>Ga0105240_10004624_pt1 | contig 20868 bp, 17 predicted proteins | sample KBSC54metaG_FD_80426 | JGI IMG/M metagenome (GOLD analysis project Ga0105240, IMG submission 80426) | Corn rhizosphere microbial communities from Kellogg Biological Station, Michigan, USA - KBS C5-4 metaG | ecosystem: Host-associated > Plants > Roots > Rhizosphere > Soil | place: Michigan, USA... | reverse complement strand
CGCAACAGCGGCGAGACGGCGCTGATCACCGGCTATCTGGCCGACGCCGACCGCACGCTGATTTCCGAAGTGCCGTTCGACATCAAGACGGTGGCTGATTTGCTGGCTGCCGACCGCGCCCGCAATCCCTCTCGCTATGCCATGTTGGTGTTGTCGGAAGGGGCGCAGATGCAAGGCGGCGAGATCGTGGAAAGCGGCGAGGCCGACGCTTACGGCCATCGCAAGCTGGGCGGCATCGGCGAGAGCGTGGGAGCGGAGATTCAGCGTCTCACCGGTATCGGGGTGCTGAATCAGAAGCTCGCTTACATCATGCGCGCCGGGCCTGCCGATGCGCTGGACCGCATGGTGGCCAAGAATTACGGAAACATGGTGGTTGAGATGCTGGCCGACGGAAAGCGCGGGATGATGGCCGCGATTCACGACGGGCGCTACACATCGGTGCCGGTGGACACTTGCATCAAGGGCACGCGGCGGGTGGATGTGGCGGCGCTGTACGACGCGGGCGCCTATCGCCCCCGCATCGCACAAATCGCCGAAAAGCCGATGTTCTTGTATTAAGTTTTTCTATTAGAGCCGGGTCGGCTCCTACTCTCACCATGGCCGGCCTCCGAGCCGGCCATCCAGAGCCGCAAGCACGGTTTGTTGTCCTGGATGGGCGGGTCAAGCCCGCCCATGAGTGTTTAAGAGTTCGACGCGATCTAAGCCCTAAACGAACATCCCGCCCGAGATTTCGATGCGCTGGGCGTTGATCCAGCGGTTGCTGTCGGACAGCAGCGATGCGATGGCGGGGCCGATATCCTCCGGCACACCGGCGCGGCCCAGCGCCGTCACCGAGCCGACGAAATCTTTTGCTTGCTTGCTGTTGCGCAAGGCGCCGCCGCCGAAATCGGTTTCGATTGCGCCGGGCGCCACCGTGTTGACGGCGATGCCGCGCCCGCCCAATTCCTTGGCGAGATAGCGGGTCAAGACTTCGATGCCGCCTTTCATGACGCCATAGGCGGCATAGCCGGGCAGGCTGAAGCGCGCCAGGCCGCTGGAAAGATTGATGATGCGCCCGCCATCGGCGATCACCGGCAGCATCTTCTGGGTGAGGAAGAACACGCCCTTAAGATGGATGTTCATCAGAAGATCGAAATCGGCCTCCGTGGTTTCCGCGAAGGGCCGGTTGATGCCGATGCCGGCATTGTTGATCAGATAATCGAAGCTCTCGCGGTTCCAATTTGCCTTCAACGCGGCGCGAACTTCCGTTGCGAATTCTTCGAATCCGACGGTCTTGCCGGTGTCGAGCTGCAGCATCACCGCCTTGCCGCCTTTGGCCGCGATCTCGGCGGCGGTACGGTCGGCCTCGTGCCTGTTGCTGTGATAGGTGCCGATGACGTCGACGCCGCGGTCGGCCAGGGCGACGGCGGCGGCGCGGCCCAGGCCGCGGCTGGCGCCGGTGATCAGGGCGATTTTCTTGTCGGTGCTGGACATTGGAGGTCTCCGTCTGGGTTGGCGGACGGAAGATGGCCTTTTCCTTGATCCGGATAATCTGGCATTATTTGCGAACACTATTCTGGAATAGCGAATAATGGACAGGCTGGAGGCCATGCTGGTGTTTACTCGGGTGAGCGAGCGGCGAAGCTTCACCCTGGCGGCGCGAGACCTGGGCCTGCCCGCTTCCACCGTGACAGAGGCGGTGAAGCAGCTGGAAGCACGGCTGGGGGTGCGGCTGTTGCAGCGGACCACCCGGCATGTGCGGCCCACCTTGGATGGTGAAGCCTATTATGCGCGCTGCATCGCCATCCTGTCAGAAATCGAGGACGCGGAAGGCGGCTTTCGCGGCGCCAAGCCACGTGGGGTGCTTCGCATCGATGTGCAAGGCGGGTTGGCGCGGCGCTTTATTCTGCCGGCGCTGCCGCGCTTTCTCGCCGATTATCCCGATCTCACGATTCACATGAGCGAAGGCGACCGGCTGGTCGATCTAGTGCGCGAAGGTATCGATTGCGTGCTGCGGGTGGGCGTGCCGCAGGACAGCGACATGATCGCCCGCCGGGTGGCGATGCTGGAAGAAGTGACGGTCTGCTCGCCGTCTTACATCGCGGCCTTCGGAAGGCCGGAGCGATGGGACCGGCTTTCCGGTCATCGCATGGTGGGCTTTATGTCTTCGGCGCGCGGTCAGGTGCTGCCGCTGGAATTCCTGGTCGATGGCGTGGCGCGGGAGGTGACGCTGCCCAGCATCATGACGGTCAATGCGGCGCAGTCCTACGGCGAAGCGGGGCGACATGGGCTCGGATTGATCCAGGCGCCGCGCTATGGCCTGGCGGATTTTCTGGCACGGGGCGAATTGGTGGAGGTGCTGCGTGAGACGCCGCCATCGCCGTCACCGGTGTCGCTGCTTTATCCCAGGAGCCGTCAGCTTTCGCCGCGCCTGCGTGTCTTCATCGATTGGGCAGCGGGGCTGTTCCAGGGGCAAACAATTTGAACGGTTTGACCCGCTCGAGCTAGCCGGTCAGGCCGGTTCGCCCCCCGAAAGCGGCACGGACGAGGCTTGTGCCGGTATGCGCTCCGCAACCGGACGCATAGTCAGCCAGGCAAGCCCGTAGAGCAACAGCGCAATGAGATAGAGGGACGAGAAGCCGAAACGCATGGAATTGTATTCCAACGCGCCGCCCAGCATCGCGCCCATCAAATTGTACGCCATTGCCGCCGGCAGGTCCTTAGTCGCCTTGATCAGAGTCGAAAACACCAGACCCGAAAAGAAGAGCGGTCCGATCAAGATCGCGATCACCAACAGCTTCTGAGCAAGCGAGGAAGCCGGAACGCTGCCATGCGCGGCCAGGTTGTACCCGGCCAAGAGAACCGCGAACAGACCCGCAAAGGCCAGCGTCACGGACTGGCGCGTGATCCTAGCCGCGAAAAGATTGGCCAGATAGGCCATCACCAACACGCTGCCGATGGTGATGCCGACCACCTGCCAGGTATTGCCCAAAAGAAGGCCCAGCTCTGTGATCGCCTTAGTCTCGACCAGCATGAAACCGCCACCCAGGAAGAAGAAGGGCATCAGGGAGGGTTGCCAGCTCGCGGCTGGAAGCAGTCCGCGCACCAGCACAAAGGCGATGCCCAAGACCAGCGCCAACAGCATCAGATAAGTCCCCGGATACATCTTCTTTTCCAGATAGAAGAAGGGCCAATCGTCGCTGGGCAAGTCCAGCTCCGCCGAGCGCGCGGTGGCATAGGAGGCGGTGATATCGCTCAGTGCGTGATGCCTCAGGAATTCCAGCGGCAAGACCACGGGCTCGCTCTTGCGCACCATGAAGGTCGTGGTGCTGGCGTTATCGTATCCCGTCAGCACGGCCACGGGCGCGCCCGCGTCCGGCAGCGATTTGAGAATCTGGAAGACCTTCTCGCCCATCAAGCGATTGGGAAGGGCAAAGGCCACGCTCATCAGCCCACCGGGCTTGAGATGGTCGTAGGCGTCCTTGAGTCCCTCCTTGGTGTAAACGAAACTGTCCACCCGCATGTTGTTGCCATGGGAGGCGACGATGTGGGAATCCAGAACGCCATAGACGATGGCGTCATAATCCGTGTCGGTGGTGCGGAAGAAGTTGCGCGCATCGTTGATGACGGAGCGCACGCGGGGGTCTTGATAGGGATGTTCCGGATGGTTCTCGATGCCCAGATCGCGGATGGCGGGATCGATTTCGACGGCGTCGACATGGCCTGCCCTGTTGCGCAGGGCGGAGGCGATGTCGTTGCCGCTGCCGGCGCCAACGATGGCGACTTGCGCCAACGACGGCGCGGTCTTGAACGGCAATTCGTAGTAGCCGACCACCGACCTGAGCCTTGGATCGGTCTCGCGATTGGAATTGGTGAGGCTGAGATTATAAACTTTCTGGAAATAGCTTCCGGAAATCAGCAGCGCCATCAGGCCATTGTCTTGAGAGGTTCTCTCGACCATCTGATAGGGCGAGTAGATGGTCTGGATCAGCGGGTTCACCGGCCAGGCCGCCGTCAGCACGCAGCCCATGGCCGCGCCGACGGCGATCCGGCGCGCCTGGCGCGAAGGCAGTTGGAAGAAGAGCAGTATCGCAGCCGACAGCCCGAACCAGATTACCGGTCCAGCCCAAACCCAGCTCAACAGGAACAGCAGGCCCACGCCCGCCAAGCTGCCCAGGAGATTGTAGCCGTAACTCTCCAGCGGCGGCAGGCGCTGCATCAGCCGCCCGCAGAGTTGGCCGATCGGCAGCAGCGCCAAGGTATTCAGAAGGAATGTCAGACCAAGGAGAGCATAAACGGGCAGGGAGCCGGCAAAATATTTCCAGAAACCGATGCCGGCGACAAAGCCGAAGAAGACCGAAGCTTCCTCGCGCACCGGCACGACCTGAAACAGGGTCGCGCCGATCGTGCCCGTGCCATAGCGCAGGAAGGTGAACACAGCCATCAACGCCAGCAGTGCGGGCAGGCTGGCCGCCAACGTCAGCTGCTTGTCATGCGCCTTGGCATAGCCGATCCCCAGACCGCAGAAGCAGGAGAGAAGCGCGAAATTCTTGTAAAGCGCGAAAATGGCGAAAAGGCCCGACTCCCAGCGGATCAGGACCAGTTCCAAAAACAGGCTGAGCGCCGCGGCCGCCATCAGCCAGACACGCAAGGACTGGGGTGGGCTTTCGTCGGCCCACGCGGCGATCTCCGCGGAGCTTGCGTTCATCCAAGCTTCGATTTGCGCCGTCCACCGCGCCCACAAATTTCCGATGCGGGCACGCAGAAGCCGGTCCAAACTCACCGCAACAACCAGCGTCGCGACCGCCGCCGTCACGTCTTTTAGGAGGTCAGTGGAAAAGAACCGGAAGGTCGCGCTGTAGCAAAGTGCGAACAAGCCCAGCAACGCCGAATACAGAATTAGCCGTCCGGCGGTGAGCGTCGCTATTCTGACGTAAGATGACAAGGTCTTCCCCACCGCGCGCTGTGGGCGGACTTTCCAGGAATAAGATTGTCAAATCGTAAAAAGGGGGACAAGGCCGGCGGCGCGATCCGCCGAAATGGCCCGGATTCCGGGGTGCGATAGCGCTGCTCCGCGCAGCGCTATCCGAAGGTCGCTCATATTTTCGACAGTGGCGCGGCCACGTCTTCCAGGCTACGGCGTTCGGCGGCGATGCCGAGGACGGCTTCGACCAGCGCTCCCAGCAACATCAATCCCGCGCCCAGCAGGTAGCCATAGAAGATGTTGATGCGCGCGCCGCTCTCGATCAGCACGCCGAACAAAGCCGGTCCCGCGATGCCGCCCAGCGCCGTGCCGAAGGCATAGAACACCGCGATGGCGCGGGCCCGCACTTCCAACGGGAAAGTTTCGCCCACGGTGAGATAAGCGGCGCTGGCGCCGGCGGAAGCGAAGAAGAAATTGAGCGTCCACAGCGCCGTCTGACCGGCTGCGCCCAGGCGACCTTGCAGAAACAAGGCGGCGGTCAGCGCCATCAAGAGACCGGAGAGGCCATAGGTCGCCGCAATCATGCGTTTGCGCCCCAGCGTGTCGAACCAGGGGCCCAGCAACAGCGGGCCTAGGAAATTGCCCGCGGCGAAAGGCAGCATGAACCAGCCGATGCTTTGCGCTGTGACGCCGTAGAAATCGGTCAGCACCAGCGCGTAAGTAAAGAAGATGGCGTTGTAGCAGAAGGCCTGCGTCGCCATCAGGCTCACACCCAGCACGGCGCGGCGGGGATAATCGCGGAAAAACACCCGCACCAGATCGGCCAAAGGTGCGCTGTCCTTGGGCTGGAGTCTTATCCGCGTCGCGGGCGGCAGATCCTTCACCTGCACGCGCGCTTCAATTTCCGCGATCACCGCTTCGGCTTCTTCGACCCGGCCATGAATGAGAAGCCAGCGGGGACTTTCCGGCACGAAGCGCCGCAGCCAGATCACGGTCAGCGCCAGCACGCCGCCGATAATGAACGCCAGCCGCCAGCCATAAGCCGCCGGCACCAGCGTTGGGTCGAGCACCACCAGCGAACCCAGCGCGCCCAATGCCGCGCCAATCCAATAGCTGCCATTGACGAAGAGATCGACGCGGCCGCGCAGCCGCGCCGGGGTGAATTCCTGGATGGCGGAATTGATGGCGGAATATTCGCCGCCGATGCCCGCGCCGGTGAGGATGCGGAAGAATGCGAAGGACGCGAAGTCCCAGGAGAAACCCGTGGCGATGGTGGCGAGCAGATAAACGCCCACCGTCACGGTGAAGAGTTTTTTGCGTCCATAGCGGTCCGCCAGCTGGCCGAAGATCAGCGCGCCCACCACCGCGCCCGCGATATAGAGACTGGCGGTGAGGCCGATTTCGCTGGGCAACAGATCCAAGCCCTCGGGGCTTGCCAGCGCGCCGGACAGCGAGCCCACGATGGTCACTTCCAGCCCGTCCAGAATCCAGGTGATGCCCAGCGCGGCCAAGATCAACCCGTGAAAGCGCGACCAAGGCAGGCGGTCCAGCCGGGCAGGGATGTCGGTGAGGAACGCGTCCAGTGGAAAATCCCCGCGGCAAATCAGGGATGGAACGCGCATGGACCGGGTAATGATCCCGCGGGAGCGCGATCCGGAAAAGTGGATACCGGTTTTCCGCAGATCGCGCGACAAATCAATAAATTAGAATTGCCCGTGCAAGCGCAGGTCCAGGACCGAAATCGGGCCGCGATCGGAATTGTAGGCGGGATTGACGATCAACTGATAATCGGCGGACAGCGCCAGCCATCCGGTGGCGGCGAAGCTGTAATAAGTTTCGAGAATATTCTCGGTGCCATAATGCGGCAGGCGGCCATCGCCGATGAGAATGCCGAGGCCTCCTTGCGCCAGATAATTTTGCGCTGCTTGTGAAATGGCGTTGTTGACGAAGGCAAGGCCTGCCGTGTCATCGGCGCGGCCCCAGCCAGCGCCTTTCAGTGACAGGCCCAAGGCGATGGAGCGGTTGATCTCGGTGAATTCATAGGCTTCTTCGCTACCGTCGTTGAGGCTGAAGCGCGCAAAGCCGCCCAGATCGTCTGTGATGGCCTGTTCCAGATTGATTGCGCCGCCCGCGCGCGAAGCGTAGCGGCGCACCAGCGCGGTGTCGGGGATCGTGCCACTTGCATTCGCCAGGCGCACCGCCGCGTCATAGCTCCCCATCCGGCCGCGATTGAGAAAAGCCAGCAGCTTGAGCTTGCCCGGTGCGCCCAGGAGCGAATGACGCGCTTCGAACTCGCTCACCACTTCGAACTGGCTGAAATCATTTTCCAGTTCGGTGGTGTTGGGCACGCGCGACAGATCGAACAGCCCGGCCCGGGCGCTCCACCAATCCTCATTCCATTCTGCCGTCAGGCCATAGCTGTAGCCCCAAGCGTCGGCGGCATAATCGAAAGCGCCGGAATCGATCAGCGACCAGTTCATGAAATCGCCCTTGGGATCATGGGCATATTGATTGGCGTCGAAAATATCCGTGACGGAGAATTTGCCGAAGGTAACGACCAGCGTGTCGCTGCTTTGCGTCGCGCCCAACTGATTGGTGGCTGGCGCCAGGGTCTCCTCGTTGCCACCCAGATCGAAAGTTTGGCGGAAGAACAGCCGCTGCAATCGGAAATAGGGGCTGGATTTTCCCACCTTGTAAGCTTCGCCGCTGGGAAAGCCGGCCGCGCCCACGGTATCGGACAGGCCGAAACCCTGGTCCAGTTCGGGATTGACGTAAAGCGCGCCGCCTTTCCACACACGCAAGCCCGCGAACAAAGTCATGTCGAACGTCTCTTCGCCCCGACTGCCCGGATCCATGCTGTTTTTTCCCAGAAAAGGCGAAGCGAAAGCGGGATGATACTGATCCACGAAGGTGGCCTGGCCGTGCAGCGCATAGATTTCGTCATCGGCGCGCGCCTCACTTGCGAGCAAGGCGAACCCGAGAGCAGCGAAAGATGACAGGCGTTTCATGGTGCGATCCGGCGAAGCAACCTCAGATGCCCCGGATATGTGAGAATCGCAAGCGCCGCTTTTTTGTCGTGCGCCCGGTGGTCGTCGCTTTTAGCGGCAGACCTTCATGCGCCTCAACAATTGCAGCAGTTCGTCAGAGCTGGGCGAGGCGGCGCAGGATTCCTTGGCCATGGCGTGGGCGGCATCGGTATCGCCCTCGGCCCGGATGATCAAGGCCAGCATCATGTGGATGCCGCGATCGAGTTCGGGCGAGGCGCTGTCCGGATTCGCATCTTCCGCCGCCAGCGCTTTGCGCAATTCCTCCGCCGCGCTGGGCATGTCGTTCTGTTCCGCGAAATAGAGGCCCCGGAAATAATGGCTGCGGGGATCGGCGGGATAGCGGGCGATAAGATCGGCGGACTGCGCCATGGCGTGATATTTGTCCTTGGGCATTTCCTTATAGGGAATGAGCAGCGGCGCACCCTTCGCATGCGCGCCGCTGCCCAGTACCGCCAGCAAGAAGCCCAGGCTCGCCAGGATTGCGAAGCCGCCGCCTACGCCCCAGGCAAAGCGCTCGAAGGACGGCTTGCCCGACGCACGATCCCAAGTGAGGGTAACCAGAAAACCCGCGACGCCGCCGAACAACGCGCCGCCAACATGGGCGGCATAGTCGGTGTGGCCGCCCAGAGCGGAGGCGGAGAGATAGGCGGGGAGGGTGGCATAGATCAAAATCCGCCCGGCATATTTCTGCATCCGGGCGCGGCGCTCATCGTTGCGCATGCGGCCGGCACAAACCAGAGCCGCGGCCAGAAGCCCGGTGATGGCACCGGACGCGCCCAGCGACAGAAGATTGGCCTGGCCCTGGCTTATGGTGCCGACGTCGCCGCCGATGGCCGCGATGGCGAACAGGGCGCCGAACCAGGCGGGGCCGACCAGCGGCTCCAGAAAGAAGCCGATCAATCCCAGCACCACGCAATTGCCGATCAGATGCGACAGGCCGCCATGCAGCAGCGGCGCGGTGAACAGGCGCCACCATTCGCCCGACCCGAATACCAGCTTGGCATCGATCGCGCCCAGCATCTGGGCCGCCTGGCGGCTGGGTGTCAGCGGCGCGGCGAAATCGCTGGCGACGTTGAGTTCGGCCCAGAAGATCAGGGTCAGAACCGCGATCAGGCCGATGGTGACCATGGGGATGTCGGCATCGTGGCCGTGAACACGGGCCGGCGCATCCCCGGACACGGTCTCCGCAGGTGCAGATGCAACCTGAACGGCAGCGACGCGCGAGATCACGGGTGCTTGCTGTCCGCCGCGCTGCCCGAAGGAAGTCCTCGCCGCCACCGCCGTCCCCCTTTTGAGAGACGGTAGCGGCGGCTGCTTTATGAGAAATGAAGCGAGAGGCTCTTCCATGCCTACCGCTTCGCTGTTTGAGATTATTTACGCCTATCGCTTCGCTATTTGAGGGCTTGGGGCATTTGCATCAAATGCCACCTTTCAATGCTGCGTGGGCCGCGCCGCCCCGGACAGCCGGCCGCGCACGGCTTTTGCCGCCGCCACCATGGCGACAAGCGCCGGCTTCACTTCCGCCCAGCCGCGCGTTTTCAACCCGCAATCGGGATTGACCCAAAGCTGGCCGGGCGAAAGCACTTTCAAAGCGCTTTCCAGCAACGCCTCCATCTCTTTCTGATCCGGCACGCGCGGCGAATGAATGTCATAGACGCCGGGACCGATATCGTTGGGATAGGCGAAAGAGGCGAAGGCATCGAGCAGCTTCATCGCCGAACGTGACGTCTCGATCGAGATCACATCGGCGTCCATCGCCGCCACCGCTTCGATGATGTCGTTGAATTGCGAATAGCACATATGCGTGTGGATCTGGGTCTGGGGCAAAACGCCGGAAGCCGCCAGCCGGAAACATTCCACCGCCCAGCCAAGATAGGCGCTCCATTCGGACTGGCGGATGGGAAGCCCTTCGCGCAGCGCCGCTTCGTCGATCTGGATGATCTTCACGCCCGCACGCTCCAGATCCAGAACCTCGTCGCGGATGGCGAGCGCGATCTGGCGGCAGGTGGCGGCACGGGGCTGGTCGTCGCGCACAAAACTCCATTGCAGGATGGTGACCGGGCCGGTGAGCATGCCCTTGACCGGCTTCTGCGTATGGCGCTGCGCCGCCAAGGTCCATTTTAGCGTCATAGGCTCGGGCCGGCTGATGTCGCCGAAGATGATGGGCGGCTTGACGCAGCGCGAGCCATAACTTTGCACCCAGGCCCGCTCGGTGAAGGCGAAGCCCTTCAGCTGTTCACCGAAATATTCCACCATGTCGTTGCGCTCGAACTCGCCATGCACCGGTACGTCGATGCCGATCTCCTCCTGCCATTGGATGGCTTCCGCGGTTTTCGTCTCCAGCGCGCTTTCATAATCGACCCGGGCGATCTCGCCTTTCTTGAAGCGAGCGCGCAGATCGCGGATATCGCCGGTCTGAGGCAGGGAGCCGATGCTGGTGGTGGGAAGCAGCGGCAATTTGAGCAGCGATTGCTGGAACGCGATCCGCTCCGCAAAGGGCATGGCGCGCGCCGCCATATCCGGGGTGATCGCCTTCAATCGCTGCTGCACGGCGGGGTCATGAATGCGGGGCGAGGTGACCCGGCTGCCGATCGCCTGGGCATTGGCCAGAAACAGGGCGCCGTCGCGCGCGTCATTGGCGGCGCTGGCGAGCGCGGTGACTTCCGTCAATTTCTGGGTGGCGAAAGCCAGCCAGTTCTTCAACTCGGCATCGAGCTTGGTTTCCCCGTCCAGATCCACCGGCACATGCAGCAGCGAACAGCTGGGCGCGATCATCAGCGGACCTGCGCGCAATTCCCGGGCACGGCGGATCGAGCGTTCGGCATCGGTAAGCGCCGTCTTCCAGATGTTGCGGCCATCGACCAGGCCCAGCGACAGAAGACGATCGGGGGGCAGGGCGGCGCACACACCCTCCAGCTGCTCGGGCGCGCGCACCAGATCGACATGCACCCCGTGAACCGGCAGCGCCGCCAAAGTCTCGAGATTGTCGCCCACCGCGCCGAAATAAGTGGCGATGAGGAGTTTGGCGGGGCTGTCGGCCAATGCCTCATAAGCTTTGCGGAAAGCATCGCGGGTGGCGTCGTCCAGATCGGTTACCAGCACCGGTTCGTCGATCTGGATCCAACCGGCGCCGGCATCTGCCATCGCGCCGAGCATCTCCGCATAGAGCGGCAGGATTTTCGGCAGCAAGGCCCAGCGGTTCGAGCCGTCCACCATGCGCGCCAGCTTCAGGAAGGTCACAGGCCCGATCAGCACCGGGCGAGTGGCGACACCCAGAAACTTTGCCTCTTTATATTCGTCCAGCGGCTTGGTGGTGGAGAGCGCGAAGTGCGTGTCGGCAGAAAGCTCCGGCACGAGGTAGTGGTAGTTGGTGTCGAACCATTTGGTCATCTCCATCGCAGGCGCCTGTTTGGTGCCGCGCGCCATGGCGAAATAAAGCGCCGGCTCGATCACGCCGCCCTGGTGGCCGAAACGCTCCGGCACCGCGCCCAGCATGGCGATCAGGTCCAGCATCTGGTCGTAGAGCGAGAAATCGTTGGAAGGGATGTGATCGATCCCCGCCTTTTGCTGCACGAACCAGTGACGGGCGCGCAAGGATGCCGCGGTGATCGACAGCGCTTCGGCATTGATGGCGCCGGACCAGTATTTCTCCAGGGCGCTTTTCAATTCGCGATGGGCGCCGATGCGGGGAAAACCCAGATTGGCGGAAAGAATGTTGGACGAGGAAATGGCAGACGACATGGATACACTCCGTGGGGATGCGGGTTGGCAAGGCGCGGCTATGCCCTTCCCGGGAGGCATCAACCGTGCGTGTCACCGCTCACAAAGCGTTCCAGACGTTCTGCGCGAAGGGACCCACCGTCCCCCCAGGCGAAAGCGTGACACCCGATAGCAGGTCTCCTGGCTCACGGGTCGTCGCCTTGGGCTGTCTTCCCGAGTCTGTTGGACTCAGTGACGGTGTATCGACCCTTGGCTCGCCGCTGACAGTTGCGGGGGCAGCGCCGGTCTTGCACCGGCTTCCCTATGAATCCCTTTCGGGAACTATCGGGGTCGAAGCTATGCCAGCGGCGGCAAGCCCGTCAATCGCTTGAAGATGTCAGCGCGGCGATGGTGGCGGCAATGAAGGCCAGAAATGTCACGCCGGCATTGACGGCATGGGAATATTCCCATTGCCGCCGGAGCATCTGCCAATTCTCCGTCTGAATCGTCCAGTTGCTGGTGACGTGGTTCACCGGCTGGGTCCAGATCATAAAGATGATCAGATTGGCGGCGATCAAAGCCGCCGCCGCCGCCGCGAAAGCGCGCGCGCCGCCGTTGCTCGCGAACGCTAGAACCAGGTTGGCGATCAGGGCCAATGGCAGAAGAAAGCCGACCAGGAACCAGCCTTGGTAAATCTCCTGCACCACGAAATAGCGCTCTTGCGAAAGCGCGATCTTGCGCGGCAATTCGTAAAGATGGGCCATCGGCGCCACCAGCGCCAATCCGGTAACAATGATGGCGAGAATGCGGACAATCATGGCTGCTTCCTGTCTTACAACAGCTAGCGCCCAAGCGTGATGGTTGTTCCAGGAACGATCACATAAGCCTGACGTTTTCTGTCGGAACAATGACGGAGAACAAATATGCGCACGCATGCTCTTGTGATGGGTTTCGCCGCCGCCCTGCTGCTTGCGGGCTGCGGTACTTCGCCTGGTGAACGCGCGGTGTCCGGCGGCCTGCTGGGCGCGGCGGGTGGCGCGGCCATCGGCGCGGCCACCGGCAATCCGGCCGCGGGTGCGGCCATCGGCGCCGTCGGCGGTGCGGTGGTGGGTGCCGCGACCGATCCTTGCGATCTGAACCTCGGCGATCCCTTCTGGCACGATCATGGCGGCCGCGACGGCTATTATGAGCGCTGCCACCGTTATCCGCGCGACTGACTAACGCGGACGATTGAATCTCGCCATCGGCTTTCTCAGGGGTTGTTCCAGGGAAAGCCGGTGGCGAGAGTCATCTCATAGCTGACCGGATAGCGGCGCGGATAAAAACCCGTGCTGCTTTCCTCTCCCGCCTTCACTTTCACGAAGGCATTATCCAGATCCTTCAAATCTTTCATCGTCAGCCAAGGCGCGGCTACGCCTTCATTGGCGCGGCAGCAATGCGCCGTCCAGAGCTTGGTGCCGGCGGGAATGGTGGCGAGCAGGCGCTGTGCGGTCGCATGATAGGTGCTCATGCTGGCGCCGACCCCGAAGGCGTAGATGGTGGTGGGGTATATGAAATCACCGGTGAACAGCAGATGATGCGCCGGATCGTACAGCGATACCGATGACGGCGTGTGGCCCGGCGTGGACAGAACCGTGAGCTTGCGTCCACCGAGGTCGATGATATCGCCGGGCTTGACCCATTCCGCCACCGGGAAGGACGGCCGCACCCGATGGTCCGCCAAGCCGCTGAACTCGTAGCGGCCGGGGGTGAAAAGGCCGTCATGCACGCGAGCGCGGGTCACCGGCAGATCGATCATGGCGACGTGATGGAAGGGCGTGATGCCGCCCAGATGGTCGAAATGCAGATGCGACACCATCACGGTGAGCGGCAATTGCGTGAGCTTGGCCACCAAAGGTGCGACATCGCGGGTGCCCGACGTGGCTTCGAACAACAGCGCCCGCTTCTCGCCCAAGATCAGATAGGCATAATTCTGCTGATAGTAGCGGGGCTCGCCGATGGCGATGACATTGTCGCCCACCTCTTCGACTGCGAAATAATCGTCCACCATATGCCCTTTGGCGATTTTGGCGGGCGCCGGATCGACGATGTCGTAATGGGAGGTGTAGGGGGAGAGTTCGCTCCTCACATAGGGCGCGTACCAGCCGGCCAGCATCAAAGCGAACAGCAGTACGAACGCCACCAGCAACGCGCGCTGTCCAAACCGGCTTTTGGATTCGCCCATCATCTTTTCCCCCGTCTTTTATAATTGTTGACCTCTTATAGACCGGCCCCGGGTCCAAACCCATCGTCTGTTTGTGCAGAGAGGAGGGATTTTCGTGCAGGGCCTGGCGGGTCGCGCGGATTAGCGTCTCACCTGGAAAGCAAGGGACGCCTCCATGCACAAATATACGCCGTCATTCGCGCTGACTTTGCTGCTGGCTGTCACGGGAAGCGCCGCCGCACAGGACCTCGTCATCTCCAACGCCCGTATCATCGTGGGCAATGGCCAGATCATCGAGAAGGGCGCGGTGGTGGTGAAGGACGGCCGCATCGCCTCGGTCGGCGCGGGTGCGGCGCCGTCGGTGTCGGGCGCCAGGCGCATCGATGCCAAAGGCATGACCGTGATGGCGGGCTTCATCGACGATCACCGTCATTTGATCCAGGGGCGTACCCCCGACGCGGCGGCGAAATTCCTGAAGGACGACGCGGCGGCCCGGATGGAGGAATTGCTGGAAGCAGGCTTCACCACGGTGCAATCCGGCGGCGACGACAATCAAGGCATCCTGCAATTGAAGAAGATGGTGGAGACGGGCGCGATCAAAGGGCCGCGCATTCTGGCGTCGGGCGGCGTGCCCACCGCGCGCATGGCCAGCGAGGCCGAAGTGCGCGCCGCCGTGGACAAGGTGGTGAAGGACGGCGCGGATTCCATCGCTGAAGTGCATTACCCCGAAAAAGTCTGGCCTTATAATCCCACGGTGCAGGAAACGAAGAATCTCGCCGCCGGGATCGACGAAGCCAAGAAGCTGAGTGTGGAATTTCAGGTCCATGCCGTCAGCGATCAGGCGATGATCGGCGCACTCTTCCTGGGCGCCAAAAAGCTGGTGCATTCGGTGAACATCAACTGGGTGTCGGCGGGCGAGGCCAAGGAAGTGGCGGCAGCGGGGGCGCAAGTTGCTTCCATCACGGGCTTCGGTTCGCCCAATTTCGATGTCTTCAGCCATGACAACAAGCCGAAATTCCGCGACGGCAAGCCCTGGCCCGGCGGCATCATCGACAGCCAGGGCGTGGGGCAGGAGGCGGGCTTGATGCCGGTCAATCTGCGCACCTTGTTCGATAACGGCGTGGCGGTGAGTTACGCCACCGATACGGTGTTCGATGCCCGCGCCGCGCTGGCGCATGAATTGAAGACGCTCAACCTGGTATTCTCGCCGCTGGACCTCATCACCATCATGGGACCGAACTCGGCCAAATTCGTGGACCGCGAGAAAGACATCGGAACGGTGGAAGTGGGCAAGCTGGCCGATCTGGTGATCCTGGGCGGCAATCCGCTGGAGGGTTACTGGAATTTCCTGACCGCCGAAGTGGTGATCAAGGGCGGCGTCATCATGGTGGACAAACGCGGTCAGCCTGACGCGGGCAGGCCGGTGACCAAGTTCGGATATTAGCAGAGCGCCCGAACTCTCATGGTGAGCCCGTCGAACCATGAGGATTATCCGCACTCGGGTCGTTTCACCCTTCGACAAGCTCAGAGTGAGGGGAGCGAAGTGGTCTAGTCTTCGCGGACTGCAGCGACCAGATCCGCCACATACTCCGGCGGTGTGGGCTGCATCACGCCGTGACCCAGATTGAAGATAAATGGCTTGCCCTTCATCGCGGCGACCAGCCGTTTGGCTTCGGCGCGCATGGCATCGCCGCCTTGCAGCAGCAGGATGGGATCGAGATTGCCCTGACGCGCCACCTTCGCCGGAAGATCAAGCGCGGCGATGTCGGTCATCTGGTCCACGCCCACGCCATCTACGCCGGTGGCTTCGGCATAGCGCTTAAGCCATGAGCCCGCACCGCGGGGAAAACCGATGATGGGAAGGCGGGGATGCTTTGCCTTCACCGCGCGCACGATGCGGGCGGTGGGCTTCAGCACGGCGCTCGGGAACAGGCCGGCAGGCACGGTGCCGGCCCAGCTTTCGAACAGCTGCAGCGCTTCGGCGCCGGCATCGGCTTGTGCGATGAGATAGTCGCTGGTCGATTCCACCAGCACATCCATCAGCCGCGCGAAGGTTTCGGGCTCGCGCCATGCCAACGCGCGGACGGTTTCGTGATCGGTGCCGCCCTTGCCTTCGATCATATAGGTGGCGACGGTCCAGGGCGCGCCCGCGAAACCGATCAGGGCGGCGTCGGCGGGCAATGCGGCGCGCACGCCTTTGATGGTCTCCATCACCAGCGCGAGTTTGGCTGCATCATAACGCAAGCCTGCGATGGCGGTCGCGTCGCGGATGGGCTCCAAGCGCGGGCCTTCGCCTTCCGCGAACCACAGCTTCTGGCCCAGCGCGTGCGGCACCAGCAAAATGTCGGCGAAGAGAATGGCGGCGTCGAGATTGTAGCGCCGCACCGGCTGCAAGGTCACTTCCACCGCCAGTTCGGGATTGAGGCAGAAGGCGACGAAATCGGGCGCATTGGCGCGGAGCGCGCGATATTCCGGCAGATAGCGGCCCGCTTGGCGCATTAGCCAGATGGGTGGCGGCGAGAGGGCTTCGCCCGCCAGCACTCGAAGCAGCGTCTTCACCATCCGCGTTTTTCCAGACTCTGAATGAAACTCTCGCCCGCCATCTCGCGGATCGCACCGCCCAGCCTGCGGCCAAGCCGGTCGGCATCGCTGATCGGATCGGAAGAGAGCAGAATGCGGTCCTCGCGCCGCCAGCGCTTGGCGCCGTCGGGCGTCAAGATCTCACCCATGAAATGCAGGCGATTGTCTTTGACGCGGGCCAGCGCGCCGATGGGTGTGCGGCAAGAGCCATCCAGGGCGTGCAGGAAGCCGCGCTCGGCCGCCACCGCGATTTCCCATTCGCGTACCGACAATTTCGCGAGCAGGTCGCGGGTCGCCCAATCGTCTTCCCGGCAGGTGATGCCCAGCGCACCTTGACCCGGCGCGGGCGGCATCTCCTCCACATCGACCAGCGCGGTGGCGTGATGCTGAAGGTTCATCCGCGTCAGACCCGCCAGCGCCAGATAGGTGGCATCCATCGCGCCTTCGCCGATGCGCTTCAACCGCGTTTCGATGCTGCCACGCAGGGTGACGATTTTCAGGTCGGGGCGCAGATGCAGGGTCTGGGCCTGGCGGCGCAGGCTGGCGGTGCCCACCACCGCGCCATCCGGCAATTCGGCGAGATTGGGCGCGTGCGGCGAAACGAACGCGTCGCGGGGATCTTCCCGTTCCGGGATCGCGGCCAGCACGATGCCCGCGGGCATCAAGGTGGGCAGGTCCTTCAGAGAATGGACGGCGGCGTCGATGCGCTTGTCCAACAGTGCTTCGTCCAGTTCCTTGGTGAAGAGGCCCTTGCCGCCCGCATCCTGCAGGCGGCGGTCGGCGATGCGATCGCCGCTGGTGACGAAACTTTCAATCGGCGGTGCGGCCTCGCCAGTCAGCCGCGCCAATGCGGCCGCCACCCGGCGCGATTGCGTCATCGCCAGCGGCGAGCCGCGAGAGCCCAATTTTAGAAGAGGGGGCTTCAAACTCATGGCCATTCCGCCACCGGCGGCATCGACGACAGGATGCTTTCGACATTGCCGCCGGTCTTGAGGCCAAAGGTGGTGCCCCGGTCATAAAGCAGATTGAATTCGACATAGCGGCTGCGCCAATGCGCCTGTTCGTGGCGCTCGCCTTCGCTCCATTTGCTGTTCCAATGGCGGCGCACCAGCGTCGGGTAGATGTCGAGCAACGCCTCGCCCACTTCGCGGGTGAAGGCGAAATCCTTCGTCCAGTCACCGCTGTCGTGATGGTCGTAGAAAATGCCGCCCACGCCGCGATGCTCGCCGCGATGGGGCAGGAAGAAATAATCGTCGGCCCACTTCTTGTATTTGCCGTACCAGTCGGGATCGAAGCGGTCGCAGGCCTGCTTCAAGCGGGCGTGAAAATCGCGCGCGTCGCCATGATCCTGGGTGCGCTGGGCCGTCAGCATGGGATTGAGGTCGGCGCCGCCGCCGAACCAGCTTTCGGTGGTGACGATCATGCGCGTGTTCATGTGCACCGCGGGCACATGCGGGTTCTTCATATGCGCGATCAGGCTGAGACCCGTGGCCCAGAAGCGGGGATCGGCGCCCGCGCCTTTCACCTGCTTGGCGAAGTCGGGGGAGAATTCGCCATAAACAGTCGAAATATGCACTCCAACTTTTTCAAACAACCGGCCCCGCATCATGCCCATTAGACCCCCGCCCTGAGCGGTGCCGTCGGGGGCGGGTGTGCGGGCCCAGGCGGTGCGGGTGAAACGGCCCGTATCGCCGCTATAAAGCGCGGCGTCCGCTTCCCCTTCCAGCGCCTCGAAGGTGGCGATGATCCGCCCGGCCAGCGCCTCGAACCAGGCGCGGGCATCCTTCTTGCGGCTTTCCAGGTCCGGGGCGGGATTTTCCATGGGCGAGGGGCGTTCTAAGAGCGCCGGGCGGGGCTGGCAAGCAGGCCGAAAGACGCGGATTTTTGCGTCAGGCGCGCTCGAATGCTTGGCGTGCCACTTCGATGGCCCGGCCTCCGGAGCGGATCATCAGAAATCGTCCTGCCCAATTGCCGGGAATAAACCAGCGGCCTTCGATCTCCTGATAATCGTCCGTGAGATGGCCTTCATATTCGACCGAATGATTGGGCCGTTCGGGGCCTTCATAGGTCTTGGTGAAGCGCACATCATGGCCATGCCGTCGTCCCAAGAGCATGGCGAAGATGGTTTCGCCGGCGCGCGGCGGCGTGAGCCAGATTTCGCTGGTCGAACCGGTCAGGGTGGTGCTGGTCTCGATCAACGTGGCGGTGAAATTCCCGGCGCGGCGGCGCGCGGGATAGGAAAACAGGCCCAACCAGACGCCTGTGAGATCCTGATGCGGCATCCGGAAACCCCCCGTTTCCCTATGCCGGATTCTTGTTTCGGGCTTGTTAAAGGTCAAATTCATCTGGAAATAAGATCGAAAATAGCAATACAATCTATTGGATTTATCAGTTAGGATGGTGTGGAATCGGGCCAAAGAGGCATTGATGTCCGATCCCGTTCAGACCTCCCGACCCGCCAGTGCGCAGTTCTCCGAAGCCGTTATCGCCGCCTTGCCGGGACTGACCTTGACGGGCGGCATCGCGCTCCTGGCCTTCGCGCTCCGGCAAATTCCTGGTGTGGGCATGTTCAGTCCCATGATCCTGGCCACCATCACCGGCATGGTCGTGCACAACGTCATTGGCACGCCCGCGATCTGCCGCCCCGGCGTGATCTTCAGCCTGAAGAAACTGCTGCGGCTGGGCATCATTCTCTTGGGCTTCCAGCTGGCGTTGTCGCAAGTGATCGCGGTGGGCTGGGTGGGTGTGGCGATCATTCTCGCCTCGCTCTTGAGCAGCTTCGCTTTCACGAAATTTCTGGGCCGCGTCTTTGGCGTTGATCCCAAGCTGGCCGAACTGATCGGCGCGGGCACCTCGATCTGCGGCGCCTCTGCCGTGATCGCCACCAACACCGTGACCGAAGGCAGCGACGCCGATGTCGCCTATGCGGTCGCCTGCGTCACCGTGTTCGGCTCCATCACCATGCTGGTCTATCCCTTGCTGCCGGCGCTGCTGCATCTGAGCCCTCGGCAATTCGGGCTGTGGAGCGGCTCTTCCATTCACGAGATCGCCCAAGTTGTGGCGGCTGCCTTCCAGGACGGACCGGCGGCGGGCCAGTTCGGCACAGTGGCCAAGCTGACGCGGGTGATGATGCTGGCGCCGCTGGTGATCGGGCTTGGTCTGATTGCGGCGCGAAAAGCGGCGTCGGGCGAAGCCAAGGACCGCAAAGCGCCCTCCATGCCCTGGTTCGTGCTGGGTTTTATTGCCGTGATGCTGCTGAACAGCGCGATCACCGTGGCACCGGCGGAAAAAGCGCAGATCGTGCTTCTGACAAATTTTCTGCTGTCCATGGCGCTGGCGGCGATGGGTCTGGAAACCGATTTCGCCAAGCTGAAGCGTGAAGGCTTCACGCCGCTTGCACTCGCCGGTTGCGCCACCCTGTTCATTTCCGGATTCAGCCTGACGCTGGTGAAGCTGTTCGCCTGACATGTTTGTTTTACGGGGCACAGCTTTGGCAATTCCCAATGCGATTTCGCTTGGGGTCGCCGAACCAAAACCCCTAAAATAAGCCATGACGCTGGAGCAGCTGCGCCTCTTCGTGGCGGTGGCCGAACGCGAGCATATGACCCGCGCCGCGGCGGTGCTTCATCGCACACAGTCGGCCGTCTCCGCCGCCATCGCGGGCCTGGAAGCGCAATCGGGCGTGACCTTGTTTCATCGCGTCGGCCGCCGCATCGTCTTGACCGACGAGGGGCGGGTCTTTCTGGTCGAAGCGCGCGCCGTGGTGGCGCAGGCCGATGCCGCCGAGCGGGCGCTGGCCGATCTTGCCGGCATGAAGCGCGGGCTGCTCTCGGTGATGGCCAGCCAGACGATCGCCAGCTACTGGCTGCCGCCAAAGCTGGTCGCGTTCCGCGCCGCTCATCCGCAAGTGACGGTGAAGGCGCTTGCCGGCAACACTGCGGAAGTGGCGGCCGCGGTGGCGGAAGGCCAGGCCGAGATTGGGCTGGTGGAAGGGGAGATCGCCGATCCCATGCTGGAGCAGACCTTGGTCGGTCACGACCGGCTGGTGATCGTGGCGCCAAAAGATCATCCCTGGACCCTGAAGCCGCCCAGCGCCGCCGAGCTGTTGAAGGAGCGTTGGGTGCTGCGCGAGAAGGGCTCAGGCACCCGTTCCGCCTTCGAAGCGGCGATTGCCGAGAAAGGCGTGGATGTGGGCAAGCTGAACATCTCGCTGGAACTGCCCTCGAACGAAGCGGTGCGGCTGGCGGTGCGCGAAGGCGCCGGTGTCTCGGCCCTGTCGGAGCTGGTGGCAGAAGCGGGCATCCATTTCGGGGCGCTGTCTCCCGTGAAATTTCCGCTGCCGGAGCGGGCGTTCCACGCCCTTCGCCACCGCGAACGCTATCTCAGCAAGAGCGGTGCGGCTTTCCTGGAATCGGTGCAGATTTGACGGCATGAGT
>Ga0105240_10004623_pt1 | contig 20872 bp, 17 predicted proteins | sample KBSC54metaG_FD_80426 | JGI IMG/M metagenome (GOLD analysis project Ga0105240, IMG submission 80426) | Corn rhizosphere microbial communities from Kellogg Biological Station, Michigan, USA - KBS C5-4 metaG | ecosystem: Host-associated > Plants > Roots > Rhizosphere > Soil | place: Michigan, USA... | reverse complement strand
GCGCCCTGCTCCTGGCTTTCGGCCAGCAGGATGGCGTGCTGGTCGCCCTCGCCCATCAGGTTGAGCAGGCGCTTGCCGGCGCGGATGGCCTGCGGGTTCTTGGCCGCGATCTCGGCGGCCAGCGCCAGGGCCTCGGCGCGCGGGTCGGCGCAGACGCGGGTGGCCAGGCCCATGGCCACCGCCTCCTCGCCGCCGAAGATCCGGCCGGTCCAGGTCAGCTCGCGGGCCACGTCGTCGCGCACCAGGCCGCGCATCAGCACCATGCCGGCCATGTCGGGGATCAGGCCCCACTTGATCTCCAGCACCGCCAGCTTGACGTCGGCGGCGACGAACCGCAGGTCCGCCCCCAGCGCCAGCTGGAAACCGCCGCCGAACGCCACCCCGTGCACCGCGGCGATCACCGGGACCGGGATTTCGCGCCAGACCATGCAGGCCTGTTGCGCCCGGTTGGCGCCGCCCTCGGTGCGCTTGGGCGTCAGCAACGCCGCCGAGGCCTCGCCGCCGCCGCTCCGCGCGCCCGACGCCATGGCCTGGAAGCTGCCCATGTCCAGCCCGGCGCAGAACGCCCGGCCCTCGCCCGACAGCACCACGGCGCGGACGCCCGCCGCGGACTTCAGGCCCTCGCCGGCCTCGATCAGGGCGGAGAACATGGCGTCGTCCAGGGCGTTCATCTTGTCGACGCGGACCAGGCGCACGTCGGCGACCCCGCCCTGGATATCCACCGTCACCCGGTCGTTCATCGAAGGTCTCCTAAGGCGTCTCAGGCCGCGTTCAGCAGGTAGCCGACCCGCGGGAAATGCACATGCACGAGGTCCAATTCGCCGGCGTCGCGGGCGATGACGATGCGCTCGGCGTTGACCGCCACCAGGCGGCCCGCGATCGGGTCGCGCCCATAGTCGTCGGCGGCGACGGTCACCGCCGCGCCGGGCTTCAGGCCCGAAGGGTCGGCGGGATCGTGGGCCGGCGGAGCGGCGGGGCCGGCCTTGCGGGCGACCTGCAGCGCCTCCTCGCCGGTCATCTCGCTGCGCCGGCCGTGGCCGAGACCCTTCATCCGCGCGCTCCAGCCGACGGTCTTCGGCAGGCCTTCCAGCAGGGCCGCCGCGGCCGCAGGCGCGGCGCGGCCGAGCCACCAGACATTCATGTAGGCTGCGATGTCTGCGAGGGAAGGTGTTGATCCGCCGATGAAATCGTTGCTCGCCAGCCCGCGCTCGATCCAGGCGGCGTGGGCCCGCCACTGCGCCTTCATCGGGGCGGCCGCGGCCTTCATGGCGGCCATGTCGAAGGGTCGGCCGGACAGCTTCTCGCGGTCGGCGATGAAGGCGGCCGGCACGCTGTCGCCGATCTCGCCGAACACCACCGCCACCGTGACCTGGAAAAACAGGCGATCGGCCCACAGGTTGACCGCCCAGTCCGCGCCGCGGACCGTTGCGGGCCGCGCCTGGCGGGCCTCCAGCTCGGCCAGGATCACCTGGGTGTCGCAATAGACGTCGGCGCCGATCTGCAGCACCGGGATGCGCCGGTAGCCGCCGGTCAGCGGCGTGAGCTCCGGCTTGGGCATGATCACCGGCTGGATCACCGAGCGCCAGGACAGCCCCTTCACGCCCAGCATGACCCGCACCTTCTCCGAGAAGGGCGAGGTGTCGTAGTGGTGCAGGATGATCTCGCCGGTCGAGCGTTGCGGGGCCATGGCCTAGACCTCCACCACGCCTGGGCCGGGAGGCCTGGCATAGAGCGCCTCGACCTCGGCGGCGCGCCGCTCCAGCGCCGCGCGCTGGTTCACATAGCCCTTGTCGGTGATCTCGCCTCCGTCGATGGACGGCAGGTCCTTCAGGACCAGGAAGCGGCCGACCCGCCGCGACGACCCGCCCGCGGTCGCGTTGAAGGCCGCCAGCCGCTCGCGCAGGATCGCCTCCAGCTTGGGCCCCGCGTCCTCGCCCAGGCTCGCCAGCGCCGCCGGCGACGGCCAGATCAGCGCGCCCGCGAACGGCTTGTCCTGGCCGGTCACCACCACGTCGAGGACGTAGGGGGTGCAGGCGCCCACCAGGTCCGGCCGCAGGGTGCCGACCGAGACCCAGGTGCCGGAATCCAGCTTGAAGTCCTCGGTCACCCGGCCGTCGAACACCAGGCCCTGCGCCGGATCGTCGGGGTCCAGGAACCGGGCGGCGTCCCCCAGCTTGTAGAAGCCCTCCTCGTCGAAGGCGGCCGCCGTCTTCTCGGCGTCGTTGTGGTAGCCGCTGGTGACCGTCGGCCCCTTGACCCGCACCTCCAGCTTGGTCCCGTTCGGCACGAGCTTGAGCGTGACGCCCGGCAAGGGCAGGCCCACCAGGCCGACCCGCTCGGTCTGCCAGTGGACGACGGTGATCCCTTGCGTCTCGGTGGCGCCGTACATGGTGGTGAGCGGGATGCGCTGGCCGGTCTGCGCGATCGCAAGCGCCTGCATGCGCGCATAGATGTCGTTGGAGAGCGTCGCCCCGCCATAGCCCATGTAGCGCAGGTTCTTGAAGAACGAGGCGCGCAGGGCGCCGTCGCGCTCCATGGCCTCGGCCAGCATGCCGAAGGCCACCGGCGCGGAGCCGAACACGATCGGCGAGACCTCGTAGAGGTTCTTGATGGTGGTCTCGAACAGGCCGGGGATCGGCTTTCCCTCGTCGAGATAGAGGGTCCCGCCGGCCCAGAGGTTGCCGTTGAAGCCGATGTTGCCCGCCGAGATGTGGCTCCAGGGCATCCATTCCAGCGACTGCGGCGGCTCGGCCGGCGGCTCGGCCTCGGCGCGCAGGCCCTCCTGGCCGGCGATCACGCCGGCCATCATGCCGTGGGTCTGCGGCACGCCCTTGGGCAGGCCGGTGGAGCCGGAGGTGAACAGGTACTTGGCCACCGTGGCCGCGCCCAGCCTAGCCCGCGCCGCCTCGACGGCCGCCGTGGGTTCGGTCTCGATCAGCCGGGCGAGCGGCGTAGTCCCGTCGCCGCCGTCGACGGTGACGAACTCCAGGTCCGGGTCGAGGGCGCGCAGCGTCTCGATGGCGCGCGCGAACGTCGCCGAGTTCTGCGCGAACACCACCTTTGGGCGCACGGTGGCGAAACAGTGCTTCAGCTTGGCGTGGTCGGAGGAGATCAGGCTGTAGGCCGGGCTGATCGGCGCCACCGGCACGCCGGCCGTGTAGGCGCCCAGCATGACCAGCGCATGCTCCACGGAATTGGCCGACAGCACCATGACGCTGTCGCCGGCCCCCAGGCCCCGGTCGAGCAGCCACTGGGCGATGCCGTCGGCGCAGCGCCTGGCCTCGCCGTAGGTCACCCCCGCCCAGGGCCCATGCCCCGGCGCGCGCTGCAGGATGTAGGGCCGGTCCGGATGCTCGTCCGCCCGCGCGGCCAGCAGGGCCGCGATGGAGACCGGGCCCGCGCCCGGCGCGTGGTTGGAGGAGATCAGGATCGAGCCGTCGGCGCGGCGTTCCACGCTCACGTCCGGCGCCTTCATCGGCAGCGGCTTGAACGGCGGCGGCCCTGCCGTCGAGGTTTGGGCGCCCACGGCGGCCTGGTCGTCAGCGGGGCTCATGGCGAGCCTCCCTCCCCTATGGCTTGTTGGCTGAAACCCTAGGCCAACGCTTGGCCAGGGCAAGCACGCCCCGACGTCAACCGACGCTGCGGGCGGAAAGCGGACCCAGGCTCGGGCCTGCAAGGCGGACCACCGAAGGTCTCGGCGGATCGGCCGCAAGGCGTCGGAACCGCCGTCGCTCCCGCGTCGCCATTGTAATGAACGCGGTTCGATGATCACTGTACCGCCGGCCCGGTGCGACTGGGGCGGGCTGGCGGATCGGGAGATCAATTGTGAGATCGAGATTGGCCGCGGGCCTCGCGTTCGTGGGCGTTCTCGGCTTCGCCGGCGGCGCACCCGCCGGTCCGCGCATCGCCGGGGTCGCTGGCCAGGCGCGTTCGACGATCGAAGGGACCTGGGCGCACAACTACGTCCTTGTCTTCGAATCCCCAGCCAAGTGGCCTGCCCTGGTCGTCAGCGAGAGCGACGCCCGCACGGTGGCGGCGATCGAGGCGAAGGAGATCACCGAGTTCTTCGCCCGTGGTCTCGATCCGGAAGTGCCGGCCCTCATGGCCCAGATCGACGGCCTGCCGCTCGTGCGCGGCGAGCGCCGGACGCGGATCCTGGTCGACCCCGCCGACGGCAAGCTGCCCTACCGGCCGCAGGTCCTGAAGGCGCTGAAGGGTCCGCCCCCGCCTGACAAACTCGACAATCCGGAGCAACGCCCGGCGCCTGAGCGATGCCTGACCGGTGTGGGCCAGCCGCCGCTCATAAGCCTCACCTTCGCAACCGTGTTGCAGATCGTCCGGACCAAGGACGCCGTGGCCATCCACACGGAATACGGCGACGAGGTGCGCATCGTGCCGATCACCGACACCCACGGCCCCAGAAGCGCCTTCAGCCGCATGGGCGACTCCATTGGCCGGTGGGAGGGCGATACCCTGGTCGTGGAGACGATCGGTCTGCCCGAAAGCGACAGCTTCCGGATCGGCCCGGTCTTCCTGGTTTCCGGAGCCGCCAAGGTCACGGAGCGCTTCACCGCCATCTCGGGCAAGGAGTTGCTCTACCAGTTCACGGTCGACGATCCGAAGACCTACACGGCCCCCTGGCGCGGCGAGTTCTCCTGGTACCGCACGCCCAAGCTGATGTACGAGCACGCGTGCCACGAAGGGAACTATTCGCTCCCCAACATCCTCGCCGGGGCCCGGCACGAAGAGGCGGCCGCCAAGGCTGCCGCGGCTGGGAAGTAGGGCGCCGCGCGCCGGGCGCTGAAACTCGCGGCCGAACAGCCTGCCCTCGTGTGACGTCCCCGCGGCGCACTGCGGGTGACCATATGCCGACTCTACGAAGCGCCGCCTTGCGTCGGAAGCGGGCATTGGCCTCCTGGCCGACCGCGGAGCTTGCAGCGCCTGGGTGTAGTCACCCTAGACCCTGATTCAGGGTCTACGCTTTTGTTTCTAGAGCACGATTCAGCGGTCAGGTGAGTCCACCTTACCCCATCGTGCTCTAGCCGAATTCCGGCGTGAACCGGATGTTGCCGCGCTCGAGGCCCTTCAGCACCACGTCCAGCCCTCCGGACTTCATCATCCATTCCAGGCGGTGGTCACGGTATTCGCGCTTGAAGAGGCCCTTTTCCACCAGCTCGGCGACATTGGGCATGCCCGCGCCGCGGGCCATGGCGGCGATCTCCGCCGTCGTGTCGGCCACCGAGGGCCGGGCGTTGGCGCGGGCCTGCCAGGCGGCGAGGCTCGAGCCTTCCGGCGGCGGATGCCCCTGCCCCGCCGCGCCGTTGAGGAACGGGATCACCGCCAGGTCGCCCCAGCCGAAGGCCGCGCCGCTGAACCACTCGCGGCCCCCCAGCTGGCGTTCGAGCCAGGCGAAGAATCCCTTGAGCTGGCGCGCCGCGGCGGCCTCGATGGCGGCGGCCTCGTCGCCCTCCGCGCGCTTGAACCAGCGCAGTTCCGAAAGCCCCCAGTTGATCGGCTCGAAGTGGGTGTCCATCACCTCCTCGAGCATCCGCACGCGGGCCCGCTCGGCGGGCGCAGCCGGCAGCAGGGGCGGCGTCGGATAGGCGTCCTCCAGGTATTCGAGGATCACGGTGGAATCGAACACCCGCACCTCGCCGTCCACCAGGGTCGGGACCTCGGCGCGCGGATTGGCCTCGACGAAGGCGCCGGCCGCCCCGCCCGCGCCCAGGCCGCCCGGCGAAACCGTCTCGAAGGCCACGCCCTTTTCGCGCAGCGCGATCTTCACCTTCTGGCCGTAGGGCGACAGCGGGTGGTCGTAGAGGCTGATCATGGGGCGACTCCGCCGATGGCCGAGGTTTCCGCGCCCTCGGGCGCCTGAAGCAACTGCGCCGCCTTGGCGGCCTGGAAGGCGGGGCGCGCCTGCAGCCTCGACCAGTAGGCGGCGGTCTGCAGGGTGAAGTCGGCGTCCAGGCCCAGCTGGGCGGCCAGCAGCAGGGCGTAGCCGACCGAGATGTCCGCCGCCGTGAACCGCCCCGCGCAGAGCCAGTCGTCCGTCTCCAGCCGCCGGTCCACGGCGCGCAGGCGCGCCAGGAACCACCTGGCGTAGTCGTCGGCGACCACCTCGGCCTTGCCCGGCTCGAAGCGGCGGTAGCGCAGCACCAGGGTCTGGGGGAAGGTGAGCGTCGCCTCGCCGAAATGCAGCCAGTTCAGCCAGGCGCCGTAGGCGGGGTCGCCCACGCCGACCGCGAGCGGGCTCGGGCCGTAGCGGGTGACGAGGTACTCCACGATGGCCGCGGACTCGGTCATGAAGGTCTCGTCGTCGACCATGGCCGGGATCGTGCCCAGCGGATTGACCGCCATATATTCCTTGGCCCGGTAGCGCGGCGGGAACGGCATCACCGTCAGCTCATAGTCGAGGCCCAGCTCCTCCAGCGCCCAGAGGGGGCGGAACGAGCGGGCGTCGGCGCAGTGGTAGAGGCGGATCATCGCTCGCCCTCGCGCCGCGTGTAGTTCGGCGGCCGTTTCTCCAGGAAGGCGGCCACGCCTTCCTGGAAGTCGCCGTCGGAGCTCGCCAGGATCTGGTTGCGGTCCTCCATGGCGATGACGGCCTCCAGCCCCTGGGCGTCGATGGCGTGGTTCAGCGCCTCCTTGGTGAGCCGCAGGCCGAGCGGCGTGGCGTGCAGCATGTCGCCGACGAAGGCCTGCGCCTCGGCGTCGAGCGCCTCCGGCGCCACGACGCGGCTGACGAGGCCCAGCTGGCAGGCGCGCTCGGCGTCGATGAAGCGGCCGGTCAGCATATATTCGGCGGCCACCGACGAGCCGACCATGCGGGGCAGGAAGTAGCTCACCCCGATGTCGCAGGCCGAGAGCCCGATGCGGATGAAGGCGGCGTTCATGCGTGTCGTGGGCGTGGCGATCCGCACGTCCGAGGCGAGCGCCAGCGCGAAGCCGCCGCCGGCCGCCGCCCCGTTCACGCAGGCCACGATCGGCTGCGGGCAGCGGCGCATGGCGATGACGATCTCGCTGATCTCGCGCTGGCGGGTGAGGCCCGCGCCGACGCCGCGCGGCGCCTGCGGGTCGCCCCGTTCCTTGAGGTCCAGGCCGGCGCAGAAGGCCTGGCCGGCGCCCTTCAGCACCACCACGCGGACGTCGCGGCGCCAGTAGAGGCCGACGAAGAACTCGCGCAGCTCGGCGACCAGGCCCCGGCTCAGCGCATTCAGCCGCCCCGGGCGGTTCATCGTGGCCCAGACCACCTCGCCGTCCTGACGCAGCTCCAGGTCGGCCATGCTCAGAGCCCCTTCAGCCAGGGGATCAGGATGGCGTTCACCTCCGCCGGCCGTTCCTGCTGGGTCCAGTGGCCGCAGCCCGGCAGCACGTGGACGCCGCGCAGGTCGGTGACGTGCTGGCGCATCATGGCGCCGGGGTCGGCGATGCGGCCGAAGCCGTTGAACGCCGGGTCGCGGTCGCCGCCGATCAGCAGCGTCGGCATCTCCAGCTTGCGGCCCTTGAACTGCTGCAGCCAGGCGAAGTCGCGCTCGTGGTTGCGATAGCGGCTGATCGGCCCGAAGAAGCCCGAGGCGGTGAACTCGCCCACGTAGTAGTCGAGGTCGGCCTCAGTGAGCCACGGCGGGAAGACCTGCGGGTCGACCATGCCCTCCAGCAGGCTCGCGCCATGCTTCTTCTGCGGCCAGGTCCCGTCCGGCGCGTCGCCGCAGATGCCGTAGTAGAACTTGCGCAGGAAGCCGCGCACGTCGGCCTCGGCCTCCGCCTCCGGCGGCCCGACCTCCTGGAACCAGGCCTGGTAGAAGAAGTGGCCCTTGGAGGTGAAGGCCTCGGTGAAGATCTCGGTGAACGGCCGGGCGGGCACGCCGGAATAGGGCACCGACAGCCCCGCCACCGCCGAATACTGCTCCGGCCGCGACAGGCCCGAGTTCCAGACGATCGGCGCGCCCCAGTCGTGCCCCACCAGGATCGCCGGCGCGTCCGGCTGCAGCGCCTTGGCCACGCCCGCCACGTCGGCCGTCAGGCTTTCCATGTCGTAGGCCGCCACCTCGCCCGGCTTGTCGGAGCCGCCATAGCCGCGCACGTCGAGGGCCGCGGCGGTGAAGCCGGCCTCCGCGACCGGGCCCAACTGATGGCGCCAGGAATACCAGCTCTCGGGGAAGCCGTGGACCATCAGGACCAGCGGGCCCTCGCCCTCCACGGCCACGCGGATCTGCGCCTGGCCGGCGTCGACGGTCCTGAATTCGGGCATGCGCTGGCTCCCTCGAGGCCGCCATGCTCCCCGCTGGACGGGGCGGTGGCAAGGGCGACGTCGGGGAAGGCCTGCGGCGCGGCATTGACGTGCCCTCCCGCCGTGCCAGCATTGCCGCGAGGGAGGACCGCCGATGGCCTCGACCGCCGACATCGCCAGGGGCGCCGATGGGGTGACCAGCCGCACGGACGGCCACGTGGCGGTCATCACCCTCGACCGGCCGCACCGCCGCAACGCGCTGAACTACCGGGCCTACGACCAGCTGGAGGCCGCCTTCCGCGCCGCGTCGGCCGATCCGGACGTGCGCTGCGTGGTGGTCACCGGCGCCGACCCGGCCTTCTGCTCCGGCGACGACGTGGGCGAGATCATGGCCGGCCCCAAGGCGGTGTCCGCCGCGCCGGCGAAGACGCCGGTCGCCACGCCGGCCGCCATGGCGGCCCTGGAATGCGCCAAGCCGGTGATCGCCGCCGTGAACGGCGCCGCCGTCGGCTGGGGCATGGAGCTGGCGCTCTTCGCCGACATCAGGATCGCCTCGGAGGCCGCGAAATTCGCTGAGCTTTTCGTCAAGCGCGGCCTGCCCTGCGACGTCGGCGGCTTCTATCGCCTGCCGGCCATCGTCGGGCCGGCCAAGGCCGCGGAGCTGCTGTTCACCGGCGACGTCGTCGACGCCGCCGAGGCCTTGCGGATCGGCCTGGTCAGCGAGGTCCTTCCGCACGCCGAGCTGATGCCGCGGGCCATGGTCCTGGCCGGCAAGATCGCCGCCAATCCGCCGCTGGCCGTGCAGCGCCTCAAGGAGGGACTCAACCGCACGGCCTATGGCGATCCGCGCGAGATCGGGGCCTGGGCGATGGGCGCGATCCGTGAGCTGATGCGCACCGAGGACCACCGCGAGGGCGTGGCCAGCTTCCTGGCGAAGCGCCCGCCGGTCTTCAAGGGGCGCTAGGGCGATGAACGAGCTCGATTTCAGCGGCAAGGGCGTCTTGGTGGTGGGCGGCTCCAGCGGCATCGGCAACGGCATCGCGCGCGCCTTCATGGAGCGCGGCGCGGCGGTCCACGTGTGGGGCACGCGGGCCCGGGCCCAGGACTACGAGGGCGTCGAGGGCTCGGACCTCGATGGCCTCGCCTACGGCCAGGTCGACGTGGCCGACCGCGAGCAGATCGCCGACGCCCCCGGACCGCCGGCCCTCGACGTGCTGGTGCTCTGCCAGGGGACGGTGGTCTACCGCCGCGGCGAGTTCGAGCCGGAGGGCTGGGACCGGGTCATGGCGGTCAACCTCGACAGCCTGATGGCCTGCGCCATGCGGTTCAAGGATGCGCTGGCCGACCGCCAGGGGGTGATCATCATCGTCAGTTCCGTCTCCGGCTACACCTCCAACCGCGGCAACCCGGCCTATGCGGCGTCCAAGGCCGGCGCCGTCAGCCTGACCAAGACCCTGGGCGAGGCCTGGGCGCGGGACGGCATCCGGGTGGTGGGCCTGGCGCCCGGCCTGGTCGACACCAAGCTCACCAAGGTCACCACCGAGCATCCGGACCGCCTGGACGGCGCGCTGCGCTCGATCCCGCTGGGCCGCATGGGCACGCCGCAGGACATGGCCGGCGCGGCCCTCTTCCTCGCCTCGCCGCTGGCGGCCTATGTGGTCGGCCAGACCCTGATCGTCGACGGGGGCTTGAGCCTGTGAGCGCCAACCCCCGCTCGGTCGCCGGGTCCACCGTGCTGATCACCGGCGCCGCCAGCGGCATGGGCCGCGCCACTGCCGAGGTGTTCGCCGCCGAAGGCGCCCATGTGGCGCTCACCGACATCGCCGCGGAATCGGTGCGCGAGGTGGCCGACGACCTGGTCCACCGGGGCCTCAGCGCCGAGGCCTGGACGCTGGACGTGGCGGACGGGGCGGCCATCGACGCGGTGGTGGCCGAGGTCGCCCGTCGCTTCGGCGGCCTCGACATCGTGATCAACAACGCCGGCGTCGGCGGCTTCGCGGCGATCGACGCAGAGAACTACGAGGCCGTCTGGACCCGGGCGCTGGGCGTCATGCTGACCGCCCACCAGCGGATCGTCCGCGCCGCCCTGCCGCATCTGCGCAAGTCCGCCGCGCCCAGGATCGTCAACATCGCGTCCACCGAGGCCCTGGGCGCCACGGCCCGCGACAGCGCCTACGCCGCGGCCAAGGCCGGCGTCACCGGCCTCACCCGCGCGCTCGCCGTCGAGCTCGGCCGCGAGGGGATCACCGTCAACTGCATCTGCCCGGGGCCGATCCTCACCGGCATGACCGAGGCGATCCCCGAGGCCGACCGTGCGACCTTCGCCAGGCGCCGCACGGCGCTCGGCCGCTACGGCCGCCCCGACGAGGTGGCGCACATCACGCTGAGCCTCTGCCTGCCCGCCGCTTCCTACATCACCGGCGCCGCCATCCCGGTGGACGGCGGCCTGATGGCCCGCAACGGCTGACCGGAGACATCCCCATGCCCAGCCCCATCCTCGCCCCGATGATCGCGCTCGTCCTGTGGTCGCTCGTCATGTGGGCCTGGCTCTACGCCACCCGCATCCCGGCGGTGAACCGGCTGAAGGTGCCGCTGGACCCCAACGCCGCGAAATCCGAGTTCGACGCGGCCCTGCCGCCGAACGTCCGCTGGAAGGCCGACAACTACAACCACCTGATGGAGCAGCCGACGATCTTCTACGCCACGGCGCTGGTCCTGGCCCTGGCCGGTGCGGGCATGGGCCTCAACGCCTGGCTGGCCTGGGCCTATGTGGGCCTGCGCGTGGTCCACAGCCTGGTGCAGGCGACGACCAACGTCATCCTGCTCCGGTTCTCGATCTTCATGACCGCCTCGCTGGTCCTGCTGGTGCTGGCGATCCGGGCGGCGATGGCGGTGTTCTAGCCGCCGCTCAGCTCCCGCCGGCCTCCTCCGGCCGCTCGCCGTCGAGGGCGAGTTCGGGATGGCGCTCGACCAGCTCGGCGCGCTCGATCGCGAGCTTGTCCCAGGTCTCGGCCATTTCGATCAGCTGGTCGCGTTGCACGCCCTGCACGCTGGCCGCCAGCTGCCGGCACTCGACGGCGTGCTGCCGGAATTCGGACGCCTTCTTCAACTCGTAACTCCGGATCCTTGAGGATCCCCCCGGGAGCGGGAGACAACGATATTTCCGCACACGGATCAACCAGATAGGCTTGACGCGAGGCGTGAACGGCGAGCCCGCTTGCCAGCCAGGCGAAGCGGGCGAACAATCGCCGCCATGAAGAGCCCCGCCCGCCCCCTCGCCCGCCTCGCCTTCGCCGCCGTCCTCGCCGCCGGCGCCGCGGCCCAGGCCGCCGGCTACCACGCGCCCAGGAACGGCTTCGGCCAGCCGGACCTGCAGGGCGCCTGGACCAACGCCTCGCTGACCAGCCTGCAGCGGCCGGCGATGTTCAAGTCGCTGACGCTGACCGAGGCCGAGGCCGCGGCGCTGGAGAAGCGCCGGGCGACCATGCGCGCCCAGGCGGACAAGCCCACCGATCCCAACTCCGGCGCCCCGCCGGCCGGCAATGACCCGGGCGGCTACAACGCCTCCTGGACCGATCCGGGCGTCAGCCTGGGCCGCATCGACGGCCAGGTGCGCACCTCCTGGATCGTCGATCCGGCGGACGGCCGCCTGCCCTACAGCCCGACCGGCCGGCAGGCCTACGTCGAGGCCCTGCGCAAGGCGCGCAACAGCTGGGACGGGCCGGAGAACCGCCCGCTGGGCGAGCGCTGCATCCTGGGCTTCGGCTCCACGGCCGGCCCGCCGATGCTCAACGTGCTCTACAACAACAACTACCAGATCGTGCAGTCGAAGGACTCCGTGGCGATCCTGGTGGAGATGAACCACGACGCGCGCATCGTGCGGCTCACCGACAGGCGCCACCTGCCCGCCTACATGCGCCCCTGGATGGGCGACAGCGTCGGCTGGTGGGAGGGCGACACCCTGGTGGTCGAGACCACCAACTTCAATCCGGGCGAGAGCCTTCGGCCCTATTTCGACAACTCGATCCTGCTCTCGCCCAACGCCAAGGTGACCGAGCGCTTCACCCGCGTCTCGCCCACCCAGATCCTCTACCGCTTCGAGGTGGACGATCCGGCCACCTACAAACAGGTCTGGAAGGCCGAGATGCCGCTGAACGCCACCAAGGGCCCGGTCTACGAATACGCCTGCCACGAAGGCAACTACGCGCTGCCCGGCATCCTGGCCGGCGCCCGCCAGGCCGAGCGCGAGGGCAAGAAGATCGAGGCGGTGGACGTGAGCGGGGGGTAGGGTCCGAACTCAATACCGCTCATCCCCGCGAAAGCGGGGACCCAGGTTTTTCCGTAATTTTCGAGCGCCTTGCAGAAAGGGGGACAGGTGACCCTGTCCCATTCTCGTCGTCAGGGTTGTGTTTCCGTCGATGAAAATCGACAGCGCACGGAGGCTGCGTTGACGCCTTTCACACCGAGCTGCGCCGCTGCTGCAACCGCTATTGGAGCTGCACTGGTCCTGGCCTTCGCCCCCACGCCGCGGAGTGCTGCGTCTGACGAAGTCCAGCTGAGGAGTCAGGAAATAACGGCGCTTCTATCGGGAGAGGTTCGCCTCCGCAGCCTGCCGATCGCCGATACGGGTCCGGCGGAAAGGTTGGAATTCTTTCATGCGAACGGCCGGTACGAAGGCTGCGCGGATCGCGCCATCCGGTCTGGAACGTTCGAGATAGAAGGCGATCGACTGTGCACCACGTCGGCGCACAACACTCAATGCCGCCTGCTATTTCGGACATCCTCCGGGTACTCAGAGCGTCTGATCGACGCTTCGGGAATCCCTGACCGAGGACGAGGTGTGGAGGTCGTCCCAGCACCCAAGGGACAAAGCTGCCATTCACAAGAAGCGCCGAGATGACCACGAAAAGGGTCACTCAGGGACAAGGGTCATTCAGGGACAGGTAATCCTGTCTCCGAGATCGTCTTCCCAGCCCCTGCCGGCCAAGCCCTACCCCGCGGTCATCGACGCGGTGATGGGAAAAACCGCGGCAGCGGTGTGAGGAGGGTGGGGGCGACGGCGTTGGACCTAGCGCGCGCCCTCGCGAACCCGGCGCAAACGGTAACTACGTCGCTTAACGTATGCCGTACCGCGCACAATCTAACCTGTCACCGGCACAACGTGACGGCTTCAACAAAATACCACTTGACGTTGTGTTTTGTCGAGTTCTCTCTTCACAAGGCGGAGGGCGTGGTGAAATTTACGTTGAAAAACCAACGACTATACACTCACGGCCGCGGGCAACTCCTGCGAGTGGCGACTATGTCGCTTGCCTTGGCGCTAGGCATCCCCTTGGCATCAGCGGCGGGCCCGGCGGATGAGACGTTCCATCCGCTCAACAGTGCGGAACTGAGCAAGCTCGTTTCGCACGGCGCGAAGTTCCGTGCTCTTCCGCCAGGATCTACCAACTCGGAGCGTCGCCTTGAGTTCTTCTATGCGGACGGGCGCTACGCAGGGTGCAGCGATATCGCATTTATCGAAGGCGCCTACTCCGTCACGAACGACCATCTCTGCATCGATGCAAACGGAGCGAAGCGCTGTCGCCTCGTTCTAAGGTCAGCTTCGGGCGAGTTCGCCCAGCGAGCTATCAAGGCTGACGGCACGGTCCTTGGTCCGACGCTAATGAGCGTCAGCAGTGCAAATCCAATAGAGGGCTGTCTCAATCACGGAGGCTGGTGATGGGCTGGACTACCGTTTCGGCGAACCTTTCCTTTGACGAAGGGTCCTGGGGCGTTGTGGATGACCGCGTGTCCGGCATGGACAGCACGACCGCCGCCGGTATCCGGTCGGACCTCCAGAACATGTACAACAATAATTCCACAGGCGACCTCCAGTCCCTGCTGGAGGGCGCGGATTTCAATATTCGCATAGCTCAAATGAGCCAGATACCGGGAATTACCGAATTCGGATCAGTTAAATTCGTCGCAGTAAATCTTGAGCCGAACGATATATTCATGAATGACCATGGAAAAATGGTTAATTCTACAGTCGATTTAAATCTCGTCCATGAGCTTGATCACTTACTTGCCGATTCGACGGACCCTAGCGATACGGATCCCTTTGGTAGTGGCGAGGCCGTCTTCGACGACAAGGGCGACGCGGTGCGGATGCAAAACGAAGTGGCCCACGACATGGGTTGGACGGATGAGGTCCAAGCCTCGTATTTCGGGAGCGCGGTGGTTGGCGACGCCCGTGCGGTCCAGCTCCAAATGGACAGTAGCTACAGCGACGACCATCATGTCGACATCAGCATCATCGACTCCGCCGCCACCAATGACGTGATTGATCTTTCCCAAAGGCCGAACGATCCGGCGATCGTCATGTTGGGCTTGGACGGAAATGACACCCTGACATCTGGCACCGGGGACGACTGGGTCTACGGCGGCGCCGGGGACGACAGTTTATCGGGTCTGGGCGGCAACGATCATCTCTATGGCGAAGGGGGAAACGACATCATCCTCGGAGGTGATGGAAACGACACCATCAACGGCGGCGCAAAGCCCGGACAAACCATCGGGGGCGATAACGGCGTCGATTCGCTCTACGGCGGCCAAGGCGACGATTTCATCACCGCAGGCAGCAGTTCGGACGACCTCATCTATGGCAACGCCGGCAACGACAAGATCGTCGTCCTAGGGCAAAGCGCCACGATCGACGGCGGCCAAGGCGACGATGTTATCGACGCGACGGGCGCCCAGACCGACGCGGGTCCGACCTCGACGGTCGTTTTCGGCGATGACAGCGGCCACGATTACATCGTCATCCAGCATGTTCCGGATCCGGACAGCGGGCCCCCTGTCTCCGTGTCCAACATTATGACGATCGACATGTCCTCCCTGACGCACGACCAAGTCTCGCTTGATTTTGACAAGACGTATGTTTCGACATGGGGACCATACGATGATTTCCCAGGCATAATCATCAACTATTACCAAGGAGACGCCGTCATAGTGACTCCGGATGGGAGCACGCTTTACATAGGGAATGTTCAAGAGGACATCGGAAACGCGAACGGTCCTGTCGAATATGGCTTCATGGATGAGACCGGACTTCTGTTTCGCTTCAGCGACGGCGAATACTATCTGTCTCAGCTTTTTACCGACGAATCCCATGTATCGATCGGATCAGTGGCCTCATATCTCCACGCCCCCGACGCGTGGGCGTAGTCGGGCGTCAATTGCGGTGACACCTTATGGAGCTGCCGGCCTTGGCCGTCTGCCGGACAGACTGAGCCCTAAGTTTCATGGCGGCCAGTTTGCCTTCGGGGCTCGCATCTACCGTGAGATGTAACGCGGGGAAGCGCCCGGCGGCGCTGACGCCACGACGTCGCGGCGGCGACTTGAGATGGCGGCCCCGCAAGTCTGGAGGCGGCGGGTCCAACGCCGCCTTGGCCGTGAGCGTCGGCGGCGCCTTCTCCCAGCCTCTCCTACGATGCTGCGCATCCGGGAGAGGAGCCGGGCCGAACCGTCCGGCTAGGGCGGGTGGGCCACGCGCAAGGCCCCGCCCATACCGCGCTTACGAAGATTCCCCGCCAAGAAAGCGCCTGCCGGCCCCGGCTTGGGAGGAAGACCTTAACCTGATGGGGCCATGCTGGCCGGATGGCTGTGTTTCACGCCTCGAAGAACGCCGTGACCGGGGGGTCGCACGGCCAGGGTTTCGCGACCCTGCCCATCCCCATGGCCGTGCTGGATGGCGATCTCGCCATCCTGGAGGCCAATGCGGCCTTCGCCGAGCTGCTGGACGTCCCGCCTGAGAGCCTGATCGGCGAGCCGCTGGGCCACCGCCTGCGCTCGGCCGCCAGCGACGTCCCGACCGGCGAGGGCGTGCAGACCTTCGGCTTCCAATGCGACGACGGGCCGCGCTGGCTGCGCCTCGACCTGCAGCCGCGGGGCGAGCAGATCCTGGCGATCCTGGTGGACGTCACCGGCGAACGCACCGTGCTGGAGCGGATGAAGGCCGATTTCGCGGCCCGCGGCCGGCTGATGCACGACGCCGAGGTGGGGATCTGGCGCTACGACCCCGACGCCGAGGCCTATCATTTCCCGAGCGAGCTCTCGCTCGGCCACGCCCAGATCCAGGAGCCCATCCCGCTGGCCGTCCTGCAGATGATCCAGCACCCGGACGACCGGCCGGTCGACGACGCCATCCGCGAGCGCCTGACGCGCGAGGAGGGCTCGGCTGAGGCCGACATGCGCTACCTCACCGCCGAGGGCGGCTGGAAGCACCTGCGGGTGCTCTACCGCAGCGGGCGCAAGCTGCGCTCCGGCCGCTACGAGATGTATGGGCTGAGCCAGAACGTGACCGACCTGGCCCTGGCCCGCGACGAGGCCAACATCGGCGCCCAGCAGCTGAAGCTGGCGCTCACCGGGGCGCGGGCCGGCGCGCTCGGCTACGACTACCTCAAGAAGGCCTACTGGTTTTCCCAGGAGCTGCGCGCCCTGGTGGGCGAAGGCGTGTGGCGGGCGGCGGTCGCCGATTCCGTCGGCATCTATCATCCGGACGACCAGCCTCGGGTCCGCGAATTCGACGCGATCGTCGCGGCCGGCGGTCACAGCTCGGGGGTCGACGCGCGCCTGATGCGCGACGACGGCCCGCTCTGGGTGCGGCTCTACTGGCAGACCGAGCACGATGCGGCCGGCGCGCCGGTCCGCGGCGTCGGCCTGGTGCTCGACATCGACGACCAGAAACGCCAGGAGATCGCGCTCACCGAGGCCCGCGTCCTGGCGGAATCGGCGACGGCGTCCAAGTCCAGCTTCCTGGCCTCGGTCAGCCACGAGATCCGCACGCCGATGAACGGCATCGTGGGGGTGCTCAACCTGCTGAAGCGCGAAGGGCTCAGCGCCGCGGGCCGCGACCTCCTGGGCGAGGCCCTGGCCTGCAGCGACATGCTGGCCCAGCTGATCGACGACGTGCTGGACTTCTCCAAGATGGAGGCCGGCAAGCTGGAGGTGACGCCGACGCCCACCGATCCGGCCGCGGTGATGGCCAGCGTGGTGGCCCTGCTGCACCCCCAGGCGGACGGCAAGAACCTCTATCTGCGCGCGGTCACCGACCCGCCTGACTGGGACGGCGCAGGCTGGGCGATGATCGACCCGGTGCGGCTGCGCCAATGCCTGTTCAACATCATCGGCAACGCCGTGAAGTTCACCGAGGCCGGCGGCGTCGAGGCGCGCATGAGCTTCACGGGCGCAGGCGACGGCCGCAAGCTGCGCGTCGAGGTCCACGACACCGGCGTCGGCGTGCCCGAGCAGGCCAAGGCCGCCCTCTTCGACCGCTTCCAGCAGGCCCACACCGGGGCCAGCCGCAAGTTCGGCGGCACGGGCCTGGGCCTGGCCATTTCCCGCAGCCTCGCCGAGCTGATGGGCGGCGAGATGGGCTTCACCAGCAGCGAGGGCGTGGGGTCGGTCTTCTGGTTCGAGATCGCCGCCCCGCCCGCACAGGCCGCCGCGCCGCCGCCCCAGGCCGACGCCGGCGATGCGCCGCTGGCCGGCCTGAAGATCCTGATCGTCGACGACAACCGCACCAACCGCCTGGTCGGCCTGAAGACCGTCGAGGCCCTGGGCGCCGAGGCCGAGACCGCCGACAGCGGCGAGGCCGCCATCGCCGCGGCCGCCAGGGGCGGCTACGACCTGATCCTGATGGACGTGAACATGCCCGGGATGGACGGGCTGGAAGCCACCCGCCGCATCCGCGCCCTGCCCGGCCCTGAGGCCGGCGTGCCGATCGTGGCGCTCACGGCCGACGTCATGACCCACCACCAGGCGGCGTATCAGGGCGCCGGCATGAACGGCTTCGTGCCCAAGCCCTTCTCGCCCAGCCAGATGCTCGGCGAGATCGTGCGGATCGCCGGCTAGAGCACGATGCGGTCAGGTGGACTCACCTGACCGCTGAATCGTGCTCTAGAAACAAAAGCGTAGACCCTGATTCAGCGTTCAGGTCGCTTCGACCTGAACCCATCAGGGTCTAGGACGGCGCGAAGGCCAGCAGCACGTTCACCGCATTGCCGCCGGTGTTGGCCGCGCCCTGGAAGCCGCTCATCGTATAGACCATGCCCCCGGCGATCGCCGGGCCCATGCCGTCGATGTTGCCGCCCGGCTGGCCCTTGACCTGGTTCACCGTGTCGTAGGTCTGGGCGGTCGTCGAATAGGCCCAGATGATCTTGCCGGTGGCCGGATCGTAGGCGCGGAACCAGCCGTCCATGGTCCCGGAGAACACCGCCCCGGGCATCACCGAAGGCGCCGCGGACTGCGCCCGGATGCAGGCGCCCTTGGCGTAGTCGCGGCTGCGATCGCCCGCGTAGTGGCAAGCCGCCTTGGGCGCCGGCGCCGACCACAGGACCTTGCCGTTGGCCGGATCGAGCGCATAGAGCCCAGGCTTGGCCGGCCCGAGCTTGTCGTCGGTCACCGGCGGCACGCCGGGAACCTCGCCGAACAGGTTGATCACGTCGGAGATCGCCACATAGAGCCGCTTGCCGTCGGCGGCCATGCCCCACTCGACGCCCCCCAGCGCCGAGCCCGAGCCCACCGCCGTCTTCCAGACCAGCTTGCCGGTGTCGGGATCCATGCCGTAGACGATCCCGGACTTCTGGCCCGCCAGCACGATCTGCCGTCCAGCCCCCTTTCCTTGGCCTGGGGGCAGGTTGAACAGGATGGGCGAGGCGCCGAAGTCGTAGTCCGGGCCCACGGGCGTCGGGCAGTTCGGCAGCTTTGCGCCGTTCTCGCAGCCCATGATGAAGTTGTCTTTTTCGGTGACCTGCGTCGACCAGCGGATCTTGCCGGTCTTCATCTCGATGGCGACGATGGCGTCGGCGCCCTTGGTCGGCTCGTCGGTGTAGCTGTCGCCGGTCGCCACGTAGACCAGGCCGCGCTTGGCGTCGACGGTCGGCGCCGACCAGATCGCCCCGCCGGCCGGGCCCTGCATCATCACGCCGGCCGAATTCTTGTGCGTGTCGTGCAGCGGCTCGGTGATCACGAAGGTCTTCCACTGGGTCTTGCCGGTCGCCAGGTCCAGCGAGACCAGCGACCCGCGGAAGCTGCAGCAGCGATAGGTCAGTTGCCGCGCCGCCGGCTCCTCGCCGGAGGTGAGCGGCACGAAGAGCTGGTCGCCCGAGACGACCGGCGTCCCGGTGATCCCGGCCACCGGATTGGTCTCCAGCTGGCCGCTGCGCCAGATCTCCTTGCCGCTCTGGGCGTCGATGGCCCGCACGACGCGGGTGCGCTCGCCGATGAAGGTCGCCCAGCCGCTGGGCGAAATGGCGCTCCTGACCACCATCGGCGTGGTCCGCGACGCGACGCCCTCCAGCACCCAGCGGACGCAGCCGGTCTTGGCGTCGAGCGCATAGAACTTGCCCGATCGGTTGGTGATGAACAGCCGGTCGCCGATCACCGTCGGCATCGAGCCGCCAGACATGGCGAAGGACCATTTCAGCTTCAGCTTCGCAGCGTCGGCCGCGGTCAGGCCCGGGTTGCGCTGGAAACGGCTGGAATTGGCGTCGAGGCCGACGCTCGCCCAGTCGGTGGGCGTGGCCCGGATCGGCGGGTTCGTCTGGCACATCACGTCGACGCCGCGCGCCGCGGCCGGGATCGCCCGGGCGGCCGCAGGCTGGGGCGCGGCGGATTGCGGATGGGCCTCGGGCCCGGCCTGGGCGGTCGTCAGATAGGCCGCGACCGCCTCCTTGTCGGCCTGCGAAAGGCCCTGGGCCATCGGCGTCATCACGCCGCTGGTCAGCGCCTGGACGATCTGCGCGGGCGGATAGGCCGACAGCGCCGTCCGGTTCGGCGCCCGGTCGATCGCCGGCTCGTGGCAGGACTTGCAGCGGGCGCTGAACACCGCCTCGCCGCTCGCCGCCGGCGACTGCGCCATGGCCGCGGCCGGCGCGCCCAGCACGGCCACGCCCATCGCGGCCGCCACGGCCGCCAACACCCAAGCCTTCATCCCGACGCTCCCCAAACCGGTTTTTCCAAACCTAGACGGCGCCGGGGAGCGCGAACAAGGCCCCATGCGCAGCGGTCAGGCGACGGGCGCGGCCTCCGACAGGTGCTTGAGGCTCGCCAGCCCTTCGTCGAACTGCGGCCCCACCAGCTTGTCCATGCTCAAGAACAGACCCATCACCTTCGACATCAGGGTGTTCGGCCCGTACATGGCCCAGGTCACCTTGGTGGCGCGCGGCCCCTGGGGCTCCAGGGTGAACTCGGCGGTGTTGTGGGCGGTCATCGGCTTGGTGAACTCGAGCTTGATGACGATCCTTGACGGCGCCTCGGACCGCACGATCTCCATGCTGCCGGAGCCGGCCTTCCGGCCCACCCAGGCGTAGCCGGCGCCCTGGCCGCTCGCCGGGCCGGTGAAGGTCTTGGCGAGGTCGGCGTCCATCTTCTCGTAGGGCGACCAGTCCGCCCAGGCGTGGAAGTCGTTGATGCGCGGGAACACCGCGTCGGCCGGCGCATCGATCACGATCGAGCGCTCCACGCGGAAGGTGTCGGCATTGAGTGGTCCGGCCATGTCTCGGCTCCTCGTCCGGTTGCGCCTGGAAGACGGGTCAGCATCGGCCCAGCCGACATCGCGCGCAAATTTCATCGGCATCCCCCACGTCCGGGGGGGCG
>Ga0105240_10004622_pt1 | contig 20873 bp, 21 predicted proteins | sample KBSC54metaG_FD_80426 | JGI IMG/M metagenome (GOLD analysis project Ga0105240, IMG submission 80426) | Corn rhizosphere microbial communities from Kellogg Biological Station, Michigan, USA - KBS C5-4 metaG | ecosystem: Host-associated > Plants > Roots > Rhizosphere > Soil | place: Michigan, USA... | reverse complement strand
TGCCCGTGATCTGCCTTAGACGCGGGATCTCGTAGAGCTTGGCCACCCGCGCGCGTGCGTCGGCCTTGGCCTTCGGACTGATCTGCTTGATCGCCTGGATGCGTCGGCTGCGGATGCGCGCGCGCTCGGCCGGCGAGCAGAAGTCGGCGCCCTCCTTCGCGGCCTGCTCCCTCAGGTCCTCATGGAACCAGAGCGGCATGCCGGCCGAGTAGGTCGGGTCGTCGCATTCCAGGACCACGTGCCTCTTGGTCTTGCGGTTGAAGACGTGGAGCTTGGAGATGTCCTGCGGGTCGTATTTCACCGTGACGAGGACGGAGGCATTGCTCCTGTTCTGCCTGCGGCACTCCAGCGGGATCAGGTCGTTGAGCAGCTCCTTGACGGCGCGCGCGCCGTGGTAGCGCAGGCCGAACAGCGCGATTCCGTTGTTGCGAAGCTCGACGTCGACCTTGACCGACAGGCACTCGATCTTCAGCCGGTCGAGGTTCGCCACGTTGTCGATGCCGCGGTTGAGGCGCTCGTTCTCCCAGACGAGCGCCGGCTGGCGTCCGTCGAGGCCATCATGGTCGGCGACGTTGTATTCGGCGACGACGTAGTTGGCGATGGCCTCGACCTCGTCGATGAGACAGAAGGCGAGCTTCTCCCCATTGTAGCCGAAGAGGCGCGCCTCCTTGATCGGGCGAGTGGCGCCAGGCAGCCGCTTGGCGATCCACCTCGGGATCGTATTGAAGGCCCTCTCTACGACGGCGCGGTAGCGCGGCTTCTTGATCGGACAGAAGGTGATCGAGAAGCCGATCGACTTGGCGGCGTGCTCGAACGAGTGCGAGCGGAACTCGGCTCCGTTGTCGCACAGGATCATGTCCGCCTTGCCCCGGATCTTCGACAGGATCGGGAACCTCTTCGCGAGAGCCGGCGGCGGCCTCTTCGGATGAGCCATGCGCAGCAGGAGCTGCCCCAGGGTCCAGACCGACGGGGCCATGAAGCTGATCACGTGGGCGACGATCACGCGCGTGCGCACGTCGATGGCGATGGAAAGCCAGGGCTTGCCGAGCACCATGTTGCGCTCCGCGTCGACGCAGAACACAGGAAGCGGCGTGTGGTCGATCTGGACGATCTCCATCGGGAAGTCGGCGACCAGCGGAGAGCCTCCGCCCTCATACTTCTGCCGCGCGGCTAGCCTGCCGTTGCGGGTGGTCTCCGCCATCTCGCTCTGGAGCTTCAGGACGTGGCGCCTGACCTTCCAATATGACGGTGCGACGTAGGGTTTGGGCGGGCGAGCGTATTGGCTGCTGCGGCCTTCGCTGATGTCGTCGAGCTCGGTGGAGACGTCGGCCGTGACTTCGGCGTAGTCGACCTGCGGCTCGGCATAGTGCGCGAGGCAGTGCTTCTTCAGCACCTCGTGCACGACCGCGTCGCCGAAGGGTCCCTTCAGCCGGCCGCGCATCGAGACCGCCTGGTTTGGCGCGCGCCGGCCGGGCGTTCCGAAGCGGGAGCGCCATCCCTTGACCGTGTTCCCCTTGGGGGCAATGTCTCCATAGAGCTGGGCGAGCGACTTGCCGTTCTCGCCGAAGGCGACGGTCCAGTTGTCCTTGAGCCACCGATCGATTGCCTTTGCGCCGTTCTTCACGCCGCTGTCGTCGAGGGCGGCGCACACTGCGAGCTTTAGCGGAACCCGGGCGTCCAGCTTGACCGCTGTGTCCAGATCCCACTCGGCCATGTCGGCGACCGCCTGGACCTGATTCACGGACGGTGCGGTGATGACGGTCGCGCGCCCGTCGAGGAGCATCTGCTCGAACACGGTGTCCTTGAGCAGGCCGATCTCGCCGTTCTCGTCGGGCGCGACGTATGATCGCCCCGTCTTCGGATCGCGCAGATCGATCCGGTTCGCGTCGACGTAGCCTTGGTCCGGACGCCAGGCCTGGCCGTCGATGATCACCAAATTGTTGCGGTCGAAGTTGTTCTTCACGGTTGATTCCCTTGGTTCGAGGGCGAGCGCCGCCGCTCGACGGAGCCGAGACCGGCTGCCGCCGCGCGCCGCCGACGGATTCGGCGGGGCATTCGGCCCCGCCGGCTCAGAGTTCGGATTGAAGAGTGTGGTGGATCAGGCGGACGGGAAGCGGCGCTCGTCCGGCCCCTTCCGGTAGACTGGGCGCGCCCTGATCGGGCGCGCGCGAGCCTGGTCCAACTCCGGCTCGGGGCGAGGGCCTTTCGGTGGGAACGGCCGGAGCCGGTCAACCGCGCGACCTGAAAGAGCGCAGCCGCGGTCGAAGGACTCCTGGTGTTCGAGGGCGATCAGACCCGCTGCGAGGAAATCGCAGAACGTGTGGGCGCTCGGCAGGTCGAAGCCGTTGCGGAGCGATGGCACGAGGAGCGGTTCGCACGTCTGGCAGTCGAGCCACAGCACCTTGCCGGAGGGGGCCGAGGGCGCGCGGAAGAACTCGCGGCCGCCGTATACGGCGATCACACCGGACGTGTGACCGGCGTTGAGAACGATGTTGATCATGGAATCTCCCCTTCTTGGACTGCAGGTGGAGCGCGGCTGCGCCGGCTGATGTTGGTGGGCCGGCGCGCCGGCCTGTGCCGCGTGCCCTATTGCGCGGCGTCGACGGAGTCCGGCTCCGAGGGGCGCTGACGCCGATTCCGATCGGACGCGAGCCACGGGCGCCGCTTCGAACCGTCGCGAGGCCACTGCCGCGCGGGATTGCTCACGACGACCGCCCGCCCCGTGTTCACGAGGTCGGAGAAGTCCCAACTATCCGGCTCGATCGACTCGCCGAAGGGCGTGTGGATGCGCAGCCGGCGTCCCGTGCGCACGGAAAGGAAGTGGAGGCGGCCCCAGAAGGTGCCGAAGTAGCTGTAGTCCATGCCGTCGATGCGGACGACGGTTTTGGGCGCGAGCGAAGCGGACATGCGGTTTCTCCCTGAGGAAGTATGGTTTGGGTGCGTCACGCGGACGCGTTCGCGGTAGGCCGACGGACATTCCAGCCGACCACCATGCGGGTGAGTTCGTCGATCGCGATCGTGAGGTCCGGGCGCACCGGGCGGCCTTCGCCGTCCAGGACCGGCACGGCGAGCGGCGCCGAGGGCACCTGCTTGCCCATGTCGATCAGGACGCGCTCGAGGGCCGCACGGCTCACGGGCGTGTTGATGGGCAAGTAGCGACGATCGACGCCGAGCGCCTTCATGCGTGCGGTGGTGTTGGACTTGGGCTTGGACACGTTGTTCTCCTTGATAGTTGGCAGAGATGTCCTTCGGTCTTCAGACGGCCGAGGGATTATTGCCGGCCAGAAGGACCGGAGCGCGATGGCGCTTGCGGAACACGCCAAGCGTCCCAACCAGGCGGTGGCGTGGCAGCGGCTGCTCCGCTCGAGGCGGGAGCGGAAAGTTCCGGAAGCGGGGGTTGCGGCGGATCATGTTGGTTGCTCCTTGCTGTGAATCATTTGATCAGGACGCCGGTGTCGCCGTGGATGCGGCGACGCAGGTCGAGTGCGATGCGGTCGCGGACGAGGAGAGCCTGGAGCACGGCTTCGGCCTGCGCCTCCCAGGGGTCGATCGCCTCCACGAGGCGGCCCCAGGCCGCCATCTGGCCGTGCTTGGCGGCGAATGCGTCCAAGCGGTCGAAGTGTCGGCGGGACACGTGCGCGAAACGGCGCATGCAGAACCGCTTCACGTTGCGGCGGTGGATCCAGGTTTCGAACATGGTGTCCTCGAACATGAGCTCGAAGGCGATGCCGCACCGGCGCAGTATCTCCTGCACGAGGGCGAGCTTCAGCACGTATTCCGGATCGTTCAGATCCTGCGCGTCGCGCTTCACTTCGCCGACGGCGACGATCACGCCGGGCACGTGCTGACGAACGTAGTCGGCCACGTATTCCCATTGTCGGCCGTCGAAGAAGAACTCGATCCTCAGCGCCTCCGAGCGGATCTTTCCCATCGACGGGCTCACCTCGAGCAGCCGCAAGGCGTTGAGGTGGGCCTCGCCCCGAAAGTGCTGGGCGTGGCCCGATCGGAACGAGACGAATATTCCGTTCTCGAAGGCCAGGCCGCCGAACGGGGTCTCGAGCGACAGGCCCGTGTCCGCCGTCGTGAACGTCGCCGTGGCGACGAGAGAGTCGTCGACGGGGCGGGTGAGGTCGACCTGCCTCAGGTTCTGTCGGCCTGCCTCGACGCGCGGGTCGCGAAGGATCGCGGTGCCGGCGAGCGTGCGGAGCGCCAGCTGCGACGCGGGAACGACCACGCGTCCCGGACGAGTGACGTCCGGATCGACGTTGCCGCGCCCGAGCAGCAGAGGCGCCCTGATCGTCGCGCTCATGGCCGCGCTCCGCGACGACGACCGCCGCCGTTGACAAGGGCCACCGCTTCCGCGCCGCGCGGGAAGCTCCACGCGCCTTGGCCGGCAACCTTGCTCAACTTCAGAATGGCGGCTATTAAACACATCGGTCCAAACGTTCTCCCTGATCGGGAATTAGTTTGGACCGATTTAGAATGCAAGGGGGAATGTTTGGACCGATGCAACTTTCGTGGTTAACGGTTTGCTATGTCCGCCAGTGACGGAGCCGAGGAAGGCCAGAACAGCGCCAGCGACCTGTCGGCGCTCCAGCCCTTCTACCAAGGAGGGCATGTTCCGGCGGAGGAGCAGAAGCTCTGGGCACGCCTCAGTGCATCGAAGAGAGAAAGAGCCCTGAGACGCCTATGGGCTGTTTCGGAGTGGCTGGACCGGCCGAGCATCCACGCGAGCGCAAGCGCTGCTGCGCGATCCGCTGGATTGTCGGTTCGCCATTTTCTGGAACTCGCCGACGCCTGGGAAGAGAAGAGGACGCTGGCTGCCTTAGGGCTTCATGCCCGCCTTCCGCAGCGCTCGAACGCGCGATCAGGAGATCAGGTTCGGCATGGCGCCATGGAGTTGCTCCGCCAGCTGCTGACGCAAGAATCGCAGCTCGGCACCATCGAGGCGGTGAGGCGCGTTCAGGAAAACGCCGAAGGCGAACGACCCTCCAAGACGACGGTCCTGCGATGGATTGCAGAGGCGCGACGTGAGCTTTCGCGGCAGGGTGAGTTCGGCGATCGCCTCCTGGCGGACAGCGTTTTTCTTGAGGCAGCACACCCGAACGGGCAGCGCATGCGTCTGTATGCGCTGGCGGATCTCGGCACGAGGCTGCTTGTCGGCTGGTCGTTTTCCGGTTGGGGTCATGCCGTCCCGGCCTATGTGCTGGCCGCAGCCGATGCGCGTCGGCGGGATTGGCCGTCCCAGCTGTCCGGGCTGAGAAGTGCGCCTCGGCCTCAAGTTCGATTCATGCTCAGATCCGAGGATGGCATGGGCGTGCCGATGCTCGCGAAGCGGCTGCGAACGGAATGGCCGTCCGAATTCGTGAGCGACGACGCGAGGGTGGGGCGTGACCTCCTCCAGCTGCTCGGGGATCGGCTTGGACCGTCGTGGATTGGCGCCGGATTTGTTGCGGCGGACCGAAATCATAGGAACGGTCGCCCCGCTGAACTTCCTGTCTGGAGCGCAGTTCTTCGCGCGCAGTTCGACGAGGCGGTCGAGCAATATAACCGGCGAATTCTCTCGGGCCTCGAGCGAGAGGAGGCGCATGACGGGTCACTGGTCTTTGAAGGCGTGGATCGACTGCTGAGCTGCATCGACGTCTCTACTCATGTCGATCCGGACGGGGCCGGCTTCGGTCGTTTCGACGTGGACGATCCTGAATTCGTGTTTCTGTAGTCTGCACCGCGCCGCATGAGGAGGGGTGACTGGGTCAGCTCTTGGTCGCGGAGCCCCTCGCTTTCAGGACCCGGTAGCGGACCGTTCCCTCCTTGAAGGGATCGAGCCCCTGCTCCAGCGCCAGCTTGTCGGCATATGCGGCCACCTGACCCGGGATGGCGTCCGGTGGGCAATCAGCGATTGCGCGCGCGATGATCTGCTCTCGTTCGTCCCCGAGAGCGGACCTCCGGCGCGGCCTGAATTTCTTCAGCGGCTTGGCTCCGGGCAGCGCCCCGGCATTCCGGTGGTGTATCCACTCTCTGACAAGGCGGCGAAAATGGAGGCGCGAGACGCCCACACTTTCGGCCGCCGCTGCCTGATCTTCCGACGACGGGTTCTCGATGGTCAGGTAGTGGCCCACGGCACGGATGCGCGCGAGTGCCTCGGTGCGGCGGGTCGGCCTCACCCCGCTTAGGTCAACGGGACCGAGAGCGTCTCGTGCCGCTTCTCTGCGCTGCTCGGGGGTCCAGTCGGCCGGCTTCCTCGCGCCTGGAAGGGCGGCAGCCTTGCGATGTGCAAGCCACGCGGTCGCAAGACGCCAGAGCATGTGCTCGCTTAGACCGAGTTCCTGCGCGAAGGCCCTGTCGTCCTCCGCCGTAGGATTTTGGATGGCGACGTAGCGTCGCAGGATTTCCACTCGGCGAATTGTCTCGGCCTGCCGTGACGGATCCACCCCGGACAGATCAAGCTCGTCAGACAGAAGGCCCTCCTGTATTTCATGCCGTAAGAACGTTCTCTATATGTTCCATATTTCCGGCCATCCAATTTGCATTGAGGGTGGCGTGGCCATCGCCGGGAGGCGGAGCCGTTTACTGAGCGGAGAGCGCCCAGCCTCGCATTCGGTTAGGCTTGGGGCGGGTGTGCGGGGCAATTGCGCGCTTAAACATCGTGTCCGAGCGCCAGATAATCGTCTCGAACTACGGGAATTTCCTAATGCCTGTAACGAGGTTCGACTCGTAGATGGCTTCCGACCGCGACGGGATGTCGCCCCATCGGAGAAGACAAATGACCGCACCGTTCATCGACCTTGCAATCCATCACAAGCCGAAGGGTTTGTCGGATCGGGTCGCCTTTGGTTTCACGAAGGCGCTGCGCTGGTCCGCCGACACCTTCTTCGCCAAGCGCTATGGGCACCGCGCCGTCGTTCTTGAAACCGTGGCGGCGGTTCCCGGCATGGTGGGCGCCACGATCAATCACCTCGCCTGCCTGCGCCGCATGTGCGACGACAAGGGCTGGATCAAGACGCTCATGGACGAAGCCGAGAATGAGCGCATGCACCTGATGACCTTCATCGAGATCAGCCAGCCGACCTGGTTCGAGCGTGCGGTGATCATCGGCGTCCAGTGGGTTTTCTACCTCTTCTTCTTCGCGCTCTATCTAATCAGTTCCAAGACCGCGCATCGCGTAGTCGGCTATTTCGAGGAAGAGGCGGTGATCAGCTACACGCATTATCTCGCCGAGATCGACGAGGGTCGTTCTGCCAACGTGGCCGCGCCCGATATCGCCAAGCGCTATTGGGGCCTGCCGGACAGCGCGACCTTGCGCGACGTCGTCCTCGTCGTCCGGGCCGACGAGGCCCATCACCGCGACGTCAATCACGGGTTCGCCAATGAGATCGCCGGTCTGCCCTTGGGCAAGGTTGCGCCGTGTCCTCCACATGTCGAGCTTCAACCGAACTGGAAACAGGCGGCCTGAGGCAAGTGTGACCGGCGGGGCCCCAAAACCGCCGGTCGCCAAGCAAAGCGACGAAACCCCGCTCCGTCTCCGGCTGTCAGGGCCGGAGGCGGTGCTTTGCGCCGAGCCTAAGCGCAAGCTGCATTTCCGTGGGCTGCAGGAAGTTACGTAGTGTTGCGGAGCGCATTCGGTGCGCGCGGCGCTTAGGTTCTTTTCGGAAGGAGATTTCGGATGAGCGACCAGGCTGTTGACGATCGACCGCTGAAGCATGCGGTAATCCTCTGTCATCCCGAGGAGCGGAGCTTCAATCGGGCGATTGCGGACGCTTATTGTTCTGCGGTGAAGAATCTAGGCCACGCGTTCGTGCTGCGCGACCTCTATCGGATGGATTTCGATCCCGTCCTGAAATCGCAGGAGAAAGCTACGGGATCCGCCTTTACGCCTCGCGCCGACGTCGAGGCAGAGCTGACCGTTTTGCGCGGCTGCGACATCTTCGTCCTCGTCTATCCGATCTGGTTCGGCACTCCTCCGGCGATGATGAAGGGCTATGTCGAACGCGTGCTAGGTTCGGGCATCACCCCACATTCGGTCAAGGAGCGCGCGCGCACGCCCCTGCTCGGCGGGAAGCGGCTCCTGAGCTTCACCACGTCGGCGATGAGCGAGCCATGGCTGAACGAACAGGGGCAGTGGATGTCGCTGCGCTACATATTCGATCACTATCTGGCTCACGCCTTCGGCATGCTGCAGGACGAGCACGTCCATTTCTCGAACGTCACCGCGGGGATGGAACCCCGTTGGGCCGAACAACACCTCTACGAAGTGGAACAGCAGGCGCGGCGCACCTGCGCGACGGCGCTCGCGGATCGCCGGGAAGCGGCCGCTTCCGAGGTGGCTTAGGCGCGAATTCGCGCCGCCAGCCGAACTGCTTCAAGGAGCAGGCCGGCTGGCTTAGGATCAAACTTTCGCGACCGTGAGGCCGGCTTTGCTGCGGAGCTTCACGAGGAAGTCCCAGCCCATGAGCAGCGCGCCCGCGGAGAAGACCACGTCGCCGGGCAGGCGCATCCACTGCCAGAACCGCACGGTATCATAGAATGCCTGGCTGCGCGCCCAAGCGAGGCCGTGCTCGTAGACCGCATCCAATTGTGGCCAGCCGATCGGGAAGAAGTGGAGAACGATCCACATCAGCAGGGCGATGTTGTAGCACCAGAACGCGATCAGCCCCGGCCGCTCGTTGAACTTGGCATCTGGTCCGGCGCGATAGCGCAGGCAGAAGTAGATCAGACCCAGCGCCAGCAGACCGAACGCGCCGAATAGGGACGTGTGCGCATGGTTGAGCGTCAGGAACGTGCCATGTTCGTAATAATTGACGAGGGGGGCGTTGAGGGTGCCGCCGCCGAATACGCCGGCACCGACGAAATTCCAGAACGCGGATCCAAGGATGTAGGTATAGGCAAGATTGTAGTCGAAGGCGGCAGCGCCGCGGATGAGGTGGTGCTGCTGGATCGCCTCCAGGATCAGCAGGACGAGCGGCAGCACCTCGATGAACGAGAACATGGTGCCCAGCGGGACCCACATGCTGGGGCCGCCGCCCCAGTAGAGGTGGTGTCCGGTCCCAAGCACGCCCCCGAGGAAGATCAGGATCAGCTCTAAATAGACCGACCGCTCGGCGAGTTTGCGGGATACGAGCCCGAGCGACATCAGCAGGTAGGCGCTGATCGCGACGGCGAAGAACTCGAACGACTGTTCGACCCAGAGATGCACGACCCACCAGCGCCAGAAATCGGTGATGGTGAAGCTCTTCTCGATGCCGGTGAGCGGGATCATGCCGCAGGCGTAGAGCGCGGCAACGTTGACGGTCGAAGCCCAGATCAGGTGCTCGAGGCGGATGTTGCCCGACCAGAACTGCCGCGTCGCGGTCGCGACCACGTCGCTCGACGGCCATAGCGCACGGAACATGAGGATGCTCCAGGCGGCGAGCGCGGCGAAGAAGCAGATCTGCCAGAAACGGCCGAGCTGGATGTATGACAGGCCCTGGTTGCCGAACCAGAACCAGCCTTTGTCGATCACGCCCATGATGCCGAGGTAGTTGCCGAGCAATGCTGCTGCGACCACGATCAGCGATACCCAGAAGAGCAGGTCCACGAGGAAGCCCTGGCCGCGCGCCTCGCGTCCGCCCGCGATGGCGGGCGCGAGGAACAGCCCGCTCGCGATCCAGCCGAGCCCGATCCAGATGATCGGTGCCTGGAGGTGGAAGCTCCGCAGGAAGTTGTAGGGCAGGATGTAGTTCAGCTGGACGCCGTAGAAGGTTTCCCGGTCGTAGTAGGAATGTGCCATCACCGCGCCCGCGCCCTGCGAGGCGAGGAACACGAGCGCGACGACGATGAAGTATTTTCCCGTCTTGCGTTGGCTCGGGGTGAGCGGGAGAAATTCAGCGAGCCGGCGCTCCATCGGCGCGTCGTCGGGATGATCCAGATAGGCGCGGTAGAGGAAGAGCACGAAGCCCATCGCGAAGAAGGTGAAGCAGAAGCTGATCCAGGTCCAACGGAAGGTGTTGGTCGTCGGTACGTTCCCGACCAGCGGCTCGTAAGGCCAGTTTTCCGTCCACGAGCTCGTCATGTTCGGCCGCCGCGCGACCGTCGTGATCGAGGAATATACGATGAAGTCGGCCGTCTGTATTCGAAGTTCGGGATTGAGGCTCCTGGCGGGCGTCCATCCTGCGGAAAGCTTGACCGTGTTGAGTGCTTCGGTGACCTTGGCTTGGGTGCTGCGGATGGCCGCTGCGACCTCGTCCGATACCGTGACCCTGGGCTGCGTGAGGTCGATGGTCTGCAGCTGGCGCTGCATCGCGCTGGTGACGGCCGCCTGCTGTTCCGGCTTCAGCCCTGCGAAGGCCCCGCCATACATGGAATTGGAGAGGTTCTCTCGCGTGAATTGACCGAGCAGAACGAGGTTCGAGGCGGTATAGTCCTCCCCGAAATAGGAGCCCATCCCGTAGATGCTCCCGTAATCCATGAGATCGGCCTTCTGGAAACCGCCCTTACCCGCGACGATGTCGTCGCCGGTCATCAATACCTGACCGCGGGAGTCGACGAACGCCTGCGGCTGGGGTGGCGCGGCGCGATAGGTGAGCACCGTCGCCCATCCAAGCAGCCCGAAGCAGATTATCGCGGTCGCCAGCAGAACCCATTTCAAGATATCGCTGATGAAGTCGTTTGACGCCGGCCCGTAAGGTTGCCCGCCCGAATATGCCTGGTCCGTCATCTTGTATCCCCTCTTCGCTGAGAAAATGGACTACGCGACTGTTTCTTATGCATTCTTCAGCACAGGTCGAACGCCGACATTTCGTTTCGGTTGCGTTCGCATTAGCTCCACTTTGGAGAGAGCATAGCGATCACGCCGGGCGAGTGTTTGCGCTAGCGCAAACTGAGCGAACGCTCCGCCTTCACGTTTCCGCGATGGTTTCAATGTCTCGAATGGAACGGACCGTTAGCGTCTGGTTATGGCTGTAGAGCGTGCCAGCGCGTTCCCATTCCGCGAGCACGCGGCTGACGGAATGAAGGCGCGTGCCCGAGATGTCGGCGATGTCCTTGCGCCGCAGGGGCAGCGAGAGGGCGGTGCCGTCGCTGGTATGCCGCCCGAACTGGCGCAGCAGGCGCAGGATCGTGTGGGCGATCCGCCGTTCGACCCGCTGTGTGGCGAGTTCGCGCACTCGATCCTGCAGCTCCGCCAGCCTGCGGCCGACGACGCCTATCATGTTGACACCGATCCGGGGGTGCTTCTCGACGAGCGCGAAGAGATCGGCGGGGCTCCAGCTTGCCTCCACGGAATCCGCCATGGCGACCGCATCGGCGGGATAGTGGCGGTCGGTATATAGCGCGACGGCGCCGAAGATCTCGCCCGGCCCTATGAAGCGGATGACTACCTGCTCGCCGTCGCTTCCCGCCTGTGAGATGCGGACTGCCCCTGCGAGCAGCGCGTGGGCGCGTTCCATGGGTTCGCCCTGGTCGAACACCTTCTTGCCGCGCGGCAGCGCGCGCACGCGCACTGCGCCTAGGACGTCGTGCAAGGCGGATGCAGAGATCCCCTCGAAGATCTCCAGTGCGGCGATCGCGCCGTATTCGGGAGGGACGTCGTCGAGCACGCGGAAAGCCTAGCGCCGCTCGGATGCCGAGGGGAGTGGGATTATGATTATCGCCCCGCAGCTCTCAGTTGCGGCACGGGAGCTCCGCTGGAGGTCAGCCGGCAGGCCTCGGCAATTCAGATGCCTGGCTTGCGATAGGACGCCGGCAGCGGCTGATCCGGCGAGCCGACCGTCGAACGCCGGATCACTTCTCCGGCCTCGTCCACGACCAGGCGCAGGCGCCGGTGCTGGGTGAAGAAGCTCAGTCGATACGAACCCGCATCCTCGTCGACGCCGCGCTCGCACTGCGACGTTATCGTTCCCTCCCTGATGGCCGTTTGCACGAGGCCGGGCGCCATTCCGAGCGCCTCGCCGATCGTGCGGGCGTCCACCTCCACGTCGCCGTTTTCGAACCTGACCGGTGCCATCGTCGCCTCCACTGTGCCGGTTGCGATACCGAACATAGGCCTGCGTCGAAGCCGTTGCATTGCGCCAGAGCAAATCACCGTCAGCTTCAACCAGTTATGGTGAAACGCACTGAGTTGTGTCGTGCCGGAGCCGTGGGTGGGTATGACCTTGTTCGACTGGAGTTTGACATGCGCTTGGCCATTCCGCACCGATTCCCGATCCGGATCGCGGCTGCCGACATCGACTTCATGGGGCACGTCAACAATTCGGTCTACCTGACGTGGGTCCAGGCGGCGGTCACCAATCACTGGCTCCGCCGGGCACCCGCCGAGGCGGTCGCACGTCATCTCTGGGTCGCGTTGAAGCATGAGATCACATACCGGCGGCCGGCTTTTCTGGGCGACGCCGTGATTGCCACCACGCTCCTCGAGAAGGTCCATGGCGCGCGAGCATTTTATGAGACCGTGATCCGGCGGGGAGAGGATGTCCTTGCCGAGGCGAAATCGAGCTGGTGCTGCCTCGACGCCGCCACGCAGCGCCCCGCGCGGCTGGCCCGCAACGTCGTGGAACGCTTCTTCCCGGAGAGCTAACCGTCCGTCCGGACATGCAAGCGAAGCGCATGCAATCGGTCACGTTCCGACATGTCATGCTCCACTCGCCCAATGGGCAGCGGGCCCATCCGTTCGATACGGGTCTTCGGCTGGGCGAGACTCGTCTGCTCCCGACACTTCGATCTCGCCAGCTTCGCGGCCGCCGTTCGGGTTACCGCGCGGAAGCCCCGACGGGGTGCAACACATTCCGGGCGATCACGCACCCGTCGCTGTCGGCAGATTCCTTTCACGCGGCCGAAACGAGGCGGCGTGCGTGGAGGGGCACTGGCTTCGCGCCAGGCGGGCGGCCTCCCTCGAGCTTGAGCTGAACTGCACGTCCGGAGAGTGGAGACCCTGCATTTCCAGCAGGCGGTGAACGGCAGGGCGGGCTCCGGCAACATAGATCGCGACACGGTGCTTAAGCGCATCCTGGACGAAGCTGGCGATCATCGCCGCTGCCGATGAATCCAATACCGCGACGTCAGTGAGATCCAGCACATAGGCTTTCGGGCGCTCGCCTATGCTCTGGAGCGTTGCCGCCACCGCTCCGACCGCTCCGAAGAAGAATGCTCCCGAAATGCGATACACGATGACGTCGCCCGCGGTGATTTGTGAAGCATCGTAGGCGGTAGCCGTCTCGCTTTCGGGATCGGCTTCGTCGTCCTCGGCTACGACGAGCGGTCTTTGGACCTCAACCGCATGCGCCATGCGGTGAATGAACAACAAGGCCCCGAGCCCGAAGCCCGCCAAAATGCCCTGCGTCAGGTCTCGGAAGACGACGAGCAGAAAGGTGGCGAGCAAGACCGCGGCGTCTCCTTTCGAAACGCGGAGCAGAATTGCGAACTGGTGCTTCTCGGCCATGTTCCAGGCGACGACCGCCAGCACGCCCGCCAGCGTCGCCAAGGGGATCGCGCTGGCGAGCGGCGCCGCGACCGCCATGAAGCCCAAAAGGATCAGCGCATGGAGCATGCCGGCTATGGGACCGCGCGCACCGGCGCGGACGTTTGTCGCGGTCCGCGCGATGGTCCCGGTGACGCAAATGCCCCCGAACAGTGACGATGCGACATTGGCGACCCCCTGCGCCACCAGCTCGCAATTGGAGCGGTGGCGGCGGCCGGTCATGCTGTCGGCGACCACTGCGGACAGCAGGCTTTCGATCCCGCCCAGCAATGCGAACGACAGGGCCGTCGGCAACAGTGCCTGCACCCGCGCCAGCGACAAATTGGGCAAATGCGGGGCGGGCAGCGAGCGTGGAATTGTGCCGAAGCGCGTTCCGATGGTTTCGACGGGAAGGTGCAACAAGGACACGGCGACGGCAGAGGCCACCACCGCGATCAGAAAGCCGGGCCAGTGGGGTCGGAATCGCCGCAGGGCCAGGATGATCGCGATCGCGCCGGCCGCCACGGCGAGGGCTGCGGGGTTCAGGGTCGGCAGCGAGTGGGCAAGCATGAGAATCTTGGGGAGGAAGGGCCCCGGCTCCTTTCCGGCAAGCGTGAGGCCGAGGAGGTCCTTGAGCTGGCTCGCGAAGATGATGACCGCGATGCCCGACGTGAACCCGACGGTTACCGGAAGGGGGATGTATTTGATGAAGGTGCCGAGCCGCAGGAAGCCGACAAGAAGCAGGATCAGTCCCGACAGGAATGTCGCGAGCAGCAGCCCGTCCACGCCATGCTTCGCGGCCGTCGCCGCGACCAGCACGATGAATGCGCCGGCCGGGCCGCCGATCTGGAAGCGGCTTCCGCTTAGCGCGCAGACGAAGAAGCCGCCGACGATCGCGGTGTAGAGGCCCCGCTCAGGCGAAACGCCCGAGGCGATGGCGATCGCCATCGAAAGCGGCAAGGCCACGATCGCCACGGTGAGGCCGGCGATCAGGTCGGCCTTCAGATCGGCAAGCCCGTATCCCTCGCGAATGACGGTGACGAGCTTGGGTGTGAACAACTCCCTGAAATTCGGTCTGACGCTGGCTTCGACTGTCGAGGTCATGATCTTGGCGTCCTTGCCGCTCGTCTTCTCAAAATGAAATCTGATGAAGTTCGACGCCCCGGCTCGGTCGAAGTTCGGCGGTCAGGCCGCCAAACACGATTTCGGCTCTGCCCCCGCCGCCGGGCTCTCCGACTGCCGCGGGGAGCGCCTCTTACGCTTACGCTACTCATACGAAACTGGAGATGCGCTCATCACCGGCCTTTCGCCAATTCAGGCGGCCAGCCTCGTCTCCATCCGGCTCCAGATCTCGACGAGGGCGTTGACGAGCTCGCGCATCATCTCCGGCGTGTGGGTCGGGCCGGGGGTGAAGCGCAGCCTTTCAGTGCCGCGCGGCACGGTCGGATAATTGATCGGTTGCACATAGACGCCATATTCGGCGAGGAGGATATCGCTCGCGCGCTTGGCCTTGACCGGATCGCCTACCATCAGCGGCACGATATGGGTGGTCGATGCCATCACCGGCAGGCCGGCATCGCGCATCATCGCCTTGAGCGTCTCGGCAGCAGCCTGCTGGCCCTCGCGCTCGACGCTCGACGATTTGAGGTGGCGCACGCTTGCCAGCGCGCCCGCGACCAGCACCGGCGACAGGCTCGTAGTGAAGATGAAGCCCGGGGCGTAGCTGCGGATGACGTCGATGATCATCGTGTCGGCCGCAATATAGCCACCCATCACGCCGAACGCCTTGCCGAGCGTGCCCTCGATGATCGTGATCCGGCCCGCCGCGTCATCACGGTCGGAGATGCCGCCGCCGCGCGGGCCATACATGCCGACCGCATGGACCTCATCCAGATAGGTCAGCGCATTATATTTGTCGGCGAGGTCGCAGATTGCGTGGATCGGCGCGATGTCGCCGTCCATCGAATAGACGCTCTCGAACGCGATCAGCTTGGGCAGCTCGGGGTCGTCCGCCGCCAGCAATTCCTCGAGATGCTCAAGGTCGTTGTGGCGGAAGACGCGCTTCTCGCAGCCCGAATTGCGGATGCCCGCGATCATCGAGGCGTGATTCAGTTCGTCCGAATAGATGATGCAGCCCGGCAGCACCTTGGCCAGCGTCGAAAGCGTCGCCTCGTTCGAGACGTAGCCCGAGGTGAAGAGCAAAGCGCCTTCCTTGCCGTGCAGGTCGGCAAGCTCATGTTCCAGGTCGATGTGATAATGCGTGTTGCCGCCGATGTTGCGCGTGCCGCCAGAGCCCGCACCGACATCGTGCAGCGCCTCCTCCATCGCCGCGATCACAGCCGGATGCTGGCCCATCGACAGATAATCGTTCGAGCACCAGACCGTGATCGGCTTGGGCCCGTTATGCCCCGCAAAGCAGCGCGCGTTGGGAAACATCCCCTTGTTGCGCAAGATGTCGATGAACACCCGGTAGCGGCCCTCGGCATGGAGGTTGCCAATGGCTCCGGAAAAGGCGTCGCGATAATCTGTGCGCATCAGGGCCTCACGAAAACGTTGGCCTTTCTAAATCGCGCGGGCGTCGCGACTAATCCGTAGATTCACGTATATCGAGCTGGCCCCCAACGAAGCCAAAGCCGTGCTGACTGCGGACTTCTCCGCTGCGGGGGTGGCATGGTTGATCTCTATCTGAAGTCCGCAGGCTGGTTCTTGCTGGCGCTGCTCGCATTGACGGCGTGCGTCGTCACGGCGGACCACGCCTTTGCCATCCAGATGGGGATGGCCACCTGCGCCAGTCTGCTCGTGGCATTTTTGACGCTGAAAAATGCCGACTTCCAGGCGCTCGCGTCGCCGTCGCCGCTGGCGGCGCAAGCGACCGGCTATTACGACGACGTCATCCGGTGGGGGATGATAGCGACCGTGTTCTGGGGCCTGGTCGGCATGGCCGCCGGCCTGTTCATTGCGCTGCAGCTCGCCTTCCCGCAGCTCAGCTTCGGGCTGGAATATACGACCTTCGGCCGCCTTCGCCCGCTCCACACCTCCGCAGTGATATTCGCCTTCGGCGGCAATGCGCTGATCGCGTCGAGCTTCTGGGTGGTTCAGCGCACCTGCCGCGCCCGCTTGGCGTTCCCCGCGCTCGCCCGCTTCGTCTTCTGGGGCTACCAGTTCTTCATCGTCATCGCGGCGAGCGGCTATCTGCTCGGCATCACCGAGAGCCGCGAATATGCCGAGCCCGAATGGTATGCCGATATCTGGCTGACGATCGTCTGGCTGTCCTATCTGGCGGTGTTCCTCGGCACGATCGTGAGGCGGCACGAGCCGCATATCTACGTCGCCAACTGGTTCTACTTGGGCTTCATCGTCACCGTCGCGATGCTGCACGTCGTCAACAACCTGTCGATGCCCGTGAGCCTTGTCGGCTCCAAGTCCTATTCCGCCTTCTCAGGCGTGCAGGATGCGCTGGTGCAGTGGTGGTATGGCCACAACGCGGTCGGCTTCTTCCTGACCGCGGGCTTCCTGGGCATGATGTATTACTTCGTGCCCAAGCAGGCCGAGCGCCCGGTCTACAGCTATCGGCTGTCGATCGTGCACTTCTGGTCGCTGATCTTCCTCTACATCTGGGCGGGGCCGCACCACCTCCACTACACGGCGCTCCCCGATTGGGCGCAGACGCTGGGCATGGTCTTCTCGATCATGCTGTGGATGCCGAGCTGGGGCGGGATGATCAACGGTCTGATGACGCTCAACGGCGCATGGGACAAGATCCGCACCGATCCCATCATCCGCATGCAGGTGGCGGCACTCGCCTTCTACGGGATGGCCACGTTCGAGGGCCCCATGATGTCGGTGAAGAGCGTGAACTCGCTCTCACATTATACCGACTGGGGCATCGGCCACGTCCATTCCGGCTCGCTCGGCTGGGTCGGCATGATCAGCTTCGCGACGGTCTACTTTCTGGTGCCGCGCCTGTGGAAGCGCGAGCGGCTCTATTCGCTGCGCATGATCAACTGGCACTTCTGGTGCGCGACCGCGGGAATCGTCCTCTACGTCTCCTCGATGTGGGTCGCCGGCATCATGCAGGGTCTGATGTGGCGCGAATACGGGTCGGACGGATATCTGGTCTACAGCTTCGCCGAGGTCGTCGCCGCGCTGAAGCCCTACAACATCATCCGCGCCGCCGGCGGTCTGCTCTACCTCTCCGGTGCGGTGCTGATGGCCTGGAACGTCTTCATGACGATCCGCGGTAAGCTGCGCGACGAAGCGCCGCTCACCGACGCCGCCTACGATCCGGCCCGCGACGTGCCGATGTCCGCCAACCAGATCGGCCACACAGCGCCTGAACTCCTTGCGGCCGAATAAGGAAGCTTATCCAATGGCAAGCCGAATCTTCGACCACGGCCGGATCGAGCGCAACATCACGCTCCTCCTGGTCCTGGCGCTCATCACCGTGGCGATCGGCGGCATCGTCGAGATCGCACCATTGTTCTGGATCGACAGCACGATCGAGAAGGTGAAGGGCATGCGGCCTTACACCCCGCTCGAACAGGCCGGGCGCGACATCTATGTGCGCGAGGGCTGCTACAGCTGCCATAGCCAGATGATCCGTCCGTTTCGTGACGAGGTCGAGCGCTACGGCCATTACAGCCTGGCCGCCGAGAGCATGTATGACCATCCATTCCAGTGGGGCTCCGAGCGCACCGGCCCAGACCTGGCGCGTGTCGGCGGCCGCTATTCCGACGAATGGCACGTCCAGCATCTGAAGGACCCCCGTTCGGTGGTCCCGGAATCGATCATGCCGTCCTATGCTTTCCTGGCGCAGCATGAGCTGACCGTGCCCGACGCGTCGGCCAATTTCCGGGCGCTCAAGCGCGTCGGCGTTCCCTACACCAAGGACCAGATCGACAATGCGGCGGCGGATCTGCTGGCGCAGGCCGACCCTGATGCGGATCATGGCGACTTCCAGAAGCGCTATCCGACCGCTCAGGTCCGCGACTTCGACGGCGATACCAAGCGCCTGACCGAGATGGATGCGCTCGTGGCCTACCTGCAGGTGCTCGGCACGATGGTCGACACCAAGGCGGCGGCTGCGAAGGAGCAGGCGCAATGAGCTACGAGACGCTTCGCCAGCTCGCCGACAGCGTCGGGCTGATCTTCCTCGTGCTGGTGTTTCTTGGCGCCGTGTGGCGCGCCTTCCGGCCGGGTTCGGGCGCCGCCCACCGCGCCGCCAGCATGATCCCCTTCGAAGACGAGAGGCCGCACAATGGCTGAGCAGCAGAAGCCGACGCCCGAAGCCAAGGTCGAAACGACCTCGCACGAATGGGACGGCATCAGGGAGCTCGATACCCCGCTGCCGCGGTGGTGGTTGTGGTGCTTCTACGCCTGCATCCTCTTCGCCATCGGCTATTGCATCGCCTATCCCGCTATCCCCCTCGCCCATCGCGCGACCGCGGGCGTGCTGCATTGGACCAGTCACGGGCAGCTCGCGGCAGAGCAGGCCAAGGTCGAAGCCGGTCGCGCCGGCGTCAGGCTCGCGATCGCCAATACGCCGATCGAGCGCGTTCCGGCCAATTCGCCGATGATGCAGTCCGCGATCGAGGGCGGACGCGCGGCCTTCAAGGTGAACTGCGTTCAGTGCCACGGCACCAACGCCAGCGGCCGCAAGGGTTTTCCGAATCTGACCGACGACGACTGGCTCTGGGGCGGCGACATCAAGACGATCCGTCAGACTTTGGAGCATGGCGTCCGCCAGCCGGCCGACAAGCAGACGCGGATGTCGCAGATGCCGGCATTCGGGCGCGACGGGATCCTGACCGCGGACCAGATACAGGACGTCGCATCCTATGTCCGCTTCATCTCGCATCAGGAGCCGGCCAGCATCTCGGCGAAGCGGGGCTCCGAACTGTTCGCGGCCAATTGCGCGGCCTGTCACGGCGCGCAGGGTAAGGGAAACCGGCAACTCGGCGCGCCCAACCTGACCGACGCGATCTGGCTCTATGGTGGCGACCGCGAGACGATCACGGAAACCGTGACGAATGCGCGCTACGGCGTGATGCCGGCTTGGGGCAAGAAGCTAGACAAGGCTTCGCTCAACATGCTCGCCGCCTATGTCCACTCCCTCGGCGGAGGCGAGTGATGTCCAGCCTGGAGGCGCGGCGCGGCGGGCTCTATGCCCGCCGCCCCGACATCTTCCCCAAGGCGGTCGACGGCTTCTTCAGGCGGCTGAAGTGGGCGATCATGGCGGTTACGCTCACCATCTATTACGCAACGCCGTGGCTTCGGTGGAACCGCGGACCCTACGCGCCGAACCAGGCGGTGCTGGTCGACCTCGCGCATCGGCGCTTCTATTTCTTCTCGATCGAGATCTGGCCGCACGAATTCTACTACGTCGCGGGGCTGCTGGTGATGGCGGGCGTCGGCCTATTCCTGATCACGTCGACGGTGGGCCGCGCCTGGTGCGGCTATGCCTGCCCTCAGACCGTCTGGACCGACCTGTTCCTTCACGTCGAGCGGTTCGTCGAGGGCGACCGCAATGCGCAGCTCAAGCTCAAGCGCGCGCCGTGGTCCATCGGCAAGGTCGCCCGCAAGGTCGTCAAGCATGCGATATGGCTCGTCATCGCCATGGCGACGGGCGGCGCCTGGATCTTCTATTTCGCGGACGCACCGGCCCTCGCGCGCCAGTTCCTCAGCGGCCAGGCGGCAGCGGTGGCCTATGCGACGGTCGGCATCTTGACCGCCACCACCTATGTCTTGGCGGGCTGGATGCGCGAGCAGGTCTGTAACTACATGTGCCCTTGGCCGCGCATTCAGGGCGCGATGCTGGACGAGCGATCGCTGATCGTGACCTACAAGGATTGGCGCGGCGAGCCCCGTTCCCACGGTATCAAGAAGGCGGGCGAGTTCGGCGACTGCGTCGACTGCCTTGCCTGTGTGCAAGTCTGCCCCGCCGGCATCGACATCCGCAACGGATCGCAGATGGAATGCATCACCTGCGCGCTCTGCATCGATGCGTGCGATCAGGTGATGGAGAAGCTCGGCCGCCCGCGCGGGCTGATCGACTATGCCACGCTGGAGGATTGCGAAGCGGAAGCGGGCGGACGGGCCCCGGTGCCGGTGATGCGCACGCTGCTGCGTTCGCGCACGTTGATCTATTTCGGCTTATGGGCGGCCGTCGGTGGCGCGATGGCCTTCTCGCTCGGGCAGCGGACGCGGCTCGACCTGTCGGTGGCGCAGGAACGCAATCCGCTCTGGACGCGCTTGTCCAATGGCGACGTGCGCAACGCCTATACCGTCCATATCCGCAACATGGAGGAGAGGCCGCGCACCGTTCGGCTCGCGATCGATGGCCTTCCTTCGGCGACTATGTGGGATTCGCTCGGCAGCGAAAAGAAGGCGGACCGGACGATCACCTTCGCTGTGGGGCCGGATCAGGTCGAGGCGCGGCGCAGTT
>Ga0105240_10004619_pt1 | contig 20879 bp, 18 predicted proteins | sample KBSC54metaG_FD_80426 | JGI IMG/M metagenome (GOLD analysis project Ga0105240, IMG submission 80426) | Corn rhizosphere microbial communities from Kellogg Biological Station, Michigan, USA - KBS C5-4 metaG | ecosystem: Host-associated > Plants > Roots > Rhizosphere > Soil | place: Michigan, USA... | reverse complement strand
CCGCGCGCTCTGGCTCGAAGCCAAGTGCACCGCCGGCGACGCGCTGCTGCGGCTGGAGCGCTATGAATTCGCGCTCGAGCAGTACGAGGCGGTGCTCGCCGCCGAGCCGCAGCACAAGCTCTGCTGCCAGCAGAAGGCGGTGTGCCTGGGCCGGCTCGGCCGCTTCGAGGAGGCGCGTGAATGCGTGCGCCAGCTGACGCAGGCGCATCCGCAGGACGCCGCCTGCTGGGCGCTCGCCGGGCGGGTCGAGAAGGACCAGTGGTTGCAGCGCTGGCGCCCGGGGGTCGACGAATCCGTGTGCCCGCGGCCATCGTCGGCAGAGCTGCGCGAAGCCGCGGCGGCCGAGGATGCGAGCCTGCAGGACGCGATCGACGCCTATCACGCAGCCTTTCTGCACGACCCGCGCCATCACGAGGCGGCGGTCGAGGCGCTGACCTTGCGCGTGCTGCAGCGCCACCTCGGCGGCGAGTGCGACGAGAAAGCGCTGGAGAACCTGCAGGGCGGTGCGCTGTGGGCCTGTCTGGCGGCCCAGCACCGCGACCCTTGCGATTACGCCGCGCGCGCCGGCCTGGCCCAGGTCCAGGTGCTGGTGCAGACCAGGGAAAAGCTGGTGCAGAAGTACCAGGCCGCGGTGGCGCAGGCGAACCAGGACTGGTTCGCGCTCGACTCGACGCGCCAGACCTTGCACCTGCTGCAGGATCTCGATTTTCGCCCCGAGGAGACGGCTGCGGCGCTGCGCATCGTCGAGCGCGAGATCGCCCGCTCGTCCCAGCCCTTCGTGGCGCGCCAGGTGCTGCTGTTCTCGGGCCACCGCGCCGACGAGCCCGGCCGCCCGAAGCCGCGCCTGCCGCCCGAGAAGATCCCGCTCGCCCAGGCCGCGATCGAGCGCGTGCTCGACCAACTCGGCGCCGGCGAACACGACCTCGCGCTGACCCAGGGCGCGGCTGGCGGCGACCTGCTGTTTGCCGAAGCCTGCGCGAAGCGTGGCGTGAAGCTGCAGCTGATGCTGCCGTTCCCCGAGCCGGAATTCATCGAGCGCTCGATCCTGCCGTCGCAAGACGGCGAGGCCTGGTGCGCGCGCTATTTCGCGCTGCGCTCCGGCCAGGGCGATCCGCCGCACGTGCTGCCCGATGAACTCGGGCCCTTGCCTCCCGGCTGCAATGCCTACGAACGCTGCAACCTGTGGCTGCTCTACAGCGCGCTGGCGCGCGGCGTCGCGAAGGTGCGCTTCGTCGCGCTGTGGGACGGCGGCGGCGGCGACGGACCGGGCGGCACGGCGCATTTGTTCAACGAGGTGAAGCGGCGCACCGGTCGGGTCACCTGGATCGATACACGGCGGCTCGGCGATTGAGGCGTGCGGGCCGAGCGCAGGGCCGCCATCGGCCAGAGGCCGATGGCCTTCGGCAGGCACAGACAGTCCGCAGGGACTGTCTGTGTCCGGCCTCAGTCCGCCAAGCCGGCCCGCACCCCCACGGGGGGTCGATCGGCGTACTCGACGATCGGGGGGCAGACATCTTGCTGGCTCTAGCCATCAACGCGCTCAAGGTTGCCCGCGCGGCGTCGAGCGCCGCAAAAAGCCCCTGGCTACACTGCGGCCATGTTTCAGCATCTCCGTGACGACATCGATTGCATCCTCGAACGCGACCCTGCCGCGCGCACGGCGTGGGAGGTGCTGACCTGTTATCCGGGCCTGCACGCGCTGGTGCTGCATCGCCGCGCGAACTGGTGCTGGCGGCATGACCTGAAGTGGCTGGCGCGCTTCATCTCGCAGCTTGCGCGCTGGTTCACCGGCATCGAGATCCACCCGGGCGCGAAGGTCGGCCGGCGGGTTTTCATCGATCACGGCATGGGGGTGGTCGTCGGCGAGACGGCCGAGATCGGCGACGAATGCACGATCTACCAGGGCGTGACCTTGGGCGGCACCTCGCTGGCGAAGGGCGCGAAGCGCCATCCGACCCTCGGCCGCGGCGTGATCGTCGGCGCGAATTCGCAGGTGCTGGGTGGCTTCACGGTGGGCGACGGCGCGCGCGTCGGCTCCGGCGCGGTGGTCGTCAAGCCGGTGCCGCCGGGGGCGACGGCGGTCGGCAATCCGGCGCGCATCCTGCATGCCGAAAGCGACGCGCAGCGCGAGGTGGTGGCCGCGAAGATGGGTTTTTCCGCCTACGGCGTGACGCAGGGCGACGACCCGGTCGCGCAGGCGATGAAGGGCCTGATCGACAACGCCGCCGGCCACGAGCACCAGATCGCGCTGCTGTGGCAGGCGATCCAGACGCTTTCCGCGGAACGTGCCGGCAAGGCCGATTGCGTGCCGCCGGGAGCGCGCACGGTCGAGGATTTCGACGCGGTGGGCCTCAATCAGCTGGTCAAGTAGGGCCGCGCTTCCCGCCCGGCTCAGCGCGGCGGCCGCTGCGCCGATTTCGGCCGGAACGCCGCGCACACCGCCGCATCGGTCTGGAGGTACGGGCCGCCGATCAGATCGATGCAATACGGCACCGCGGCGAAGATGCCCGGCACCGGCGGCGTGGCGGCCGTCAGCCCTTCCAGCGTCTCGGCGATCGATTTCGGCTGGCCCGGCAGGTTGATGATCAGCGCCTTGCCGCGGATCACAGCCACCTGGCGCGAGAGGATCGCGGTCGGCACGAAGCGCAGGCTGATCTGGCGCATCTGCTCGCCGAAGCCGGGCATCGTCTTGGTCGCGACCGCCAGCGTGGCTTCGGGCGTCACGTCGCGCGGCGCCGGTCCGGTGCCGCCGGTGGTCAGCACCAGGTCGCAGCGGGCGGTGTCGACGAGCTCGATCAGGGTCTGGCTGATGCCGGCTTCGTCGTCCGGGATCAGGCGGGTCTCGTAGTCGATCGGATTGCGCAGCGCCTTCGCCAGCCAGGCCTGCAATGCCGGGATGCCCTTGTCCTCGTAGACGCCGCTCGACGCACGGTCGCTGATCGAGACCAGGCCGATGCGCACCGGATCGAAATCACTCATCGCCCGATGCTCCTGCGGCCTCGGCCGCGCCGGTGGCCTGCTTGATGAACTGGAACAGATCGCGGAACGAACGGCTCTTGCGCGGCGCGGCGCCGGGCAGTTCCTTCGCCGCCGCGTCCTTGCGCGCCGCGCGGATCAGGCTGCGCAGGTGCTGCAGGTCGCTCGCCGGGTGCTTGGCCATCCAGCGGGTCAGGGCGTCGTCGCTCGCCATCATCTCGTCGCGCCAGCGTTCGGCTTCGTGCAGCGCCAGAGCGTCATGCGCACGCCCGAGCTGGGCCTCGGCGACCGCCTCGCGGATCGGCTCGACCTCAGCATGACGCATCAGCTTGCCGATGTACTGCATCTGGCGCCGCTTGCCTTCGTGCGAGCGGGTGCGCTGGAACTCGCGTACCGCCTCGAGCAGGGTTTCCGAAAGCGGCAGCGCCTGCAGGCGCGCGTCGTTGAATTCGGTCAGCGCCTCGCCGAGCGCCTGCAGGTCGTGCATCGACTTCTTCAGCTGCGTCTTGCTCGGGCGCTCGTAGGCCGGCGCGCTGTCGTCGTCGTCGGGCGGGGTGGGATCGGAGCGGGGCATGGGCGGCAAGGGCAGGCGAAAGGGCTGTCGGCAGGGGCAAAAAACTCGCGCCACTCGACTCTCGGGGCGCTGGTTATCATATCTTTTGCCCCTGCAGCCACCGGCCGGGGCCCCGCCTCCACTTCGCGTCAGCGCCCATGCCCCCAAGCAGCCAGTCCGATCCCGGTTTCGCGCAGAGCCGCGAGCAGTTCCAGCAACTCGTCGAGGACGCACTCGGTTTCGCGCGCGAACTCGGCGCCAGCGATGCGGCGGTCGAGGCCTCGGAAGGCACCGGGCTCTCGGTCTCGGTGCGCAAGGGCAAGGTCGAGAACGTCGAGCGCAACCGCGACAAGTCGCTCGGCGTGACGGTCTACATCGGTCAGCGCCGCGGCAACGCGAACACCTCCGACTTTTCCCGCGCGGCGCTCGAACAGACGGTGCGCGCGGCCTACGACATCGCGCGTTTCACCGCCGAGGATCCGGCCGCCGGCCTGCCCGATGCCGGCGATCTCGCGACGCCCGAAGCCGCGGCGCGCAACCTCGATCTCTTCCATCCCTGGGAGATCGACGCCGCCGGCGCGGTGAAGATCGCCAAGCGCTGCGAGGCTGCGGCACTCGCCACCGACAAGCAGATCACCAACTCCGAAGGCGCCGGCGTCTCGGCGCAGCAATCGCACTTCTACGCCGGCAACAGCCGCGGTTTTCGCGGCGGCTATGCCAGCTCGCGGCATTCGCTGTCGGTCGCGCCGATCGCCTCGGCGCGCAACGGCCGCGGCGAATCCGAAATGCAGCGCGACGCCTGGTACAGCTCGATGCGCGATCCGCGCGAGCTGGCTGCGCCGGAGGAGGTCGGCCGCTATGCCGCCGAGCGCGCGCTGTCGCGCCTGCACTCGCGCAAGGTGCCGACCTGCGAGGTGCCGATCCTGTTCGAATCGACGCTGGCCGCCGGCCTGCTCGGCGCCTACGTGCAGGCGACCAGCGGCGGTGCGCTCTACCGCAAGTCGAGCTTCCTGCTCGACAGCCTCGGCAAGCAGGTGCTGCCCGAGCACCTCGACCTGCATGAAGATCCGCATCAGCTCAAAGGCAAGGGCAGCGCCCCCTTCGACGACGAAGGCGTGGCCACGCAGCAGCGCGACATCGTCAAGGCCGGCGTGGTGCAGAGCTACTTCCTTTCCAGCTACTCGGCGCGCAAGCTCGGCATGCGCACCACCGGCCACGCCGGCGGCTCGCAGAACCTGAGGCTGACCAGCCGGCTCACTGGCAAGGACGACAAGCTCGAGGCGATGCTGAAGAAGCTGCACCGCGGCCTCTTCGTCACCGAGCTGATGGGGCAGGGCGTGAACTACGTGACCGGCGACTATTCGCGCGGCGCGGCCGGCTTCTGGGTGGAGAAGGGCCGCATCGTGCATCCGGTCGAAGAGGTGACGATCGCGGGCAACCTGCCGGCGATGCTGATGGGCATCGTCGCCGTCGGCGCGGATACCTACACGATGGGCACCAAGACGATCGGCTCGGTGCTGATCGATCGCATGAAGGTGGCCGGGTCCTAGAGCCCCAAGACGCCTGCGGCGTCGCCCCCTGAGGGGAGCGAATTCCCTTGGGGTGGCCCGGCGGGAATTCGGTCTCCGCCGCGACGGCGAAAGCCGCAGGCGGTTTCGTGCGCCCGCGCGAGGGCCGCACTTCGCTGCCACGCGATAATCGCGGGTTTCGCCCGGCGCGCCCGGGCCGCGATCCGCTTCAAATCATCGACCCGACTGGAGACATCCGCATGCTGCTGAGCCGTGTTCCCTTTGCCGCCCGAAGCCTCGTCGTCGCGCTCGCCGCCGCCGGTGCGGTCGCTTCCGCCGCCGCGGCCGACATCAAGATCGGCGCTGCCGAGGCGATCTCCGGCCCGGCGGGCCAGTACGGCCAGTCGATCCGCAACGGCTTCCAGCTCGCGGTCGACGAGATCAACGCGGCCGGCGGAGTCAAGGGCAACAAGATCGCGCTGCAGGTGGAGGACGAGCAAGGCAAGAAAGAGCAGGCGATCGACGTCTTCAAGAAGCTGATCTTCCAGGACAAGGTGCTGATGCTGTTCGGGCCGACCCTGTCGAATTCGGCCCAGGCCGCCGACCCGATCGCGCAGGCGGCGAAGGTCGTGGTCTTCGGCACCTCGAACACTGCCGACGGCATCACCTCGATCGGCGACTACGTCTTCCGCAACTCGGTCACCGAGGCCGACGTGCTGCCCGAGACTTTGCGCGTCGCCGCCAAGCACACCGGGCTGAAGAAGGTCGCGGTGATGTACGGCAACGACGACGTGTTCACGAAGAGCGGCTACGACGCATTCAAGAAGGCGCTCGAGGACCTGAAGATCCCGGTCACGACGACCGAGACCTTCGCCAAGGGCGACGTCGACTTCAAGGCCCAGCTGACGAAGATCAAGGCCAGCGGCGCCGATGCGATCGTGCTTTCGGCGCTGATCGCCGAAGGCGCGCCGATCATGGTGCAGGCGCGCCAGCTCGGCATCGACCTGCCGGTGATCGGCGGCAACGGCATGAACTCGGCGAAGATCTTCGATCTGGCCAAGGAGAAGTCCGACAACCTGTGGGTCGGCAGCCCGTGGGCGCTGGGCAACCAGACGAAGGAGAACGAGCACTTCGTGGTCGCCTACACGCAGAAGTACAAGGCCGCGCCGGACCAGTTCAGCGCGCAGGCCTACGACGCGATGAACATCGCCGCCCAGGCTTTGGGCAAGATCAAGCTCAGCGGCGACTTGGCGGCCGATCGCAAGGCCTTGCGCGACGCGCTGCCGAGCGTGACCTGGACGGGAGCAACCGGCGCCTTCAAGTTCCGCCAGGCGATGGACAAGAGCGGCAAACCGGCTGGCCACGATGCGCAGCAGGCGGCGATCGTCAGCGTCACCAAAGGCGGCAAATACTCCATCGAAAAATAAGCAATAGCCGGCCGTGCTCGAACAGCAACTCGTCAACGCGCTCTCGCTCGGCTGCGTCTACGCGCTGTTCGCGCTCGGCTTCACGCTGGTGTTCGGCGTGCTCGGCGTGATCAACCTGTCGCACGGCGCGATCTTCATGCTCGGCGCCTATGCGGCGCTGGAGGTGGTGACGCGCCTCGCGCTGCCGCTGTGGATCGGGCTGATCGTCGCGCTGCTGGTGGCGGGCACGGTCGGGCTGCTGATCGACGTGCTGGTGCTGAGGCCGCTGCGCGCGCGCAACGCACCGCACCTGATTCCGATGATCGCGACGATCGGCATCGGCATCTTCTTCAACAGCGCGGTGCAAGGCATCTTCGGCGCCGAGAACCTGCGCTTCCCGTCCGAGGCGATGCCGGACGCGCAGCTGCACTTCGGCGGTGTGCAGGTCAGCGTGCTCGAACTCGTGATCATCGTGCTCTCCTTCGCGCTGATGGGCACGCTGATGCTGGTGATGAAGAAGACACAGCTGGGCCGCGCACTGCGCGCGATCGCCGAATCGCCGAAGGCCGCGGCCTTGCTCGGCATCAACGTCGAGGGGCTGTTCTTCCTGACCTCGTTCACCGCCGCGGCGCTGGGCGGCATCAGCGGCGTGCTGATCGCGCTGTATTCGAACGCGGTGTTCCCGCTGATGGGCCAGCCGATCCTGCACAAGGGCATCGCGGTGATCATCCTGGGCGGCATGGGCGATATCCGCGGCGCGCTGGTCGGCGGGCTCTTCCTCGGCTTCGCCGAAGTGCTGGCGGTGGCCTACATCGGCTCGACGATGCGCGATGCGATTGCGTTCGGCCTGCTGTTCCTCGTGCTGCTCGTGCGCCCCCAAGGCATCTTCGGCAAGCTGCTCGAAAGAAAAGCCTGATGGAGTGGTTCGACAACTTCTGGGCCGTCTACAGCAACCTGGTGCTGACGATCGGCATCAACGCGCTGCTGGCGCTGTCGATCTGGCTCACGCTTTCCTGCGGGCTGCTGGCGATGGCCAACGCGGCCTTCATGGGCATCGGCGCGTACACCGCGTCGCTGCTGACGATGAACGCCGGCGCGTCGTTCCCGGTCGCCTTGCTCGGCGGCATCGCGGCGCCGGTGGCCGCGGCGCTGATCATCGGCGCACCGACCTTGCGCCTCTCCGGCGTCTATCTCGCGATGGCGACGCTCGGCTTCGGCGAAGTCGTGCGCGTGATGATCCTCAACGCCGACACCTGGACCGGCGGCGCGCTCGGCCTCAACGGCATCCCGCAGCTGACGCAGTGGTGGCACGTCGTCGCCGCGCTGGTGCTGGTGCTGCTGCTGCTCTGGCGGCTGCGCCGCTCGCGCATCGGCCGCGCCTTCGAGGCGATCAAGGAGGACCAGATCGCCGCCTCGCTGATGGGCATCGGCGTGATGGCGCACAAGATGCTGGCCTTCGCGCTCGGCGCCGGCATCGCCGGCCTCGCGGGCGCGCTGAACGCGCATCTGACCTTCTTCATCGGGCCGAGCGAATTCGGCTTCGACCGCGGCGTCGACATCCTGACGATGGCGATCCTCGGCGGCACCGGCGGCCTCAGCGGCCCGGTGCTCGGCGCGGCGATCATCACCTTGCTGCCCGAGCTGCTGCGCAGCTTCAAGGACTTCCGCTTGATGCTGAACGGCGCGATCCTGGTGCTGATCGTGCTGTTCCTGCCGAAGGGCATCTGGGATCCGATGCGTTTGCGGCAGTGGTTCGGCCGGGCCGGAGTGCGCTGATGCTCGAACTCGCTCGAGTCTCGAAACGCTTCGGCGGCCTCTCGGTGCTGCAGGACGTCAGCTTCACGGTGCCCGAAGGCAAGGTCTTCGGGCTGATCGGGCCGAACGGTGCCGGCAAGACCACGGTCTTCAACCTGATCACCGGCCTGATCGCGCCGAGCGGCGGCACGATCAGGTTCAAGGGCCAGGACCTGCCCGGCCGCCAGCCGCACCGGATCACGCGCCTCGGCCTCGCGCGCACCTTCCAGAACATCCGCATCTTCAAGGAGATGACGCTGATCGAGAACGTGATCGTCGGCATGCATGCGCATCTCGGCTACGGTGTGCCGGGATGGCTGCTCTCCCTGCCCGGTTTTCGGCAGCAGGAGCGCAAGGCGCGCGAGCGGGCGCACGAGCTGCTGTCCTGGGTCGGTCTGGATCGCAAGGCCGGCGACATCGCCGACAACCTCTCGTACGGCGAGCAGCGCAAGCTCGAGTTGGCGCGCGCGCTCGCGACCGAGCCGAAGCTCCTGCTGCTGGACGAGCCGGTCGCCGGCATGAACTCCGGCGAAAAGGTCGAGCTGATGGCCGGCATCACGCAGATCACCCAGCGCGGCTACACGATCTTCATGATCGAGCACGACATGCGCTTCGTGATGGGCCTGTGCGAGCGCATCGCGGTGCTGAACTTCGGCCGCATCATCGCCGAGGGCACGCCCGATCAGATCAAGAGCGACCCGGCAGTGATCGAGGCCTACCTCGGGCGGGAAGACGACGAGGTGACGGTGTGAGGGCCGAGCGCTGGGCCGCCATCGGCCAGAGGCCGATGGCCTTCGGCAGGCACAGACAGTCCGCAGGGACTGTCTGTGTCCGGCCTCAGTTCGCCAAGCCGGCCCGTACCCCCCTGGGGGGCCGAGCCCGGACACGAACAGTCCAGTGGACCGCTCGTGCCTGGCGAGGGGCCGGGCCACTGGTCCGGCGCGGCCTGCAAGGTCGATCGGCGTACCCGACGATCGGGGGGCAGTCATGACCGCCAGTCTGCTCGAAGTGCGCGGGCTGGAAGTCGCCTACGGCCACATCGAGGCGGTGCAGGGCATCGATTTCGACGTGCGTGACGGCGAGATCCGCACGCTGGTCGGCGCGAACGGGGCGGGCAAGTCGACGACGCTGCTGGCGCTCTCCGGCCTGGTCAAGGCCAAGGCCGGCACGGTGCGTTTCGACGGCGAAGACATCGGCCGCCTGAAGCCGCATCAGCTGGTCGAGCGTGGCCTGGTGCAGGTCGCCGAAGGCCGCGCGATCCTGACCACGCTGACGGTGCGCGAGAACCTGGAACTCGGCGCCTACCGCCGCAAGGACAGGGCGGGCATTGCCGGCGATCTGGAGCGGGTGCTGGGCCTTTTTCCGCGCCTGAAGGAGCGCATCGACGGCGTCGCCGGCAACCTCTCCGGCGGCGAGCAGCAGATGCTCGCGATCGGCCGCGCCCTGCTCGCCAAGCCGCGCCTGCTGCTGCTCGACGAGCCCTCGATGGGCCTCGCGCCGATCATCGTGCAGGGGATCTTCCGCACCTTGCGCGACATCAACCGCGACGGGCTGACGATCTTCCTGGTCGAGCAGAACGTGCGCCAGGCTTTGAAGGTCGCGCAGCACGGCTACGTGCTGGAGAACGGCCGCATCGTGCTGGAGGGCCGGGGAAGCGAGCTGCTGGACGACCCGAAGGTGCTTGCCGCCTATCTGGGCGGGTAGTACCGGCCCCACCCGGCCGCTTCGCAGCGGCCGTGCGCTGGCCGACGGGCCTTCAGTGCCGCAGAGCTGCCGACGAGATCGCCTGCGCGGCCTGGAAGAGCTTGGTGCTGCGCGCACCGGAACGGCAAAACACCAGCGTCGGTTTCGGCAAGGTGCTCAGCAGAGTCGCGAACTGCGAAATCTGCTCCGCGGTGTGCAGCGAAGGGTGCACCGGCAGATAGGCGTAGGCGAGTCCGGCCGCCAGCGCCGCGGCTTCGATCTCGGCGCTGGTCGGCTGCGACGGGCCGCCTTCGAAATCCGGGCGGTTGTTGATCACGCTCTTGAAACCCGCATCGGCGACGGATTGCATCACCGACGGTTCGAGCTGCGGCGCGGCGCAGACATCGCCGCTGAGGCGGTTGACTTGCAGTTCATTCATCGCAGTTTCCTTCGCATCACTTTGCCAGGGCTTGTTTGACGGCCGCCGAGACCAGGCCCATGTCGGCCTTGCCGGCCAGCCTGGCTTTCACCGCGCCCATCACCTTGCCCATGTCGCCCGGGCCGCCGGCGCCGAGTTCGGCGACGATCTTCGCCACTTCGGCGCCGATCTCGTCGGCCGAGAGGCGCTGCGGCAGGTAGCCTTCGAGCACCTGCAGCTCGGCCGTCTCCTTCTCGACCAGGTCGGTGCGGCCGGCGGTGCCGAACTGCGCGATCGAATCCTTGCGCTGCTTGATCAGCTTGTCGACGATCGCGATCACGGCGGCGTCGTCCAGCACGATGCGTTCGTCGACTTCGCGCTGCTTCAGCGCGGCGAGCAGGCCGCGGATCGTCAGCAGGCGCGCCGAGTCCTTGGCGCGCATCGCCGTTTTCATGTCTTCGGTGATCTGGTCTTTCAGGCTCATGACATTCTCCATTCAGGAACGACAAAGCCCGCGTGGCAGGCCAGCGCGGGCTTGGATGAAGGCTCGGTCCGGTTCGAGGCTCGCTGGCGAGCCTCGGCGCTCAGAACAGCTTCTTCGGCAGCTGCATGCTGCGGACGCGCTTGAAATGGCGCTTCACCGCGGCGGCCTTCTTGCGCTTGCGCTCGGCGGTGGGCTTTTCGTAGAACTCACGGGCGCGAAGTTCGGTCAGCAGGCCGAGCTTTTCGATGGTGCGCTTGAAGCGGCGAAGAGCCACATCGAACGGCTCGTTTTCCTTGACGCGAATCGTAGTCATTGAACGGTAGGGTCCTGATATTGGTTGCGCTCGGTGCCCGGCGGTGTTTGGTGTGCAACCCCGGGTCGCGGCGCGGCTAGTGGGCAGAAAAGCCTGCGATTATAGCCCGATCGTTGCGCGGTGCAATCTCATGCCAGAGCGCCGACGCGCATCCCCGGCTTCAGCGCGGCGGCGCAGGCCGCGGCGCTGGCCCAGGCCCACTGGAAGTTGTAGCCGCCGAGCCAGCCGGTCACGTCGACCACTTCGCCGATGAAATGCAGGCCTGGGCAGAGCTTGCTCTCCATCGTCTGCGAGCTCAGCTCGCGGGTGTCGACGCCGCCGGCGGTGACTTCGGCCTTGCGATAGCCCTCGGTGCCGCTGGGGGTGAGCTGCCAGCGCTGCAGCCTGGCGGCGAGCGCCTGCAGGTCGCGGTCGCGCACGTCAGGCAGCGGGCGGGCGGCGAGGGCCGCGTCGTCCGCGAGCCAGGCCTGCGCGAGCCGCTGCGGCAGCAGGGTGCCGAGTTCGTTGCCGAGCTGCCGGCGCGAGCTCTGTTTCGAGGCCAGCAGGCGCTCCGCGAGCGAGCGGCCGGGTGCCAGGTCGATCGTCAAGGCCTCGCCGGGGCTCCAGTAGCTCGAGATCTGCAGGATTGCCGGCCCGCTCAGGCCGCGGTGCGTGAACAGCAGGTCCTCGACGAAGCGACCCTCCTTGCCGCTCTCGACGCCGACTTCCAGCGCCACGCCGGCGAGCGAGGCAAAAGGCGCCCATTGCGCCGCGTCGAAGGTCAGCGGCGCCAGGGCCGGCCGCGTCGGGACGACGCGATGACCGAACTGCTTCGCCAGCCGGTAACCCAGATCGCTGGCGCCGATCTTCGGGATCGAGAGCCCGCCGGTCGCGATCACCACCTGCGCCGCCGACACGCCGCCACGATCGGTATCGACCTCGAAACCTTCTCCGGCGCGCCGCATCGCCTGCAGCTTGCAGGGCTGCCAGCGTGTCACCTCGCCGAGCTGGCATTCGCGCAGCAGCATCGCGATCACTTCCTCGCTCGACTCGTCGCAGAAAAGCTGGCCCTTGTGCTTTTCGTGGAATGCGATGCGATGGCTTTGCAGCAGCGCGATGAAATCGGCCGGCGTGTAGCGCGCCAGCGCCGAGCGGCAGAAATGCGGGTTCTCGGAGAGGAAGTGCGCCGGCGCGGTGTCGCGGTTGGTGAAGTTGCAGCGGCCGCCGCCGGAGATGCGGATCTTCTCGGCGACGCGCGCCGCATGGTCGATCAGCAGCACATTCAGGCCGCGCTGGCCGGCCTGGGCCGCGCAGAACAGCCCGGCGGCTCCGGCGCCGACGACGACCGCGTCGTAACCCCCTCGCCCCGTCCGGCTCAAGCCTTGCTCTTCCAGGTGAACGGGAACAGCAGCTGCTTGAAGAAGCCGTTCGGCACGTAGTCGCCCTGCACGCCGTAGCGCTCCGGCCACTTTCGATCGGATTGCACCGCGGTGCCGAAGAGATGATCGAGGAAGGCGAAATGCGCTGCGTAGTTCTTGTCGATCGCCTCGTCGTCCTGCGAGTGGTGCCAGTGGTGGAAGTTGGGCGTGACGATGATGTAGCGCAGCGGGCCGAGGCGCACGCTGACGTTGGCATGGTTGAACACCGCCTGGAAGCCGACGATCACGATGTAGGCGTCGATCACTTCCTTGCTGAAGCCGAGCACGTAGATCGGCGCCAGCACCAGCGTGCGCGTGATCAGCAGCTCGACGATGTGCTGCCGCGAGCCGGCCAGCCAGTCCATGCTCTTGACGCTGTGGTGCACCGCGTGCAGGCGCCACAGCGTCGGGATCTCGTGGTAGGCGCGGTGCGTCCAGTACTGCACCAGGTCGGCCACCAGCACGATCAGGAACAGCGCGACGACGAACGGCAGCCCCTGCACCCAGCCGCGCACGCCGTCGTTCGCGGCCCAGCCGAAGAGCTTGTGCACCAGGAGGTTGGTCGCCAGCAGCACGAAGCCGACCACCATGTGGTTGACGATGAAGTGGTGCATGTCGCACTGCCATTCGGGGCGGAACACCGGCTGGTCCTTGCGCAGCGCGAAGAGCTTCTCGATGAAGACGAAGATCAGCGCAGAGCCGAGCAGGTCGAGGATGAACCAGTCGAGGCCGATGTAGGGCGTGTTGTCCGGGAAGTCGTTGACCGGCACCTTGTGGCCGCCGAGCGCGAGTGCCAGGCCGATCAGCAGGAAGGCCCACAGCGAGAGCCAGCGCACCCGCCCGAAAACGATGTTGAAGAGGGCGATGCCGCCGGAGATCACCAGCGACCAGTACAGCAGCGCGCGCATCACCTCGACGTTGTAGGACTTGCGCAGCTGCGGCGTCGTCAGGTACTCGGGGAAGTGGAAAGCGAGCACGCCGAGGAAGCAGAGGACCGCCAGGATCAGCGCGATCACGCCAGACGCCAGACCGTGACCGCGCTTCAGGGCGCCGTGGGATTCGGACAGCTGGTTCAGTTTGTCGAGCATGGAGGCACTCCGGGGACGTGCGCCGGACCGATCCGGCGCCGAGGCGGGATTATCCGTTTGCGGCGACTTTGCCCAGTCCCCCCTTGCGGGGGGCGATGCTCAGGCAGCGTGCAGGTTTGCGCGCTCTGCGCCGGATTGATTCACCTGCCGCAGCCCGAGCAGCACGTCGCCGACGATGATGATCGCCGGGCTGGCGATGCGCTGCTCGGCGACCTCGCCGGCGAGCGCGGCCAGGTGGGTGACGATGCTGCGCTGCGTCGGCAGGCTGGCGTGCTGCACCACGGCGACCGGGGTCGACGCGGGCAGGCCTTGCAGCAGACCGGCTTGCAGACGCGCCACCTCGGCCACGCCCATGTAGATCACGAGGGTGATGCCTTCGGCCGCGGTCGCGGCGAGCGTCGGCCAGTGCAGCGGCTCGCCGCCGCTGCGCGCGTGGCCGGTGACGAAGAGCACGCCGTGGGCGTGCGCGCGATGCGTCAGCGGCGCGCCGAGCGAGGTCGCCGCGGCCAGGCCGGAGGTGATGCCGTTGACCACTTCGACCGTGATGCCGTGCGCGCGCAGCGTCTCCGCCTCCTCGCCGCCGCGGCCGAAGATGAACGGGTCGCCGCCCTTCAGCCGCACCACCCGTTCGCCTCGGTGCGCCTCGGCGATCATCAGCTTTTCAATGAAGGCCTGCGGCGTGCTCTGGCAGCCGCCGCGCTTGCCGACGTGCACGATGCGTGTCGAGCGCCGCGCCAGCGCGACGATCGCGTCGCTGACCAGGTCGTCGACCAGCAGCACCGTCGCGGCGCGGATCGCCTTGAGCGCCTTGATCGTCAGCAACTCCGGGTCGCCGGGGCCTGCCCCGACCAGCGTGCAGACAGATGTTTTCATGCAGACTTCTCTTTCACCGCAGCCAGCGGCAGCTTGGCCAGCGCGCGCCGCAGCAGGTCGACCTGATGCAGCAGCGGCGTCGGCGCGGGTTTTTCGCCGCTGACCACGCATTGGATGTAGACCGCGGCCGTCGCGGCATCGGTGGTGCGCGGCAGCACCGGCAATTCGGTCAGCACGCCTTCGTGGGCGACGCAGCTGAGTTCGCTTTGCAAGCTGCCGCCGAGATAGACATCGAGACGCGGCAGGCGGCGCGGGTCGGCCACCGGCTCGCCTTCGGTGCCGCGCATCAGCATCGCGTTGGCGCCGCTGCGGGCGATGAAGCTGCTGAGCAGCTCGTTGTATTCCGGGTGCGTGTAGTTGACGACGCGCACGCTCGGCGCGTTCGGCAGCGGGTTCAGCAGCTTGGCCAGCGTATGGCCCGAATTGCGCAGGCCGACCTGCCAGCGCACCTCGAGCAGCTTGGCCAGCGGCGGGCACAGCGCATCGATGTGCATGAACACCGGCTCACGCCGCGACCAGGCGTTTTCGACTTCCTGCATGTCGCGCGCGAACGGCAGCCCGAGGTCATGGAACACCTCGGCGGTGGTGACCCGGTTCGGATCGCGCGCCGGGCCGTGCACCAGCACCTTGATGCCTTCCTGCGCCAGCAGCAGCGCGAGCAGCGCCGTCAGGTTGGGCAGCTTGCGCGCGCCGTTGTAGGAGGGCAGCAGGATCACCGGCTGCGTCGTCGGCAAGGGCACGCAGCGCCGGTGCACCGCATCGAGAAAGCCGGCCAGCTCCTCCGGCGTCTCGCCCTTGATGCGCATGGCCAGCGCGAAGGCGCCGACCTCGAGATCGGTGACCTGGCCATCGAGCACCTGCGACATCAGGTCGTGCGCCTGCTCGTAGCCCAGGGACCGCGCACCTTCCTTGCCGCGGCCGATCTCCTTGATGTATTTGGCGATGCTCATGTCTGTCCTCTGACCCGGCCTTTCCGCAAGTTCCGGGCCCATGGCGCTTTCTGCGGGCGCCGATTCACCAACGACGGTTTCAAGCAGCCGAAGCTTCATCACGAGCCTCATGCTGGTACGGCCTGCAAGCGGATCATCCGCTTCAATTCTGGAACGCAACTGCCGCAATTCGTTCCACATTTCAGCGTGGATTGCAAGCGGGCGAGGCGCTCGTCGGAATCGCCCTCGAGGCGGCTCAAGGTGGTCTCGATCTCCGGCGCGGTGACGTCGAAGCAGGTGCAGACCTGCTTGCCGCGGCTCGCCACCGCCACCGGCGGCTTGGCGCCGGGCAGCAGCAGCAGGCGGCCATAGGCCTGAGCGGGCTGCTCGTCCTGCAAGACAGCCTTGACCCAGGCCTCGGCACTGGTGTCGCCGCCGAGCAGCAGGGCTTCGATGCGCGCGCCTTCGCCGCTGCCGGAGAGCCGCACGCTGCGGCGCTGGCCGCGGCGCTTGTCGCTGTAGTGCAGGACCTGCTTGCCGGCCAGGCCGAGCAGGGACTCGATCTCTTCGAGCAGTTCCTGCGGCGCGGCCTCGGCATCGGCGGCGCGGAACAGCACGCCCGGGCGCTCTCGGCCGAAGGGCACGCAGCTGGCGAAAGTAAAACGCGGCATCAGCGCCTGCAGCGCGTGGCGCGCATCCAGGGCCTCCGCCTCGTCGAGCCAGGCCAGCGCCAGCAGGCGCCAGGGCAGTTCGGCCTTCAGGACCTTGACCGCGGTGTGCTTCAGCTCCGGCTGCTTGGACTGGGGGCAGAACGCCGGCGTGGTCAGCGCGTTGACGCCGAGCGCCGAGGCCAGCGTGCCGGTGTGGCCGCCGAGGTAGTCGTCGCCCCAGTGCATCGCGAGGAAGGCCTGTGTCGGCATCACCTGTTCGCTGCTGCGTGCCTGCAGTGTGATGCAGCCGCGGCGCGACGTGAGGTGCACCAGGTCGCCTTCGGCGAGCTTGAGCCGCGCCATGTCGGCGCCGTGCAGGTCGACCACCGGCTCGGGCACGTGGCCGAACAGCCGGCCGATCGTGCCGGTGCGGCTCATGCCATGCCACTGGTCGCGCAGCCGGCCGGTGGTCAGCGAGAACGGATAGCGCGCATCGCGCGGCTCGGCGAGCTTCACGTAGGCAGCATCGACGAACTTCGCACGGCCGTCGGCGGTCGGGAAGATGCCGTCGGCGTAGAGGCGCGCCAGGCCTTCGTCCGCGCCTGAGGGGAAGGGCCATTGCGCCGGCCCGGCTTCGAGCCGGGCATAGCTCAGGCCGGTGATGTCGAGATCCCGGCCGCGCGTGCTTTCGCGGTGTTCGTTCCACACCGACTCGGCGTCGGGGTAGGGGAAGAGCGTCGCCGCGCCGGGGCGCAGCCGCGCTTCGAGCCGCCGGCCGAGCTCGACCGCGATCGCCCAGTCGTCGCGCGCCTCGCCGGGCGCCGGCACCGCAGGGCGCACCCGGCTGATGCGGCGCTCGCTGTTGGTCACGGTGCCGCTCTTTTCGCCCCAGGTGGTCGCCGGGATCAGCAGGTCGGCGTAGCGGCAGGTGCTGGTGGTCGAGAACGCTTCCTGCACAACCACGTACTCGGCGCGCTCCAGCGCGCGGCGTACCGTGGCCTGGTCGGGCATCGACTGGGCCGGGTTGGTGCAGACTATCCACAGCGCCTTGATCTGCCCGTCGGCGACCGCTTGAAACATCTCGACCGCCGTCTTGCCCGGCGTTGCCGGTACCGAGTCGACGCCCCACAGGGCCGCGACCTCGGCGCGATGCTCGGCATTGCCCAGGTCGCGATGGCCGGAGAGCAGGTTCGCCATGCCGCCGACCTCGCGCCCGCCCATCGCGTTCGGCTGGCCGGTGAGCGAGAACGGGCCGGCGCCGGGCTGGCCGAGCTGGCCGGTCGCGAGGTGCAGGTTGATCAGCGCGGCGTTCTTCGCGGTGCCGCTGCTGCTCTGGTTCAGGCCCTGGCAGTAGAGCGACAGCGTGGGGCCCCGTCCGCCGGCGTCCGCGCCGGGGGCTCGAACGCCCGCAAACCAGCGCGCCGCCTGCACCAGATCCGCCTCGGGCACGCCGCAGAGCTTGGCCGTGTCCTTCGGCGTGAAATCGCGCACCCGGTCGCGCAGCGCCTCGAAGCCGCTGGTGTGTGCAGCGATGAAGCCGTGGTCGCACAGGCCTTCCCACAGCATCAGGTGCAGCAGGCTGTGGAACAGCGCGACATCGGTGCCGGGCAGGATCGGCAGGTACAGATCGGCCATCTCGGCCGTCTCGGTGCGGCGCGGGTCGGCGACGATGATCTTCATCTGCGGCCGCGCGCGTTTCGCGTCTTCGAGCCGGCGAAACAGGATCGGGTGCGCGAAGGCCATGTTCGAGCCGACGATGAACACCGTCTCGGCGTGGTCGAAGTCCTCGTAGCTGCACGGCGGGGCGTCGGCGCCGAGCGTGGCCTTGTAGCCGGCCACCGCGCTGCTCATGCAGAGCCGCGAGTTGGTGTCGACGTTGTTGGTGCCGAGCAGGCCTTTCACCAGCTTGTTGAAGACGTAGTAGTCCTCGGTCAGCAGCTGGCCGGAGAGGTAGAAGCCGACCGCATCCGGCCCGTCGCGGCGGATCACGTCGGCGAAGCGCTGCGCCGCTTCGTCCATCGCCTCGTCCCAGCCGATATCCTGCAGCGGCCCGCCGCGCTGCGCCCGCCGCTGCGGCACGAGCAGCCGGGTGTGCTGCGTCACCGTGGCCGCCGCAGTCAGGTGCAAGGTGCTGCCCTTGGTGCACAGCCGCCCGAAGTTGGCCGGGTGATCCGGGTCGCCGCGCACGCCGGTGATCTGCGCGCCCTGGCTCTCGATGATCACCCCGCAGCCGACGCCGCAGTAGGGGCAGGTCGATCGTGTGTCGGTCACTGCGCTGGCCTGCTCAGACGGAAGGGCGCTCGGCCGCGGCAGTTTCGGCGCCGACCGCGACCACGTCGGCCACGACGGTCTGCCCGAGCGCCAAGGTCGACAACTCGTCGGTATCGAGCATCACCTGGCTGTCCTCCACCTTCACCGCGAAGCGCTGCGTGCAGCCGACGTCCGGCGCCTTGGCGCAGCCGTCGGCCAGGCCGATGGTCCAGTTGTGCAGCGGGCAGGCGACGCTCTCGCCGAAGACGATGCCCTGGCTCAGCGGGCCGCCCTTGTGCGGGCAGCGGTCGAGCAAGGCGAAGACCTTGTCCTCGGTGTTGCGGAAGATCGCCACGTCGGTGCTGCCCGGGCGTGCGATGCGGCGCGAGCCCAGCACCGGGATGTCTTCGACCTTGCAAAACACTTTCCAGTTGCTCATCTCAGAGAACCCCCACCGGTTGGAACTGGCGCGCATCGACGCCCGCCTTCTCGAACTCGAACCACGGGTCGGGCTCGCCGTCGAGCGAGAACTGCAGCCGCTCCCACAGCGCCTTGCGGTTCGCCGCGTCGTCGAGGACCTTCGCCTTGCAATAGTCGAGGCCGACCCGGGCGACGTAATGCACGGTGCGTTCCAGGTACCAGCCTTCCTCGCGATAAAGCTGCAAGAAGGCGCCGGCGTACTCCAGCACTTCCTCGGCCGTCTTCAGCTTGCAGAAGAAGTGCGCCACCTCGGTCTTGATCCCGGCATTGCCGGCGACGTAGACCTCCCAGCCGGAATCGACGCCGATCACGCCGACGTCCTTGATGCCGGACTCGGCGCAGTTGCGCGGGCAGCCGCTGACCGCGAGCTTGACCTTGTGCGGCGCGTACATGCGCCAGAGGGCCCGTTCCAGATCGATGCCGAGCTTGGTCGAATCCTGCGTGCCGAAGCGGCACCATTCGCTGCCGACGCAAGTCTTCACGGTGCGCAAGGTCTTGCCATAGGCGTGGCCCGAAGGCATGCCCAGCTCCTGCCAGACGGCGGGCAGGTCTTCCTTCTTCACGCCCAGCAGGTCGATGCGCTGGCCGCCGGTGACCTTGACGGTCGGGATCTTGAACTTGTCGACCACGTCGGCGATGCGCCGCAGCTCGGACGAATTGGTGGTGCCGCCCCACATGCGCGGCACCACCGAGTAGGTGCCGTTCTTCTGGATGTTGGCGTGGCTGCGCTCGTTGATGAAGTGGCTTTGCGGATCGTCCTTCGCCTGCTTCGGCCAGGTGCTGATCAGGTAGTAGTTGACGGCCGGGCGGCAGCTCGAGCAGCCGTTCGGCGTGCGCCACGACATGCGCTCGTAGACCGACGCGATCGTCAGCAGATGCTCGCTCCTGATCGCGTCGCGCACGTCCTGGTGGCTCGCATCGGTGCAGGCGCACATCGCCTTCTTCTTCGGCGCGGCGCTGTAGTCGCCGCCGGCGGTGAACATCAGCAGCTGCTCGACCAGGCCGGTGCACGAGCCGCACGAGGCGCTGGCCTTGGTCACCTTGCGCACCTCCTCGAGCGTGAACAGGCCCTTCTCCTTGATGGCCTTGCAGATCGTGCCCTTGTTGACGCCGTTGCAGCCGCAGACCTCGTCGGCATCGGCCATCGCCGCGGCCTTGTTCTGGCCGGCGTGCCCCGAGTCGCCGAGGTGCGATTCGCCGAACATCAGCTTGTCGCGGATATCGGCGATGCTGCGGCCTTCGCGCAGCAGCTTGAAGTAGAACGAGCCGTCGACGGTGTCGCCGTACAGGCAGGCGCCGACCAGCTTGTCGTCCTGCAGCACCAGCTTCTTGTAGACGCCGCCGTACGGGTCGCTCATCACGATCTCTTCGCACTCCGGGCCGCCCATGAAGTTGCCGGCGGAGAAGAGATCGATGCCGGTGACCTTCAGCTTGGTCGAGGTGGTCGAGCCGGTGTAGCGGCCGATGCCGAATTCCGCCAGGTGCGTCGCGCAGACCTTGCCCTGCTCGAACAGCGGCGCCACCAGCCCGTAGGCGATGCCGCGGTGCGAGGCGCATTCGCCCACCGAATAGACGCGCGGATCGGTGATCGTCTGCATCGTGTCGTTGACGACGATGCCGCCGCCTTTTTGCGGTCCGCAGTGAAGGCCGATCTTCTGCGCCAGCTCGGTGTTCGGGCGGATGCCGGCGGCCATCACGACGAGGTCGGCCGGCGCCTCGCTGCCGTCCTTGAACTTGATCGAGGTGACGCGCCCGTCCGGCCCGCCGACCAGCTCCTGCGTCTGCGTCTCGACGCGGAAGTTCATGCCGCGCTCCTCGAGCGACTTGCGCAGCAGGCCGCCGGCCACGTCGTCGAGCTGGCGCTCCATCAGCCACGGCGCGAGGTGCACCAGGGTCACGTCCATGCCGCGCGACATCAGCCCGTTCGCGGCCTCCAGCCCGAGCAGGCCGCCGCCGACCACGACCGCGTGTTTGTGCGTCTTCGCGGTCTCGATCATCACGTGGGTATCGGCGATGTCGCGGAAGGCGATCACGCCCTTCAGGTCCTTGCCGGGCAGCGGCGGGATGAAGGGGTTGG
>Ga0105240_10004616_pt1 | contig 20882 bp, 16 predicted proteins | sample KBSC54metaG_FD_80426 | JGI IMG/M metagenome (GOLD analysis project Ga0105240, IMG submission 80426) | Corn rhizosphere microbial communities from Kellogg Biological Station, Michigan, USA - KBS C5-4 metaG | ecosystem: Host-associated > Plants > Roots > Rhizosphere > Soil | place: Michigan, USA... | reverse complement strand
TTCCCATGGCATCCCTTTTTAGTTTTTAGTAAATAAGAAGTATAAAAGTTGAATCGCTTAAACGTTTAAACTGATGGTCACAAAAAAACTCATCTCTGCTGATGTTCGATAAAATCACCCATCTCACGATATTTCCTGTATCTCCGCTCATAGACCAGCGCCTTCTTTTTGTCGGGAAAATATTCCATTCCAAAACCCTGTCCCATCACCTCCATGGCCTGCTCCACCTTTTCATAAATACCCGCCGCCGTCGCCGCGAACATAGCCGCCCCCATCGCACAGGTCTGTTCGCTCCGGTTGATCTTTATCGGCATATTGAATACATCCGCCAGCATCTGCATAATAAAAGGTGACTTCTGCGCTATCCCGCCTATCCCGATCAACCCCTTCACCGGTACACCCTGAAATGTGAACTGTTCCACGATAGCCCTGGCGCCAAAACAAGTGCTTTCCACCAGCGACTGGAAAACTCTCGGAGCATCGCTCCCAAGGCTCAGTCCCATGATGCCTCCTTTTACAAACGGATTTGCATCCGGCGTACGCCGCCCATTAAACCAATCCACACTGATCTCATTACCCTCATCCACCGGCAACGCCATCGCCCGCCTGCTCAGTTCAGGTATGATACGGTCGATCAGGCTGTTCTCCCGGCCCGTCATGTCTTCCCCATCCCCCAAAAATCTCACAGGCCATGCCAGCAAATCCCTGAACCACGCATACACATCCCCAAACGCCGACTGCCCCGCTTCCATCCCGATCATGCCGGGTATAATAGACCCGTTGACCAGCCCGCAGATCCCCGGAATAAATTTCCCCTCCATCTCCTCCAGCGGCGCCACCAGCATATCACATGTCGACGTCCCCATTACCTTGCTCAGATGATAAGGCTCGATCTGTCCCCCTACCGCACCCATATGCGCATCCATGGCGCCGATCCCCACCACCACATCCGTGCTCAACCCAAGTTTCTCCGCCCATTCCGCACACAGATGCCCCGCTTGCTGATCAGCCGTATAAGTCCGATGATACCGGACCCCGCCGTCAAGCCCCGCCAGCAATGGATCCAAAGAAGAGAAGAACTCCTCCGGCGGCAATCCCCCCCAATCCTCCGACCACAACGCCTTATGCCCCGCCGTACACACAGACCGCTTCATCTCCGACACATGCTTTCCACCCGTCAGCAAAAAAGATAGCCAGTCGCAATGCTCCACCCAGGAATAACAAGCCTCGCGGACGCGGACATTTTCACGCATCACATGCAGCAGCTTGCTCCAAAACCATTCGGAAGAATATACTCCCCCCACATATCTTAAATAGTCGACAGAAAATTTCTTCGCATGCACGTTGATCTCCGACGCCTCCCGTGCAGCCGTATGGTCCTTCCAAAGGACGAACATGGCATCCGGGTCCTGCGCAAATCCAGGATGCAACGCCAGCGGCACGCCAAACGCATCCACCGGCGCGGGTGTCGAACCCGTCGTATCGATGGAGATAGCCCGGACACGAGCGCCCACCGCAGGCCCCGCAGCAGCCAGACATTGCCGGATCGTAGCCTCCAGCCCCTCGATATGATCCAGCGGATGCTGCCGGAACTGATTGATCTCTGCACGGCAATACAAGCCGTCACGCCATCGCGGATAAAGGAAAACAGCCGACGCCACCTCCCGCCCGTCCCGCACATCCACAATAATGCTGCGCACCGAGTCCGTCCCAAAATCCACTCCTATACAATATTGTTCCATGATAGTCTTTTAATGATAACGCGCCACACTCGCATCTCCCAGCGACGGCCCACCCTGCCTGTTCACACGGATAGCAAACCAGGAAATAAATGCAAAACAGAAAAAAGGCACGATAAATGCGATAGCCATACCCGAATGGTCCGCGATCACACCCATCAACGGCGGACAAAACGCACCGCCCGCCACCGCCATTACCAGGAAGGAAGCCGCCCGCTTCGTCAACGGCCCAAGGTCCCTTAACCCAAGCGCGAAAATGGTAGGGAACATGATGGACATAAAAAAATAGGTAAAGAACAATGCAAACACACTTAGCCAGCCCAGTCGCATGATCACGATCACCATCAGAAAAGTATTGACCAGCCCATACACCGCCAGCAGCTTCCCCGGTGCGATAAATTTCATAAACCACGCTCCCGACAATCGCCCTATCCAGAAAGACCCCATACCTCCCAGCGCCAGTATGACAGAGGCAGCCTGCTCGGGATTCCTGGGCATATTTACTCTTCCAAAAGCGCCAAGATGCTCCATGATATGACTGATCGTAGCCTGTACCCCCGTCATGGTCTCCGTGACATAGTTGATAAAGAAAGAATTGACACCCGTCTGCGCCGCTACATAAAGGAACTGCGCAATAACAGCCAGCACAAAACCCGGATGCTTCAGCAATTCACTGACAGGCGCGTTGTCGGCTATACCTTCTTGATTCTCCTCCACGATCACCGGCAATTTGGTAAAAGAAAAAAGTGCCGCTACGACGAGGACGATACCACCCACCCACATATAAGGCTTTACCAGCGAGTCGAATGTACCCGCATTACCGGATTCATTAGCCCCGAAGATCACCAGCCCTCCGATGAACGGTCCCAGTATCCAACCGATGCCGTTAAAAGACTGCGCAATATTGATCCGACGCGCCGCACCCTCGGGCGGCCCAAGCACGGTGGTATAGGGGTTGGCCGCCGTCTCCAGACAGGACAACCCACAGGCGATGATAAACAGCGACAAAAGAAAAGGCACAAAAGCCGCGAGCCTGGCCGCCGGATAAAAAAGGAACGCTCCCGCCGCAAACATCGATAAACCCAGAATGATCCCCTTTTTATATCCGTACCGCTTCATAAACACACCCGCCGGGTTCGCCATTACCAGATATCCTATATAGAGGGAGAACTGCACCATGCCCGACTCCGCCTTTGACACATGCAGCGTGTTTTGAAAATGTTTGTCCAGCACATCCAGCAATCCGTGCGCAAACCCCCACAGAAGGAATAAGCTCGTCACCATACCAAAAGGACGTAAATAGCTGCTGCCGTCTTCGGCCCGCAACAGACCCGCGGTCTTTTTTTTCATATGTCAAGTCGTTAAAGAAGTTATTTATACAGCGGGCCATACGTGCTGCATGCACGGTAGTCCGCGGATTCCAGGTCCGATCCGAATGAGTTCCACGCCGAAGGTCTAAAGACCTTCTCATCAGCCACATTGTGCATACACACAGGTATACGCAGCATCGAAGCCAGCGAGATCAGGTCATGACCGATATGCCCATAGCTGATAGCGCCGTGGTTCGATCCCCAATGAGCCATCACCGAATACACATCGGTAAACGCACCCTTCCCCGTCAGGCGCGGTACAAACCACGTCGTAGGCCATGTCCTGTCCGTACGCTCGTCCAAAACCTGGTGGACTTTCTGCGGCAGCTCGACCGTCTCGCCCTCGGCGATCTGCAACACAGGCCCCAACCCCTTCTGCAGGTTCAGCCGGCACATCGTGACAGGCATGCCACCCCGCGTCACGAACTTCGAAGAATAGCCGCCGCCCCTGAAATAGCCATTATTCGCGGGATACCAGGTAGTGGCATCCAGACAATCCTTTGCCTCCGTCTCGCTGATCTCCCAGAATGGCTTCATGACAGGCTTGCCATCCCTGCTCTGCCGGCCGCTGCCATCGAGAGTGGCCGATCCTGAATTGATCAGATGAATAAAACCGGCCGCCGCGGCGCCATCCGGCTTCCATCCCGAAACACGCTGCACCGCCGAAGGACTCCAATACGTACGCACATCCGCAAAGATCTGAGCCGTATTCGTTAGCAAATGACCAAACAACATACTCACGCCATTCATCGCATCGTTCTCCGTCGCCACCATATACGGCGCCCTTATCCCATTCCAATCAAACGATGAATTCAATATCGCCTCCGAAAAATCTCCATTCGGCAGAAAATCCGTCCATTGCCGCTGACCCTGGAATCCCGACACAAGAGCGTCATGCCCAAAAGCCTCTTCCCCAAATCCTTTCTTCTTCAGATGGGGATTCCCAACCATCAGGTCCCGCATAATGATCGTCATCTTCACGACAAATTCCCAGTCCTTGTCTTTTTGCTCCCGGTTGAATTGCTTCGGCGCAGGATTGAAGTCCTCCCCTTCCTTACAATGTTTCTTTGTCCAGGCCAGCGCTTTCCGAAACTCCTCCTCGTCAAAAATGCCCCGCTCTATCCGTCTCAATATCTCCGAAGAGTCGACATATTCATTACGCATCCCCAGATATTCCCTGAACAGATCCGGCACCACGATGGAGCCCGCGATCCCCATCGACACCGAGCCGATGGCCAGATAGGATTTACCACGCATGATCGCCGCGGCAAGACCCGCACGCGCAAAGCTGAGCAGCCGCTCTTTTACATCCTCCGGTATCGCCTCATCTCCCAGGTCCTGTACATCCCGTCCATAAATTCCAAAGGCGGGCAGACCCATTTGGTTATGCGCAGCCAGCGTGGCAGCCAGATACACCGCACCGGGTCGCTCCGTACCGTTGAATCCCCAGATCGCCTTCGGCAGCACAGGGTTCATATCCATCGTTTCACTTCCGTAACACCAGCACGGTGTCACAGACAGCGAGACACCCACATTGTTCGCCTCGAATTTCCTCCGGCACTCGGATGCCTCCACCACGCCTCCGATACAGGTATCCGCAACGACACATTGCACAGGCTTCCCATCCGGGTATTTCAATACACTTTCATACAGTTTCGCCACTTGCCCCGCCATCTTCATCGTCGTCTCTTCCAACGACTCCCGCACACCGCCAAGACGTCCGTCGATAATAGGCCGTATGCCAATTTTTGGATAGTTCATATATTCTGTTTAGGATTGTTTAAAATGTATTTTTTATTTCATCCAGCGATGCTCCCAATAGCTTGCGGGCAATGCCATCCAGTCCGCTTTCTTCTCCCGTAAAATGGAACACCGCATGCGCATGCGTCATCTTCTCACCCGGCACCAGGAATGCCGCGGGCGAGACACTCTCGATCTCATAAAAAGGTCCCATCTGAGAACCATCCTCCAACGCCCCGTCATTATACGCATTCACCGCATCCCCTGAAAAAGGCGGTTTCTCCACATTCCATTCCTGGTTGAGATACTTCGCCTTCCCGTCCGTTTGAAAAACAGTAATGGTCAATACCTTCCCATCCGCATCATAACTCCCCGCCACCGTACGCGCATTCTCCGGACGGATACCCAGCTTGCCGCGGCGCCGGCCGTCCGCTTTAAAGAAAACAGCACTGTCCGTACATTTCAGCCGGTCCTTCCCTATCTCGCCAAAATAATTGCTCGTCACGATCTCGTCAAAAGGCACACCCGCCGCCCCCCTGTACGGCACGACGACGACAGTCTCCGGCGATGGCCGGAACATATCCAGCATCCAGATACAGGGCATTCCCGAGTCTTCCGTCCACGCATGGTCACCCTTATTCGTAATGGAATTGTCCGTTTCATACCCTACCGCCCTCACGGCATCGGTTAGCTGAAGCCCCAGCCGCGCTCCAAGGGCATCCCTGTCAAGTATCCTCACTCGCCGGTCGGCCATCAGCTTCAACACTGTCCCCCGGTAATTCATCAGCTCCATATCTTTCCACATACGGACTTCCTCCGAACTCCGGCTCACTACCGTCCATGCCTCCGTATCAATGGCAGCGGGTGTCTTCCAATGCTCAAACACCATTTCATCCCCCGGTTTAAAAAAGATGGAAAATCGCCCGCCTTCAGGACCCAGCCACATGCGGTTCTCTCCGCCATATGCATTCATATGCGCATCCGCCGGTCCGCTAAAAGCCTTGTAATTCACCCAGCCAAAGCTTCGCCCATCATCGCCTTCAGCCGTGGAGGTAAAGACCTTCGCCTGGTATTTCGCCGATACGATGACACGCATATCCGGATCTCTGGCCATCAGCACGATCACCTTGTCATGCTGCGACAGGAAATCAAGATCATATCCAAACGTTCCTTCCCTGAATGTCTTTTCTTTCATAATGCCCCTGATATTGATAGCTTTAACGTTTAAGCAATATGTCAAAAAAAAATCCTTTTCCCCCTACCCGTCTTTCTTATTTTCTCCCCTTGCCGCGGGAACTGCTGCGTACGATCAGCTTGGCATCCACCACCACAGACTCCGGCTCCCTTTCCTTATCCCCGATCCTTGCAATGGCCAGCCTCACCGCTTCCGTCGCCAGCTCCTCGATCGACTGACGTATATAGGTCAGCGGCGAATAGAAGAAATCAAACGCGATACTTTCGTCAAAGGAGATCAACGCCAGATCATCCGGCACCCGGATACCCGAATGGTTGATTATTTTGAGACTCTCCACCGCCAGCGTATTGGTGGCAAAAAAGAATCCATTCACCTTCAGCTCCGGGTCCACCAGGCTCTTTATCCCCAACTGCACATCCCGGACAAGATGAGGATAAGACACCTTCCGCAACCACGATGGCTTGAACTTGATACCATTATCCTTTAACGCCTCCTTATATCCATTGATACGGTCCTGCATATGCAGCAACCCCGTATCATAAGCCATCATACCCACTCTGTCCCTACCGTTCTTGATGAGATGTTCCACCGCCTCATAGGCAACCTGGAAATTATTCGTCTGGACAAAATCGGTTTCGATATTGGGGAAATAACGGTCGATCAGCACTACCGGCACCTTCCGCTTCAAAAGCCCCTTGATCTGCTTTTCCGTATGTTCAGAAGGAGCAATGATGAAAGCATCCACCCGGCGGCTCATAAGTACATCGATGAGCAGCTTGGATTGCGCCTCACTTTCATCACTGCTTCCAAATATGACGATATAACCATACTTCCTTGCCTCGTCTTCGATGATCCGGGCAATACTCGAAAAGAAGGGGTTCGAAATATCCGCCACGATCAGCCCGATCGTATTGGTCGTACCACGCTTCAAACTTTGCGCAATGATATTGGGCTGATAATTCAATTCCACAGCAGCCTTGCGGATCTTCTCCGCCATCTCTGCCCCCACCCTGGCTTCCTTGTCTTTGTTGTTCAGAGCATAGGAGACCAGTGCCGTCGACACCCCCAGGTGGTTGGCAATATCCTTAAGCGAAACTTTCTTATCCTTATCCATTCGTCAAATATAATTCTAATTCACCTCCAGCTGGTCTTTTGCGGGCAGTTTCGGGAAAGCCCCGTGAGGTTCCGCCTGATACCAGAATACAGTCGATGCAATGTCGTCTTGCAGCGGCAGATAACGCCCCCCATCCCTCCATCCCAACGCCTGTATCGTCACCTTCAGACTCTTTTCAAATCGGACAGGGTCTGTTATATGCCAGCGGTAAAGCCCAAACCGCTGCGCAATATCATAATGCCCGTCCCCCTTGATCACCTGCGCCAGCCCCGAATAGGGTGTGCTGAACTCCGTGTAGTCAACTACCGACACCCCCTCCGCTACTTTCTTGCGCGTATCGAAATCATAGGACCCGCAGAAATAATCTTCCGTACCCGTTCCGCAGATAGTGGGATAATCCGTATCCCCATCCATAAAGAATTTGATCTCGCCTTCGCCCCACCAGCCATTATTATGTACACCCCAGGCAAGATAGGTTCCTACATACTGCCCCTTGCCCTTGATGCTGTCTACCAGCACAACATTGGTCTTGTAGGGCAGCGGATTCACACGGCGGAACTGCGCATGAAAATAAGCCGCATCATTAGGCACCTCTGTAAGTATATAATCTACTTGATAGTATAATACCATATCCTTGTCGTCGATGTTCTCCATCGTGATCCGGCATTTCTTACGGAAAGGCATAGGCCAGTAACAGTTGAAGGCGCTACCCGGATTCACACATACCGCCAGACTGTTCAGATGAGAATACCTTCCCCATCCCATTCCAAAAAAGTCGCCCACCGGCGCTTCCACCGAAGGGGTCGTCTCATCGTCCCAGTAAAAACGCAGAATGGAATATCTCCAGTTGCCCGTAGGCGTCATCCAGATATGCTGTACAGAACCAGGACCATCGATCTCCGCAACGGTAAATGTAGTATGCGCCTTTATCGTTATGCACGGACTCACCTTCCAGCCCTGACCCAGATCCCGGGAAGCTCCCTGACCCATACCGGTAGTAGCCTTGCCCCCAGCGCCTTTGGCGCCATTGAAATTCTCCGGGCTGATACTCCGGGTCTTCGCCTCCGACAGCCGGAAGATATTGTTCATACCCGCGTCGATGCCGTTGTATTTGGTCTGAGAATAGACACTGGCTGACAAGCCAAAAACAAAAAGAAGAGAGCTAAATAGTATCTTTTTCATATCGCAAATTGAAATGGTTCTTGTATTAAGAATAATGATTTGCTTAAACGATTAACTTTTCCAAACATAGACCAATCCCCTAATAAAAACAATTTTTGTCTTAGCTTTTTTTAATGATTTTTTCCAACCACCACTTTTTGTACATCGATAGTACCATAGACAGCATTGACCCTGGCTTTCCCTCCCCGATACTCGACAGTACCAAAACCCGTGGCCGTAGAAAGGAAGCTGGTAAAGTCCCCTACCTTCGAATCCACATACAGCGTCTTCTCCACAGCATCGTACCGCACACCCGTTAACGCCTCGATCAGCGCATAGCTCGACATGGCTCTCGCATACCAGTGACCACATTCATATTCGTCAAAAGGATTTCTTACCACGCCATCATACCGCTTCCTGCACGTCCGCACGATATCCAGACCCTCGGCTACCTTTCCTTCGAAGATGAGATGAGAAGCCACCTGGTATTCAATACCCGTCCACACTTCGTCGCTATACACAAAAGGCAGCGATAATTTCCCGCCCTTTGGCCAGGTGCAAAGCAGCAGCCCGCCTTCATCCCCGATGGCATAGCCCGGTCGCTGCGGATTGCTGTGATCAGACAGATCCTTTTTCAGATTGTATCGGTACACGGATAGCAAATGACTTTTTATCTTGTTCGTATCCACAGGCTCCGGCAGCCCGCATACCCGCGCGATCCAGTCGCCCAGCACACCATCCGAAAGACAGCCGCCACCATATTGGTACTTCGGTCCTTCCAGCTGCAACAGATTCACCGCCTCCGTCGAATAGCTGCCTCCAAAAGACGCCTTGGCCGCCTCCACCGGGTTCGGAGCGCTAAGTCCCGTCCATTGTATCTTCTGAATAAAATATTGCCCGTTGTACAGACTGCTTTCCATATACTTCCGCCCCTTCGCATACAGCTCCTTATACATCGACACATCCTCACCCAGATAGCTGCCCATCGCACTGAATGCTTCCAGCGCACCCAGATAGAAACTGGTGATCATCGCATCCGGTCCCCAAAATTCGATATCGTATGTATTGTGATGCGGCTCCTCCACAGCGCCATCATGCCGCGGATCCCATGTCCGGATACAATAATCCATGCTCGCCTTCACACGCGGATAGATAGTACGAAGCCACGCATCATCGCCGCTTATCCTCCAATCCCGGTACGTCTTCATGATCCCGCCCAGCTGCCCGTCCGAAGCCGCATGGAAATTGTGGGCCACAGGCCTGATCGGCAGCGAGGTACGAAAGGTCTGATGCCCATCCGCATTCTGGCTTTCGCCAAATTCCGTATTGCGAAGGCTCCTCTCCAGCGATGGGAAAAGATGCGACACAGCCTGCGCATAGTTCCATACATGCGTACACGAGCCATGACAGCTGCCCCACGCATCCGCACTCCCCTCCCAGGCCCAGAACCTGCCATCGTATTGCCGCATCACAGTCGGTGATTTGAGGATGGTCAGATTGGCCGCTATCGCCTCCGTCACTTCCGCAGGTAAACTGCTCTTATAAAAGGCATCCCGGAACTTCATCGAGTTCTCCCGAAGCTCATTATAATGATCATTCCAATAAGCGGCCACCGCTTCTATATTGGAAAATTTATGGCTATACCAGGGTTTGTGATATTTGGAAGGCAGCGTCACCGAGAGATCAGGCACCGTGCTGTCCTTGGGGCTCGTCGGTTCGTCTCCAATACGCAGATGCGTATCCGGCACATACCATGCCATCAGGACAACGATCTTTTTCTCCTCACCCGGCTTCAGACTGAAGGACACGAACAACGAGGCGCCCGGAGCATCCTTGTCCACTGGCTCCGTCTTATGCACCACGCCTTTCTCCACATTATTCCAGGCCATGGTGAATGGGTCCCACCATCCGCCGCGAAACCAGCAATGATCCACCGTTACATTCTGCTCCGTTGTATAGATGGCAAAATCTCCTTTCCTTTCCGGCGCTTCCGAAGTACCATCCTGTGACAGGACAAAACCCCGCGAAATAGGCCGGATATGGTTTGCGCCACCCTTGTCACCCTCACTCCACATCGACATAAAATTGCGGGAATTATAAGAGAACACATAATCCATCGGCGTCTTGCCCGTATTGCGGAACCTGTATTCCAATCCTCCAACCGGCAGGCTCGAATTATCCTCATCCGTAGGTATAAAAGGACTCCATCCTGTTATATGTACTTCCAGCGGCAGCTCATTGTCTCTGAGCTGGATCTCGCCAAACGGGAACCTCGCCAAAAACTCAGCCTCCTTAAAACGCGGAAGCCCCCAGGTCATACCCGGCGCACCCAACCCCGCATCCCGTTGCCCAAATTTTTTCCACGCAGGCACCGGCCCTTCCAGCACCCGCGCACTCCCCGGTCGCTGCTTGATCGAGATAGCAGCAAACATAGGGGGCTCATTGAACATATCCGGACTGTTCCGCACCGACATATGCGAGATCGCGCCCGTACCCTCCAGACAGAACATGCCCGCCCCGATCCCGCCGATCGGAAAGGCCACACGTTGCAAACTGGCATCTTTATAAGCGCCATTAAAGACATGATTGCTCGAAGATGCGCGCTGAGCAAGGATCCCCGAACAGGGCAGCGCAAAAAGAAAGGCTAGTGACAGCCGGCAGACAACGTTAGATTTCATAAACATAAGTTATTACTTATCCGGCTAATTTCTGCTTAAACGATTAAACTACCAAATATTTTCTTCCCTCCTCTCATCCGGCCCGCTAAAATTGCCTCATCCCTGTCCTCCAAAAGCGCCCAACTCCCGCGTCAAAAAGCTCCCCCATCCCTCGCGCTAATTTTCTCCCCCCACCCCGCGCAAAATTTGCGGCCCCACCCCGCCCCCCGAAAAAAAATTTGCTCGTTAAATACTAACCACTATATTTGCTTAAGCGTTTAAGCAAATTTGGGTAACAATTGTTACTCATTTTTTTCGGACCCAATGTTAAACGATTAAGCATTTTCGAATCTTTAAAAAGCTCTGTCGTGGTACCAGTCCATTCACCTCCCATCCTCCGGTCACCTTAGTGGGTGTCTCCCTTATTATTCAACCATTCATAACGCCAAACTATAAACTATGAGACGATTGCCTGTCTTCCGGCTGCTACTATCCATACTGATCTGTAGCCTGACCTTCTCCCCATCCATTACCTTTGCAACCCCGAAATACGATAACCCTTTCCTCTTTCGCACCATCACAGGAACTGTACACAGCTCCGATGGCTCCCCGCTGGCCGGCGCCAGCATCTCCGTCAAAGGAACATCCATCGCCGTCACCGCAGATAACAAAGGAGCCTTCAACATCGGGATCCCCGACAATATCATCGGCCCCGTACTTATCGTCTCCGCAGTAGGATATACTACAAAAGAAATTACGCTTAACCAGACCACACACATCGACATCCACCTCGACACAGATATAAAACAGCTCAACGACGTGGTTGTCGTAGGTTATGGCACACAGCGGCGCAAAGACCTCACCGGCTCTATCGCCTCCGTATCCGCCGCCCAGATAGAACAGAGACCCGTCAGCTCCTACGAAGATGCGCTGGCAGGTACAGCACCCGGCATCGACGTCGCCCCCCGAAGCGCCAAACCCGGCAATATTTCAGAGATCACCATCCGCGGCATCGGCACCATTTCCGGCGACAGGGAACCACTCTTCGTCATCGACGGATTCCCCACAGACGCCAACAACGCAGCCGCCATCAATCCCTCCAATATCCTTTCCATCGATATATTGAAAGACGCGTCCTCCACAGCCATCTACGGATCCCGTGGCGCCAACGGCGTCGTCATCATTACCACCAAAACAGGTAAGGCAGGCATCTCTAAAGTGGACGTAAGCCTCAAAACAGGATTTTCAAAAGCCAACAAACACGATTTCTACAAAACACTCAACGGCGCCGAATACATAGAATGGTATAAAGAAAAATTCCAGTTCGCAGGCACACCCCTCCCCTCCTGGATCACCAACTGGGACGGCACCAGCACCAACTGGCAGGATTATATCTATCGGACCGCCCCCTTCCGCGATTACAGCGTCACCATCTCCGGTGGCAGCGAGAAATTAAATTACATGTTCTCCGGCGGATTCCTGAACCAGGACGATATCCTCCTCAATGCAGGTTATGATATGTATACCGCCCGTATGAAATTGGACTATAAAGCCTCCAAACGCATCACCATCGGCCTCAACCTGGCGCCCAGCTTCACCGTACAACGTCTCAGCGCACCCGAGGACGACTTTTCCGCCCTGGCAGGAGCCGCGTTACTGCTGCCTCCGATCATACCCGTTTATAACAAGGACGGCACCCCCTCCGACCCCAACTCCTTCGGCATCCTGAATAAAGCAATGGTAAATCCCATCACCATCGCCAACAATTACCATCAGACGAACAAGGGCATGTACCTGCTCTCCAATGCATTTGTACAGGTCGATATCCTGAAGGGTCTGGCTTTCAAAAGTTCCATCGGCGCCAATCTCTCGGATAACAATTATCGCCTGTTCCAGTCCCAGGGCCTCAACGGCCAGGCATTATACCCGGTGACAGCCCTGGAGCTTAATTCAGCACGCACCATCAACTGGCTCAATGAAAATACCCTGACCTACAAGACAGTCCTGGCAAAAGATCACAAGCTGGAATTGCTGGGTGGCTATACAGTCCAAAAGGTCGACTATAACATCGTAGGCGCCAATGCAAATACCTTCTCCAGCAATCTCGCGCAAACCATCGGTTTCGGTGCGAATCAAAGCGCATTCTCCGGCGCTTCAGGCAATACACTCCTCTCCTGGCTGGCCCGCGCCAATTACGGATATAAAGACAAATATCTGCTGACAGCCACCGTACGCCGCGACGGCAGCTCCCGCTTCGGCGCCAATAAACTCTGGGGCGTCTTCCCCTCCGTCGCCGCCGCCTGGAACATATCCAATGAGGACTTCATGCAGGAGCTGAAGGCCGTCGACCACGCCAAGATCAGGGCCAGCTACGGTGTCTCCGGAAGTAATTTCATCGGTGACTTCACATCCAAATCCAGTCTTGTTTCCGTCAATCATTCCTTCGGCAATACCAACGTCGTCGGCTATGTCAACGGCGATCCTGGCAACCCCGACCTGTCCTGGGAAAGATCCAAACAGACAGACATCGGCCTCGACCTCGGCCTCTACGGCCGCGTTAGCATGACGGCAGACTATTTTTCCAATACCAGCAACGGCCTGCTGCTGAATGTCAACGTCCCTACCTCCACAGGCTACGGCGGAAACCTTGAAAATATAGGCAGCATGCGCAAATGGGGATACGAACTTTCCGTCAACGCCAAGATCATCAATCGGGCAGATTTTGGATGGGACGTCGGCTTTAACGTTACTCACCTGCGGCAGGAAGTACTAAAGCTGGGACCCAAAGGCGCCCCCCTCTACCAGTTCTTCGCCGTATTGGTAACACAGATTGGCGGGCCGCTCGAACAGGAACATGCGCTCAAACAAATAGGCATACTGTCCCAGGCAGATATCAATAACTCCAAGGTGGCTAAAAAGGCAGTGGGGGATATGGCCGGTGACTATAAGTTCTATGATGCCAACAACGACGGTTCCATCGATGCCTTCAACGGCGCGGACGGTGTGCTGGTCGGAGACAACAATCCCCGCTGGCTCTACGGGATCAATACCAGCGTACGCTATAAGAACTTCCGGTTCTCCGCCTTGCTGCAAGGCCAGGCAGGCGCAAAAATGCTTGACTTCGTCTACCAGATTATGAGCCTCCACACCTACAATACCAACATGGACCACTTCTTCTACGATGGCCGCTATATCTCCGGATCTCAACCGGGCAATGGTCACACACCCAGGGCCGGCTACAATGACGTAGGTGCGGTATCCTCCTGGGAAGTGCAAAAAACAGATTACCTGAGGATCAGGAATCTCAACTTAGCGTATACATTCCCGACAGACCTCAGCAGAAAATTACTGGTCAATGATCTCAGGGCCTATGTGTCCGTAGAGAACCTGTGGACATTCAAGCAATACCGTGGCGGTAATCCCCAGGCAGTCCGGAATGGATTCGATACACAAATATTCGGCGACCACAAGACCTTAGGCCTGAATTCCGTGGCCACGGCGCCCCTGCCAAGGATCTTCACGCTGGGTATCAATTTTTCATTTTAATAAAAGCGATCACCATGCTATATACAACCCAAAGCAAAGCCCGCATATTCAACATAGGCGCAATAGCTTTGCTCTTCGTAGGGATGCTTTCCTCCTGTAAAAAGGATTTTCTCGATGTCGTCCCCGTGGACAGGATCCCCAAACAACAGTTCTTCAAGAACGAAGCCGATATGACAGCTGCCATATACGGCGTATACTCCGCCCACAAAAGCCTCTACACTGGCTCTGAGCTTGCCTTATACAATCTGGAAGAGACACGCTCCGACAATACCAATCAGGACTTCGGCCGCCAGGCCGAGCACAAGGCGGTGGATAATTTCACTGTTCAGTCCGGCAATACCTCCATCACAGGTATGTGGGCCCTTGCCTACAATGTCATCAACCTCTGCAATGCCGTCGTCGACAGGTCTCCCGGTGCCGATATGGACGCTACAAAAAAAGCACAGATCGTCGGTGAAGCCCAGTTCATCCGCGCACAGGTCTATTTCCTATTACTGCAGGACTACGGCCCGGTGCCCTTACGGGTCCACGAAACCGTCTCTCTCAGCGGAAATAATGACCTGGCCAGGGCCAGCGCGGACTCCATGTACCTGCAGATCATCACCGACCTTCAAACGGCCGCGACCAATCTGCCTCCGAACTACACCGGCTACGACATCGGACGCGCCACTTCTTTTGCCGCCAATGCATTATTAGGAAAAGTGGAATTGCAGAAAGGTGACAACGCAGCAGCCCTCACCGCACTGCGGAAAGTGGTCTTCCCGGGATCACCTTATAGCCTGTTGACGAACTACACGGATCTCTGGACACCCGGAACAAAAAACTCCTCCGAGTCCATCTTCGAAGTCCAGTTCCTGCCGCCGCTCAATGGCTGCCCCTTCTGGAATTTCTTTGCACCACCTTCGCTGAACGTTCCCGGTGGCACCAATGGAAGCACCTCCCCCAATACCCCTACCCAGGACCTTATCAACGCTTACGAGGCCGGTGACACCAGGTTGGCAGCCTCCATCGGATATGATCCCAATAACCAGCCCTATATCAAAAAATTCAAAGACCCGGGCGTGGCCGTGGGCAACGACGCCAATACCGACTTCCCCATATTGCGCTATGCAGATGCCAAGCTCCTGCTGGCCGAAGCGCTGGGCGAGACCCAGGAAGCCTATGATCAGATCAACGATGTCCGCCACAGAGCAAACCTGGCGCCCATCAGCTCCGCTACACCCGGCACCTTTATTCAAAAGCTCATGCACGAGCGGCAGGTGGAGCTGGCTTTCGAATGCCACCGGTGGCACGACCTGCTGCGCATGGGCCAGGCATCGGCGATCGCTATCATGAACGCCAATCTTGCGCACGAGTTCCCCGCGGGTAATATAAGCATCGATGCACATAATTTGCTCGCGCCGGTACCCAACACAGAATTACAGACAAATGCCCTGGTAAAACAAAACCCCGGGTACACGAATTAGACGCTACCCCTTTGGACGCCGGCTGTCGATCGACAGCCGGCGCTTCCTTTGCAGAATGTTTTTATTAGAAGATCCGCACCAACGCTAAAAGATCAGCGCCGCGGCGCCCAGGAACCCCGCATTATTCCCCAGACGCGCCGCCTCGATCAACGTATATTCGGACGTTTCTTTCATGGCCAGCTTCATAGCCCTCTCCCGCACCTCCGCGATATAAAAATCGCCCGACTCCGAAATACCGCCCCCGATGATCAGTTTTTGCGGCGCAAAAATATTGATAAGACTTGCCACACCCGAAGCCAGATAGTCAAAGTGTAAGTTCATCGCCCCCACAGCCGCCTGCTCACCGGCCAGATATCTCCGCACGATCTCTCTCCCATCTATAGCAGTAGTTTCATCCAAAATTTCCCCACCCCCCGACATGCCCGCACCCGCCAGGTTTCTATAATCCCCCACCAACGCCGTCACCGACGCCTGCGCCTCCAGACAGCCTCTCGCCCCACAGGTACAAACCCGCTCACCCCCAGCCACATGAATATGTCCCAGCTCAGTGCCCCTGTTCCGATACCCTCCATACAACCTTCCATCCAGGATCAGCGCACCCCCAACACCCGTACCGATGGTCAAAAAAACCACATCCCCCACCGCATGCGCCGTCCCCCATCTTGCCTCCGCCAATCCCATACAGTTGGCATCGTTGTTCACCACCACCCGCAAAACAAATCTCTCCGCCATCTGCGGCCCCAACGCCACACCTTCCATCTCCGGCAAATTGCCTCCACACCCAATAACAAGATCGCCATCGATGATCCCTGGCGCGCCAACACCGATCCCTTCTACCACATACCCTCTCGTACGCGCAACATCCAGCATCTCCGCAACAGCTGTCAGCACATTCTCCATGACCCGCGAAGGTTGACTGCCTCCCTGCAGGTTCTCCATCATCCGCGAAGTCTTCCCATCCCCCCGCGAAGTTTCCCCGCCCCGCTGAGAGCCCGTAGCACGCATCGACGCAGCGACAATCCCGCCCCCATCATCGACAAGTCCATATTTGATTTGAGTGCCACCCAGATCTACTCCGATAGCATAAGACATGCTCTTATATTTTATCTCAATTAAATCCATCCATCCTCAGGTCCCGCCATATCCTCCACCGCGCAGTTCCGGCCTTCATCCCCATCCGTCCCCTACCCCCGCGACAATCTCCCCGCCGCCGCCTCATCCAGCCAAACCTCCAATCCCGGATGATCCCGTAAAAGACTCGCCGGCACATCCGCACTGACTGGCCCCTCCAACGCCTGTTGAATGATAGAAGCCTTGTGCTCCCCCGTAGCCAGCAGAAAAATATGCCGCGCTTCCCTTATCGTCCCCAAACCCAGCGTAATCCCCTTCTCCAGCTCAGTCTGACTGGTAAAATATTTCTGCCCCACCGATTGTGTCGTGGGATGCAACTCAACGACCCGTGACCTCGCCGCCACATCCGTACCCGGCTCATTCATGGCAATATGCCCATTCGTCCCGATACCCAGAATGACCACGTTCATTCCACCCCTGCCGGCAATAAAGCGCTCCGTGGCCGCACATTCACCCGCCAGATCAGAAGCCCTCCCATCAAAGAAGCAGATCCGATCCTGTCCGATACCCGACGGCAAAAAAAGGTCCTTGTCCAGCCACCATCTGCACGAGCCCTCATCACTCCCATTCAACCCCACCCACTCATCCAGCCCCACAAAATACCACGTACTAAGATCTATCCCACCCGATCGATGACGTCGCACCAATTCATGATACAAAGGAGCCGGCGTAGTCCCCGAAGCCGGACACACCAACGGGGCCTTCACACCTTCCAGACACTGGCCGAGCCTGTCCGCTACCTGCACTCCCACTATTTCCGGTGTCGCACCGATAGTCAATTTCATATAATTTATTTTTTCGTAGCTGCCATCAACAGCTTAATTTCCTCCGGATCATACGGCGTGCCGTCGCCCTTAAAAATATCATGCTGCCACAACGGTGATACTGGATCACCTGGCCGGTGCCCCTAGGGCAGATTGGTCTGCGTCTTCCCATTCACCAGCCCCCAAAACATACAACCTGCTTTTCTCTCTTTCATCACCGCCAGATTGGTTTGAATACGCGACCCTGTATATCGGTTCAGCCACTCCGTACAGAACACCGGCCGACCGAGTGCGGACAACGAATCCAGTCCGGCAGTCAGTCCCTTCAGATCTGCATAATTATGAAAAGTTACTACATCGCAAAAGGATAATATAATTTTATTCAGCCCCGTCCGCTCCGCCAGCGCCAGCTCCTTATCGATCGCCACGGGATCAAAGCTCGTCTTGTCCCACATGGCCACCAGCCGGTTTTACCCCGGCCCCCGCACGCGGCTTTCGGGCATCGACTGGCAGGGCCTGATCAGGCATCACCCCCACAGCAGTTTGTATGTTATTGCCTCCCTCCGGCCGCCTGGCCGAATTCACGGAAATGATCCGCCCCACACCCGCCTGATATAAAGACCCCCATAACATTTGCTCCCATGGACTGGACATCGTCCTCCAGGTCTTTCCGAGATCATCACTGATAGAAAAATGATTGCTGTTCGAAGTCACCACCAGCCTTCCATCCGTCAGACCAAGCACAAAAGGTCCACCCAATTGATCAGGAATGGGCGTCCCCAGTCCCACCGGCCACTCCACACCGTCAGAACTGACTTTATAATAGACATTACATTTCTCCGGCCCGCAAATTTCATACACAGTAATATACTGACCATTGACCATACGGGTCCAAACAGGCATCCCCGGCCGCGAAAGATAATGCCCCGGCTCGTAGGTCACCCAAATTTCAGGGCCCCATGTTCGCCCCTGGTCCGTAGATATTTTTTCCGAGATGATCTGAGAGTAAGAAGGATTTTCTACCACATGCTTTTCATTGGCATATTGCACCGCCAGCCTGCCATCGGCGAGATAGTAAAAATGAGGCTCGTAGATACCTTTATCCGGATGCCCCAAAGCTCCCGGCGCACCGGCGGTCGAGTCGATGACACTCCATTTTTCCCAGCGATGCCCACCGTCCCTGCTACCATACACCCGCAGTATATAGGATTCCTGCCAACGCACACTCCGGCAGGCCAGTAAAATGACCCCATCAGGAGTCTCGATGAGCTGCGCATTGTCCAGATCCCGGCCCGGATCGGAAATAGTCGAAAGAACAGCCCATGTCCTACCCCTGTCGGCACTCACAGAAACCTCCAGCTCCAGCCCGCCGGTAGATGCGGGCCCATAAGGCTGATCCTTGTCATATCTTTTACCACTGGAGATGGTATACCCCATAAGCCACGTTCCGTCTTTCAGCTGGAGCATACGCGCATATTGAGATCCATATCTTCCACCACTGCCCGGAACAACATTACGCACCAGGGTCTTCACTCCCCATTGTATGGTATCGGGATTTTGCGCATGAGTAGTAAAAGTCAGTACCAGTGCGGCGAAAAGGAAGATCATTGTTTTCATGCCGACAAGTTAGCCCTTATCTCCCAAACTGTCGCAAATGATGATGCAGGTGCTTATATACAAATTCCCCGATCTGCTCCCTCGTCATCAACCCAAAAAAAGGATGAACAAATCCGTCGGCAGGATACGCATACATCTCATACTCCTTCACCAGCCCGATCAATACCCCTTTCTCCCGTTCCAGGTCGATATCCGTATCTTTAACAACCAGTTCCATCAAAGTAGGACTGTTCTTTCGCATCAACTCGCTACTCATCACTTTTTTAAAGATCGTCCTCCCGATGAGCCGCCCCAGAAAAATTCCTTTCATCCGCCTGCCATGAAGGAACCATTCCTGCGAGAGTACACAATGCTTCACCATCTGGCCGACATCCATTTTGCCCCACAACGCGCGGTCACTCGCGGAAAGTCCGCCGATCCGGGCAATCAGCTCCCCCCGGACATCAGGATCCAATACAGTCTTCATCGTTTAAGGATTGAGTTGTGAAAGAGAGAAAAAGTTACCGGAATCATCCACGAATAAAGCTTCAAAACCATAGAACTCCCGGGTAGGCGGCTTCTTAAATTCCACACCCTTACTTTTCATCTCCTCATACGTTGCCAGCAGATCGTTACAGGTCATGACAGCCGGACCGAATGTCCCCCTCCGGACAAGCTCTTTCATCGTCTTTACCGTTTCTGCATCAAACACTCCTCCTTCGGCAACTGGGAACAGTGTGATCTCCAGCTCAGGCTGTTCGGGAGGCGTCACCGTCAGCCAGCGCGCTCCAGGCCCCATCGGCACATCCGTATGGACCTTGAATCCAAGCTTGTTCACATAAAAATCATGGGCACTGTTCTGGTCCAGTACATATACACATAGATGCGTCAGTTTCGTGATCATATTGCTTATTTTATGATCACAAAGATGCTGGTAAAGGACGAAGTTTTGCTATTGAAAATTGCTATTTTTCCAACCACGGGCCTCCGCAAAACAGTTGGGCACCGCTGTCAACGGGTTTGCCCGGTACATCATTCTCCGGACACGCTGACGGCGTTGATACACAGAAGGTGACATCCCCGTTTGCCTTTTAAACAACGCCGCAAAGGAGGTAGAGCTTTCAAATCCCACCATCACACTCACCTCCCCCACCGGCACATCTTTCGCAAGCAGCCGCTCTGCATGGTCGATCCTTACCTTTATCAGGTAGTGATGCGGGGTCCGCCCATAGGCCGTCTTGAACAGTCTTATAAAATGGAATTTTGAAAAATAAGCCTCATCGGCAATGGCCGAGATATCCAATGGCTCCGAATAATGCTGGTCGATAAAAAGCTTGGCCTGCACAATCCGACGATACAAATACATTTTGGGATAGGAAGCCGGGTTCATATAGGCAATATAC
>Ga0105240_10004615_pt1 | contig 20885 bp, 16 predicted proteins | sample KBSC54metaG_FD_80426 | JGI IMG/M metagenome (GOLD analysis project Ga0105240, IMG submission 80426) | Corn rhizosphere microbial communities from Kellogg Biological Station, Michigan, USA - KBS C5-4 metaG | ecosystem: Host-associated > Plants > Roots > Rhizosphere > Soil | place: Michigan, USA... | reverse complement strand
TCGAGGTTTTTGGTCCAGGCACCTTCGTGCTTGTTGCTCCACTCCACCGCCGTGATCAGCAAAGTCACATCCGGCGGCGGGTTGGCGCAGAATTCGTTGATCGCCTTGGCGCCTTCGGTACCGGGACGACCGGTGGGCAGGCGCAGGTCCAGCAGACGACGGGTCGCGAACAACGACATGCCGGCAGCAGCACGGGCCAGATCGTTCCAATCGAAGTGATTGCCTACCTCGAGCACTTCGCGCTCGGCATAACCGAGCTTGCGCGCCTGCGCGCGCAGCGCGTCGGCCGCTTCAAGTACGAGCAGCTCCTCGCCCGCCAGGAGATAGACAGGCTGCAAGCTATCGGCGGCCAGCGCCTTCTGCCATTGAGCGGGATTGAGCGGCATGGCCGTTAGAACGACTCGGTGTCAGTGCGTGCTGGTTGCAGGTGCCGGGCCCGGCGCAACGTTCTGCGCGGCATCGTGCTTGCCGGCGGCCTGCAGGCGGAACAGGATCGCCTGCACCATGTCGTCGATCAGGCTGCGCTGGATCTGATCGATCTGCGACTGATTGCCGATGGTGTTGAAGGCGTCGTAGCTGAACTCGCGCGACATGTTGATCGTCTGCGGCGGGACCAGCGGAACGGCGTTCATGTCGTTGACATTGAATTGCACGTGGTAATGCACCGCGTATTCCGTCACGCGCGCATCGCCACCGACGGTCAAGGTATCGGTGGTGAACGCCGCTGCCGGGATACTCAGTTCGGCAATGCCGTTACCTGCATGGTCCTCGACCGTCACACCCGAACTGGCCAGGGTACGACTCAGGCTACGCTGCAGATCGCCAGTGCCGGCGATATGTACGCGCTGCATCGACGGCGGCAAGGCCGCGCTGCCGCGCAGGTGAAAGCCGCACGCCGTCAGTGCGAGAAACGACAGCAACAGCAAAGCTTTGGACATGCGGCTCATTGAGTTCATCCTGCGACGATGTTGACGATCTTGCCGGGTACTACGATGACCTTGCGCACGGTCTGGCCTTCAAGGAAAGCCGCCACCTGCGGATGCGCACGAGCCAGGGCCTCGGCCTCTTCCTTCGAGGCGTTGGCGGTGACCTCGATGGTACCGCGCAATTTGCCGTTCACCTGAACCGCAAGCGTCAGCGAGTCGCGTACCAGCGCTGCCTGATCGACCTGCGGCCAGGACTGGTCCTCCAGCACGCCCGCCGGATGACCCAATACCTGCCACAACGCATGGCTGACATGCGGCACGACCGGATTGAGCAGCAACACCATCGCCTCGAGCGCCTCGTGACGCACGGCACGGCCCTGCTCGCTATCGTCGTTGAACTTGTTCAACGCGTTGAGCAATTCCATCAGCGCCGCGATAGCGGTGTTGAACGAGTGGCGACGGCCGAAGTCATCGCCAACCTTCTGGATGGTTTCGTGCACCTGCCGACGCAGGGTTTTCTGGCCTGCGTTCAATACCGACGGATCGACGTCGACATGGTCCGGGCCAGCCGCATGCGTGGTCACTTCGCGCCAGAAGCGGCGCAAGAAACGCGCCATGCCTTCGACGCCTGCTTCACTCCATTCCAGCGACTGCTCCGGCGGCGAGGCGAACATCGAAAACAGGCGCACCGTGTCCGCACCGAACTTGTCGACCATCGACTGCGGGTCGACGCCGTTGTTCTTGGACTTGGACATCTTCTCGATGCCGCCGATCAATACCGGCTGACCGTCCGCGCGCAAGCTGGCGCCCGTGACACGACCACGTTCGTCGCGTAGCACATCGACGTCGGCCGGGTTGTACCAGTGCTTGGCGCCGTTGGCTTCTTCGCGGTAGTAGGTCTCTGCGATCACCATGCCCTGGGTCAGCAGATTCTTCACCGGCTCGTCGCTGGCGACCATGCCCTCGTCGCGCATCAGCTTGTGATAGAAGCGGAAGTACAACAGATGCAGGATCGCGTGCTCGATGCCGCCGATGTACTGGTCGGCCGGCATCCAGTAATTGGCACGCTCATCGACCATCGACTGCGCACCGGGGCTGGTGTAGCGCGCGACGTACCAGCTCGACTCCATGAAGGTATCGAAGGTATCGGTTTCACGTTCAGCCGCACCACCGCACTGCGGGCAAGTCGTCTGGCGCCATGCCGGGTCGGCCTTGATCGGCGAGACCACGCCGGAGAAAGCAACGTCTTCGGGCAGCACCACGGGCAGCTGGTCTTCCGGTACCGGCAAGGCGCCGCAGCTGGCGCAGTAGATCACCGGAATCGGGCAACCCCAGTAGCGCTGGCGGCTGACGCCCCAGTCGCGCAGGCGCCAGTTGACGCGGCGTTCGCCCTTGTTGGCGGCAGCCAGCTTGTCGGCGAGGTAATCGAACGCCTCGCGATAGCTCTTGCCGTCCATATCGCCGGAATTGATCACGCGCATATCGGCGCGCGTCTTATCGGTGTACCAGTCGTGCCAATGGGTGGCGTCGAACGTTTCACCCTCGACCGCGATCACCTGCTTGATCGGCAGGCCATACTTGGTCGCGAACTCGAAATCGCGCTCGTCATGGCCGGGTACGGCCATTACCGCACCGGTGCCGTAGCCCATCAGCACGAAGTTGGCGACCCAGATCGGCACCTGTTCGCCGCTGATCGGATGGATGGCGAACAGGCCGGTAGCCATGCCGCGCTTTTCCTGGGTTTCCAGTTCGGCTTCGGAGACGCCGCCGTGCTTGAGTTCGGCCAGAAAGGCGGCGAGCTGCGGATGGTTCTCGGCGGCCTTGAGTGCCAACGGATGCTCGCCGGCGATGGACACGAAGGTGACGCCCATCAACGTGTCCGGACGCGTGGTGAACACGGTCAGCGGCTCGGCTTCATTGGGCACCGCGAACTGGATTTCCAAGCCTTCGGAACGGCCGATCCAGTTGCGTTGCATGGTCTTGACCGCATCGGGCCAGCCGCTGAGCGTATCCAGGCCGTCGAGCAGCTCTTGCGCGTAAGCGGTGATCTTCAGGAACCACTGCGGAATCTCGCGCTTTTCCACCAGCGCGCCGGAACGCCAGCCACGGCCGTCGATGACCTGCTCATTGGCCAGCACGGTCTGGTCGACCGGATCCCAGTTCACCACCGCGTTCTTGCGATAGGCGATGCCTTTCTTCATCAACCGCGTGAACATCAGCTGTTCCCAGCGGTAGTACTCCGGGCGACAGGTGGCGAACTCGCGGGTCCAGTCATAGGCAAACCCCAGGCGCTTCAACTGCTCGCGCATGTGCTCGATGTTCTGGTAGGTCCACTTGGCCGGTGCCGTGTTGTTCTTGATCGCGGCATTTTCCGCCGGCAGGCCGAACGCGTCCCAACCCATCGGCTGCAACACATTGCGGCCGTTCATGCGCTGGAAGCGGCTGATCACGTCGCCGATGGTGTAGTTGCGCACGTGGCCCATGTGCAACGCCCCCGAGGGGTACGGCAGCATGGAGAGGCAGTAAAACTTGGGCTTGTCCGACGACTCATTCACTTCATAGGCGTGGCTGGCCGCCCAATACTGCTGGGCGCCTGTTTCCACGGCCTGCGGATCGTAGCCGCCGGCCGTTTCCCGGCTGTCGTCCTGGGTGTTCTGGTCTTGAATGTCCTGCATGATTCCGGGCGCCGTTGTGCTTGCGCGGCCCGCGCCGGACTCAAGGACCGACGCGCCGCGGGGAACGCAGCAGACTAGCCGAGCGCCGGCTCAGCGCCAAGTCTGGCGTATGCGTATGGCGTGTGTTTCGCCATGTTTCGAAGAATTTCCATGTCCCCGGGGTCGCCCTGGCTTTTGCCGGGACGCCCCTGAGGAAGATGGCTTATCGTGCTGCTGGACAGCCAGCCTGCTGGCCCTGGGCAAATGGCCGGGCGGCGCTGGCGATCTGGTCGGCCAGTTGGGCCAGCAACTGCTGGTGTCCCTGGACCAGGGCGTCATAGCCCGCACCCACCTGGGTAGTGACCTGGGTAGTGCATGCCAGCGTGCCCTCGCCCTTCAAGGCCCGCAGGCTCCAGGCTGCGTCGATCAATGCATAGCTGCCCGGCGCCGAATCGAAACGACGGACATCGACCTTGATCCGCAACACCGGCTGGTTGCCGACCGGCAGGCCGGTGACGTCCTGGGTATCGAGTGCGCGTGCAAGATCGGCCGATAGCGCACCGCGCACTTCGTCGGCCAGTGGGGCAATCCACCGTTCGCCTTCGAGCATCTGCATGCCCTGGTCGCCGCTGCGCACGACTAGTTGCGGCTGATCCACCTGGGGCGGCACCGCCACAGGCAGCAGTTCGAACTTGAATGCCGCCGGCTGGGCCGGGATCGCCGCCTGGGTGGCGGTGGGTACGTAGCCGCCGGCAGGCTGGATCAGGGTGTAGTAATGCAGCGGCGCCGAGGCACAGGCGCCCAGGGTCACCGCCGCGCCCAGCGTCAGTGCGCGATATCCAAGGCGAATCATGGCTTGCTCCCTTGAGGCTGCGGCTTGCCCGATGGCGGCGGTGGCGTGGGCGTATCGACCGGCGTCGGCTTGGGCGGCGCCGGATCGGCCTTGCGCCCACGGATCAGGGCTTCCGGATGGCCGCCCAGGTAGTCGGTGAGTACCCGCAACGAACGGGCGGCACGCTGCAATTCCTGCATGGTGGCACCCAGGTTCTGCTGCAGCGGCGAGTCCGACGACAAGGCGCTGTCGGCGGTACCCAGCGTCTGCTGCGCCCCCTTCAAGGTGTTCTTGAATTCAGGCAGTACCTGGCCGTTGACCTGCTTCAGGGTGCCATCCAAATCGGCAAGCGTCTGGTCCAGATGCTTGCCGATGCTGTCGAACGGAATCTTCTGCACCTTGTCGACGATCACGCCCAGCTGCTCCTGCAACTTGTCGAAGCTGCCCGGCGCGGTAGGAATCTGCATCGGCCTGGCGTTGATGTCGAAGTCGACCTTTGGCGCATTCGGGATGAAATCCAGCGCGATATACAGCTGGCCGGTCAACAGGTTGCCCGACCGTGCCTGCGCACGCAGGCCATGGGCGACCAGCTGGCCCATCATCTGCGCCAGGTCGGCATCCTCGCCACGCGCCTGCGCGATAGCCACCAGTTTGTCGTGCACACGGCCAAGTCGCTGCGGGTAGACCACGGCACCGACAATAAGCGGGAAGCGCTGCGCCTTTTCGTCGTAATCGAGATTGATCGATACCACGCGACCGATATTGATGCCCTGGAACTCCACCGGTGCGTCGATCGCCAGGCCGCGCAAGGAATGGTCAAAGCGCATGCGGATATAGCGCGGCTCGCCGTCGGGCGGCGACATCGCCGTGGCCTGATCGTTGAACAGCTGGAACTGCGCATCCTCGGCAGCCGCAGTGGCGTCGTGGGGGCCGGCCGGATCCTGGAAAGCGACACCACCGGCAAGCACGGTCGCCAGTGATTGCGTATTGAGCTTCAGGCCATTCGCGCCCAATTGCACGTCCACGCCGCTGGCATTCCAGAAGCGGCTGGATTTGGTCACGAAACCATCGTTCGGGCTATCGATGAAGATCTGCACCGATACGCCCTTGCCGTCGCGATCGAGCTGATAGGAGGCCACCCGGCCGACCTGGATACGGCGAAAATAAACCGGCGAGCCGATATCCAGCGAGCCCAGGTCGTCCGAGTGCAAGGCAAAGCTCTTGCCCGGCGCACCATGGGTAATGGCGGGCGGCGTTTCCAGGCCGGTAAATTCATCCTGCGGATCTTTCGAATCGCCGACGTCCGCGCCGATGAATGCTCCCGACAGCAAGGTATCGATGCCCGAAACGCCACCCAGGCCGATACGCGGGCGCACCACCCAGAAACGGGTGTCCTTGGTCGCAAAGCTTTCGGCGCTCTTTTCCAGCGCGATCTTGGCGATGACGTGGCTGCGATCCTTGCTGAGGCGGATCGCGTTGACCTTGCCGATAACCACATTCTTGTACTTCACCGGCGTCTTGCCGGCCTCCAGCCCCGATGCGGTCTGGAAGCTCACCGAAATGCTCGGGCCGGCCTGCACCCAGGCGTTGATGACCAGCGACAGCCCCACCAGGGCAGCCAGCACCGGCACCAGCCAGATCACCGATGCACTGAAGCGTCGCCGCTTCTGTACTACCGGTTCGGGCAGATCGCCGTGGTCTTGCGGCGGCTTAGGTTGATCAGTCATGCGTTTCCTTACTATCCCAGATCAAGCGAGGGTCAAAACTCATCGAAGCCAGCATCGTCAGCACCACGGTCAAACCGAAGAACACGACACCTGGCAGGGGCTCGACCTGGCTCAGTATTCCAAACTGCACCAGGGCGGTCAGCAAGGCGACCACGAACACATCCAGCATCGACCAATAGCCGATGAACTCCACCAGCCGGTAAAGCTTGGCACGTTGTCGCTGTGCCCACCCGGTTTGGCGATGGGAACTGATCAACAACAGCCCCATGGCCAGGAATTTCAACATCGGTACCACGATAGAGGCCGTGAAGACGATCACCGCCAGATCCGGCGACCCCTTGACCCACAGCTCCAGCACGCCGCTCAGGATGGTGTTGTCGTCCACATCCCCCAGGCTCACCGTGCGCATGATCGGCAACACATTGGCGGGGATGTAGAAAAAGAAGGCCGCGATCAACAAAGCCCAGGTACGCACGAAGCTGCCCTGTTTGCGCCGATGCATGCTCGCCCCGCATCGCGGGCAACTGGCCCCGTGCAGGTCTGGCAGGTCGCGGCAGACCAGCCCACAGACATGGCACCCGATCAATCCCAGCTCGTGCGCACGCGGAAGGCTGCTCATGCTCGCGGCGCCTCGGTCAGGTCCCACAGGCGGCGCATGTCGACGCTGGCGAACACCGTGATCAGCAGCATCAAGGCCCCGTAAGCAAAGATGCCCGGGTCGGGCACCACATCGAAATAGACGTGGGCCTTGACGATGGCCACCATCGCGCCGAGCACGAAAACCTCGTTCATGGTCCAGGGGCCCACGTAATGCAGCACGGTCATGGCGGTGGCAAACCCCGGTGCGCGCTCGCCGCGACGCGCAAAGAACAATACCCAGCCCAGGGTCAGCATCTTGGCCAACGGGAAAAAGAACAGGGTGCCGGCGGCAAGAATGGCCACCACCTGCGAGTGGTCATTCCACATCATGATGATCGTGCCCCACAACGTGGTGCTGATCTCCTGCCCGTTGAGCCCCAGTGTGACGATCGGCCAGATATTGGCCTGGATGAATACCACCATCGCCGTGAGCACCAGGGCCAGCATGGCGTTGGTACCGATGCGCTGATGGCGTTCCAGCACGGCACCGCAGCGCAGGCAGCGCGCGGTTTCGCCACGTGCGAGTTCACGCCTGCGATAGACGGTATCGCAGTGCTCGCAGATCATCAGATTGTTTGCTTCCTTGCCGTCCAAGGCCTGCTGGGGCACGTTCATGGCGCGGATTCTCGCAAATCTTGATGACCGCAGGGGAAACGGGCGTGCTCTTGATATGCTGCGCCCCGCCCTGATTGTGTACCGGATCGCCTAGGAGTCTCCGTAGTGACCAGCACCACCGCCCCTTCCCAAGTCTTTGATGTCGGCCAGGACAATTTCGAAACCGACGTACTGCAGGCCTCGCTCGACACCCCCATCCTGATCGATTTCTGGGCGGAATGGTGCGGCCCCTGCAAGACGCTGGGGCCGATGCTGGAAAAGCTCGCTGCCGAATACAACGGCGCGTTCCGCCTGGGCAAGGTCGATGTCGACAAGCACCAGCAACTGGCGGCGATGTTCGGCATTCGCTCCATTCCCACGGTCATGCTCGTCAAGGATGGCCAGATCGCCGACGGCTTTGCCGGTGCACTGCCCGAAGGTCAGCTGCGCGAGTTTCTTTCCCGCCACGTGCAACCGCTTGACGGCGAAGCTGCAAACGATGCGGTCGAGGCGCCGGAAGAAACCGCCGAACAGGCCGTTGCGCGACTGCAACAGGACATCGCCCAGGAGCCCGATCGTACGGAGCTGAAGCTCGACCTGGCGCTGGCCTTGATGCGCGCCGGTCAGGCTGACGCTGCCGACGCGGAACTGAAAGCTCTGCCGGCCAATCTTGCCACCGATGCGCGTGCCGTTCGCCTGCGCAGCCAGTTGGAACTGTCGCGCGCCCTGCAGGGTGCGCCGTCATTGAGTGCGTTGCGCCAGCGCGTCGAGGCGGACGGCGACGATTGGGAGGCACGCGATCTTCTCGGCGTGCGCCTGCTACTGGAAGACGATGCCGCCGCAGGACTGGACCAGTTCCTTGCCATTTTGCAGAAAGCACGCGAGTGGAACGACGGGCAGGCCAAGAAGCGGCTGCTGGCGGCGTTCAACACCCTGGACGACGCCGAACTGGTCGGCCGTTATCGCCGCCGGATGGCCTCGCTGCTGTTCTGAGCCTCGTCGGCAACACTGCTCCCGCAGGACGAACATACTTGTGCGTATGGTAAGCTTTCGGCACCCACCAGCCGAAACCGAACCATGCGCGCATCCACCCTTCGCCACCTCATGAACCTGTGGCCGCCCTACCTCTTCAACAGCATCCGGGTGCTGCGTTTGAGCGAGGACTGGCGCGAGGCCAAGGTGGTGCTGAAGCTACGCCCCTGGAACCGCAACTACGTCCGCTCGCAATTCGGCGGCAATCTGTTTGCGATGGCCGACCCGATGTACATGCTGCTGGCCATGCATCGACTGGGACCGGACTACTACGTCTGGGACAAGGCCGGCGAAATCGAATTCGTTGCACCGGGCAAGACCGATGTGTATGCGCACTTCAGCATGGACGATGCGGCCGTCGAGCAATTGCGTACGGCCGCCGCCGGTGGCGAGAAAGTGCTGCAGTGGTTCGAGACCGAGATCAAAACGGCGGCTGGAGAGCTGGTGGCGCGCGTACGCAAGCAACTGTACGTCCGCTTGAAGCCGCGCGCGCGCTGAGGCCTTCAGTCCCGCTCGAAGCGGGAGATTTCGTCGAGTGCCGCTTGCGCGCGGCGGATGCTGCCGCCGACCGTGCTCTCATCGATCTTGCGGCCCAACTCCGCTCGTTCCGGACGATGCGACCAGCGATAGAACCAGCCAGTAGCCAGCAGTCCCAAGGCGCCAACACCCAATTGAATCCAGATCACCGACGGCGCGACGTCCATGATCGCTCCACGTGTCAGCACGACCAGCAAGGGCGCTGTCAGAAACCACCAGGGCAGCCCGACCACACATGCTCCGGCGATGGAATAGGTCTTGCGCAAGTTCATCAGCTGTCGCTGGATGGCAACCACCGGCGCACCGTAATCGATACGCGCTATCTGTGCCTCGATCACCGCACCGACCACGATCATGCCAATGCAATACAGGTGCATGAACAGGCCGGCGATCAGTACCGCCGGCCCGCGCCAATGCGCTATCCAGATCGGTGCAAAAAACAGCGCACCCAGCGCGCCGATGACGATCTGGATCGCCTGCCCCCACACCAGCGGTCGCAAGCCGCGTTGCAGCTTGTCGAGCCGACCATCGCGAAAGAACTGCACATTGAGCGCGTGCTGTTGCTGCAGCCGGTGATCGAGCAACTGCCAGGCTTGCTTGAGTTCGTCCAGTTCCATACCTATGCCCTCGTCAGATAAGTAGTTGCTGCCGTCATCTGCCCGCGCAGCTTCTGTTTGATGCGGTTGATCTTGGTTGCCACGTTGGTTTCGCTGATACCGAGGATCTCGGCGATTTCCGCGTAGTTACGGTCTTCCAGATACAGCAGGATCAAGGCGCGATTGAGCGCGTCGAGTTCGCCGATAAATCCATACAGCGCCTGCAGCCGCTCATCCGGCTCGGGGCGTTCGTCACTGGCCATGCTTTCCAGGTGGTGCGTCTCCAGTGGCTCAAGCCGCCCGTCGTCCCGGCGACGACGCGCCTGCGAAATAGCCACGTTCAAAGCTATCCGGTACAGCCAGGTCGAAAATTTCGCGCGCCGCTCGTCGTAGCTGCCGAACGCGCGCCACAACTGGACGCTGATTTCCTGTTCCAGGTCCAGCCGGTCTTCGCGGGTGCCCGCGTAGACGCTGGCTACCTTCGCGATCAAGCCACGATGCTCGCGCAGTCGCGATTCGAAGGCGTGCTGGTCGATCCGGTGTGTCATGCGTCCTCGCGGTTGTCCCCGTTCACTACATGATTCGCGCCGCGTCGAAAAAAATCACAACTTCAGCCAAATGACGGCCCCGGCGTGAGCAGCTCCCCTACAATGGCCGTTCCCCAGGCTCCACCGCGGCTACCCCCATGACGCACCTGCGCATCAAACGCTATCTCATCACCGGCCTGCTGACATTTATCCCGCTATGGGTGACCTGGGCAGTGTTCAAGTTCGTGTTCGGCCTGCTGGCCGGTATTGGCACCCCGCTCGTCAACGCCCTGCTGGGTGCGGCATCGACTCACTCCCCGGACGCGGCGGCAGCCCTGCAACATCCTTGGGCTACCTCGCTGCTGGCCCTGTTGATCACGGTATTGGCGCTGTATCTGCTCGGCTGGGTGGCCACCCGGGTGATTGGCCAACGCTTGCTGTCGGCATTCGATGGCGTACTTGCGCGCATTCCGCTAGTGCAAACGATTTACGGCGGCACCAAGAAACTCATGGCCGTGCTGCAGCAAAAACCTTCGGGCCTGCAGCGCGTCGTACTGGTCGACTTTCCGCGCCCGGGCATGAAGGTCGTGGGCTTCGTCACCCGCTTGATGATCGAAGAAGGAACGGGTCGCGAAATGGCGGCCGTCTACATCCCGACCACGCCCAACCCCACCGGCGGCTACCTGGAACTGGTCCCGGTCGACGAACTGACACCGACCGACTGGACCATGGACCAGGCCATGGCCTTCATCATTTCCGGCGGCGCGGTAGCACCCGATACCCTGCCGTCCTCCCCTGCCCTGTCCGAGAACCGCGAATGAAGCTGCATCAGCTTGCCTTGCTCAGCCTGCTGGGACTTGCCCCGATAACCCATGCGACCGACTGGACCACGCCAGCCGAAGCTGCTCACTTTCGCACCACCCCCGACTACGCCACGACACTCGACTACCTGCAGCGCCTCGTCGCCGCAGCGCCGGGCAAACTGAAGCTTGAGCGCTTCGGCACAACGCCGCAGGGCCGTCCGATGATGGCCGTGGTCGCCAGCGGCGACGGCACGTTTACTCCAGATGCGGCACGCCGCGCGGGCAAGCCCATCGTGCTGGTCCAGGCCGGCATTCACCCCGGCGAGATCGAGGGCAAGGATGCCGGACTCATGCTGCTGCGCGACTTCGCTGTCACGGGCAAGCTGCCGCATCTGCTCGATCATGCAGTGCTGGTGTATATCCCGGTCTTCAGCGTGGACGGTCACGAGCACTCCAGCCCATACAACCGCATCAACCAGAACGGCCCGGACAGCATGGGCTTTCGAGGCCAGGCGCAGTACCTGAATCTCAACCGCGATTACGTCAAGGCCGACGCGCCCGAAATTCAGGCGTGGCTGAAGCTCTGGCAGCGATGGCTACCAGACTTCTTTGTCGACGTGCACACCACTGACGGTGCGGACTATCAGTACGACCTGACCTGGTACACCGAAGACTCGCACAAGGTCGATCCCGGCGTAGCGAAGTGGCAACGGCACTTGATGGTCGACGAGGCCATACCCGCTTACGAAAAGCGTGGACATCTCGCGTCGATCTATCTTGAATTCGTCGACGGCCGCGACCCTCGCAAGGGCATCGAGAACTTCGGCTCCGGCCCGCGCTTCTCCACCGGCTATGTCGCTCTGCAGAACCGCCCCGCATTGCTGATCGAAACGCATATGCTCAAGCCGTACGAAGTGCGCGTACGCGGGACCTACGATCTGGTCGAACTCTTGCTCGAAGATATCGGCAACGACCCGAAGTCGCTGCTTGCAGTCAATAAGCAGGCCGACGAACGGGTCATTGCACGCGCTGGCGATGCCAAGGCCTCGGTGCCACTGACCTTCAAGCCCGACGCAAGCACCGAGCCGTTCCAGTTGAAAGGCTATGCCTTCTCGCTCACACACAGCGATGTCTCCGACACCAACTGGATCCAGTACGACCCGAGCAAGCCTCAAACGTACACCATCGAAAATCGAAACGGCCTGTTGCCGGATATTTCAATCGATCCGCCCGCGGCCTATGTCGTGCCTGCGCAATGGACGCAGATCATTGCGAAGCTCGATGCGCACGGCATTGCCTATCGCCGCCTGGAACTTGCGCGAGACGTTACCGCCGGCGGCTATCAGCTGGATCATCCTCAGTGGGCAAGCAAGCCATTCGAAGGCCATCTGATGCTGCGCGATTTTTCGATAGTGCCGACGACACGCAAAGTCCAGCTGCCGGCCGGCTCGGTCATCGTGCCGATGGACCAGCGCGCGGCCAATATCGTAATCAACCTGCTTGAGCCGCAGGCGCCCGATTCGTTGCTGCATTGGGGCTATCTCAATGCCATCTTCGAACAGAAGGAATATGGCGAATCGCGCGTCCAGGAAAAATTGGCGCGCGATATGATGGACAAGGATCCCGCATTGAAAGCGCAGTTCGAGCAGAAGCTCAAGGACGATCCTGCCTTCGCCAAGGACAGCAATGCCCGCCTGAATTTCTTCTACCAGCGCTCGCCCTGGTACACCGCACAAGAGGTGGGTGCCTACCCGGTACTTCGCCTTGACTCGGCACAAACCCAGGAACTGCTGCGCTCGTCGCACTAGGTATCGCATGAACGTCACCGCATCGAATGAACGTCCCGCATTGGAAATCTGGCTGATTCGCCATGGCGAAACCGAATGGAGCCTGTCAGGACAGCATACCGGCCGCACCGATATTCCGCTGACCGAACGCGGTCGCGAGCAGGCACGTTCGCTCGCACCGCTATTGGGCAGGCAATCGTTCGACGTGGTGCTGACCAGTCCCATGTCGCGCGCTATCGACACATGCCATGAAGCCGGGCTTGGCGCCGGCTCACGTGTCGAGCTTGATCTTGGCGAGTGGAACTACGGTATTTACGAAGGGCGTACTACGGCGGAAATACGCCAGGGCGTGCCCGGGTGGACAGTGTGGAATTCGCCGATGCCGGAGGGCGAAAGCATCGAACAGATCCAGGCGCGGGCCAATGCATTGATCGAGCGGCTACTGGCAATGAGCGGGCGGATCGCGCTGTTCTCGCATGGGCATTTTCTGCGCGTGCTGGGTGGGTGTTGGATGAATGGCCTGGCGATGACTGGGGCGCATTTGTTGCTGGATACGGCAACGGTCAGTGTGCTCGGGTTTGAGAGGGAGACGCGGGCGTTGCGGCGGTGGAACTCGCGGGGGGATTGATTTGGTTTTGTGACCTGGCTGTTTACGCAGCTGTGAACCTTTTTTGTTAGCCCAAAGACTTTGTCGTTTCCGCCACACCTCCTATCTCGTCATCCCGGCGAACGCCGGAACGACGAGAGGGGTAGGCAAAGGGTGCGAGGTGTGTGACTGCGCTCTCTCACTCCTCACTCCTCTTAACTCACTCCTCGCTCTCGCCTTTGCCAGCAGAGATCGCCGAGCCGAAAAGCCTCTTCAAGCGATTCGCAGGGCACAGCCCCTAAGCAACCACCTCAAACGGTCGCATCATCTCATTCGCTTCATGCTCAAGCAGATGACAATGCCACGCATACCGCCCGGCATACCCATCAAACGTCGCGATGATGCGCGTCACCATCCCCGGGTAAACCTGCACCACATCCTTCCAGCCCTGCTCATGCGGCGGTGGCGCCTGCGCCGGGCCCTTGTAGCGGACGGTCTTGGAATCCATCCAGGTATTGATATCGAAGGGCCGGCGATCGAGCACCTGAAAACGTACCAGGTGCAGATGGATCGGGTGCGTGTCTTCGGTGAGGTTCACGAAGCTCCAGATTTCCGTGCTGCCAAGCTTCGGTCGTTCCGTGACCGGCTCATGCCAACGCTTGCCATCGAGCAGCATCAACATCGGCTCGGCAACGCAATCGGCATATTCGTCCAAAGTCAGCACGCGCGTCTTCACCGCGGACGATTCGGCCGTGCGCGGAACATCGCGCAACTTGGCGGGCACCTGGCTGGTGTCGTTCGCCTTTCCACTGCCGATCTGAAACTGCATGATCGGCAGTGCATCGTTCATCAACTCAATGCTCTGCCCGCCAAGCTCGGCAAAATCGATGACTAGATCGGCACGCTCGCCCGGCGCAAGCAATAAGCTGGTTTGCGTGACCGGCGCTGCCAGCAAGCCCTGGTCGCTGCCGATCTGCAGAAACGGACGGTGGCCGCGCAGACTCAAATGGAAGAAACGCCCGTTCGCGGTATTGAGCACGCGAAAGCGATAACGACGCGGTTGCACACCAAGGTAGGGTAACAAGGCGCCATTGACCAATACGGCATTGCCGAATACTTCCGGCACCCACGGAGCATCGGGCTGGCCGGAGACCGGGTAATAAAGCTGGGCATCCTGGGTAAGCAGGCGATCGCAGAGCACCAGCGGGATTTCCTGCTCGCCCCGCGGCAAGTTCAGCGATGCTTCGTGCTTGTCGCGCAGCAGCGCCAACCCAAACATGCCGGCATAGATGTTGAGCCGGTTGATGCCCATCGCATGGTCGTGATACCACAGCGTCGCGGCATCTTGTTTATTCGGATACTCGTAGACACGCGACTTGCCTGGCACATACCAGTCATCCGGATAACCGTCGCTGGACGTCGGCGTGCGTCCGCCGTGCAGATGTACGATGGCGCGTACTTCAGGCTGGTCCTTCTCGGCGCCGTGAATATTGTGGTCGATCGGCAGAAAATGCTTGCCTGGAAGATCGTTGGGAAATTCCACGCGCAGTTGCTGGCCGCTGGTCATTTCCAACGTCGGGCCAGGCATGCTGCCGCCATAAGTCCACACACGGGTCGGCTTGAGGTCGCGGTGCAGGCGCTGTTCGGTTTCGCGCATCGCGATTTTCAGCGTCTCGCCATGAGTCGCACGCATCACCGATGGAATCGGAAGCGGGTCGACAAAAGCCTTGAGCCTGGTCGGGTCGAGCATCGGCGGCAGCGTCACCGGCTCGGTAGCTGCGTGCTTGCACAACGCGCTGCCGGTCATCTTCCCCGCCGGCATGCTCATCGAGTGCGCCAGCAGGCGCGCAGGAACCGCGCCGGCCGTCAGGCCGAGCGCGGTCCATTTGAGCAAACGACGTCGCGTCAGATCCAAGACGCGAACTTCCTTGTCGCGTGAATTCCGTTACTGCATTCGGTCATGCATTAACCCAGCTTGGTAGTGTGGTGCGAGCGATGATTCCACGCTTCGGGCGCGTTGAACGAGAACGGCCACCACCACGGCTTCTTCGGCTGGCCAGTCTGTTCGTCCAGGATCAGCTTACGCTCAAAAATGAACGGCTGGTGGAAATCGAACATGCTGTCGATCTTGCCGGCGACCACATCGAACGAACCGCCACCCAGGCGCTTGCTGCCCAGCCAGTTGTCTTCGATGAAGCGGGTGACCGAACTCTGGTCGCTCACATTGTGATCGACATAGTTCTGGCGAGCCCACGGCGACACCACCAGCAGCGGCAGGCGCGGACCGTAACCGCAGCGACCCTGGGCGTGCTTGTTGTCCTTGCTCACACCCGGCAGGGTATCGCGGGCGTCGCAGGAGCCGGCACCGTCGAGCGCATCGTCACTCGTGCTGGACGCATTGACGCGCGGCGCAGCCTGGTGATCGTACCAACCGTCAGAGTCGTCATAGGCGATCACCACGGCCGTGTCGTTCCATTCGTCATGCTGCTGCAGGAAGTTGATCACGTGTACGACGAACTGCTGCTCGTCCAACGGATCGGAATAGCCGGCATGGCCGTCCTGATAGCCCGGCGCCTTGAGGAAGCTCACCGACGGCATGTTGCCGTTGTCCACCGCCGCGTAGAAATCATCGATGTCGTACTGATGATTGGCCTGATCGGTGCTGCCGATCTTGGCGACCGAACTGGGGCGAGCGTGGGTCGGATTGGCGGTGGAGCTGTAGTACTGGAACGGCTGGTGATGCGGAATGTAATCGGCCTTGGTGGTATTGGTCACGTCCGAGTGACTCTGGCGACCGCAGCCGGTGCTGCCATCGGCATTGGTCTTGGTCAGGTCGAAGCCACCTTCGAAGAAGCCCCAGGTGACATTCTTGTCGTTGAGCAGATCACCCACATTCTTGCCGGTGAAATGCACTTGATTGCCGCTGGGCGACGAACACACGTCATCGATCGGATCGGCATCGCTGATCAGGGTCAGGCCGCCCTGGCCATCGTCGACTTCGGCACCGGTGCCATTGAGCGTCTGGTCGATGCCATTGGTCTGGCCGGAAATCAGGTTGATCGCGCCGGGCGTGGACGGACCGAACGTCGTGCCGTAGCTGTTGTCGCTCATGGCGAAGTTCTGCGCGTAGTTCCAATACGCAGTAACGGTGTTGCCGTCGTAGTAGCCCATCACCTGGCCGGTGCCGTTTTCGGCAGCTGAGCCACCCGGCAGGGTTTCGCCCGAACCGGTGTTCTTCGGGAACAGGTCCATCTTGCCGCCATCAAAGGCAAGCTGCTCGGCGGCGTAGTCGTGATCCTGATCGGCCGTGGCGGCCTGGGCGCGGCTCAGGCGAAACGGATTGATCGCACCGTCGCCGTTTTCGCTATTGAGCTTGGTCGGGTTCTTGGTCAGCAGCTTCGTGGTGAAACCGTTGACGTTGGACGTGAAAGGCCTGGCGTAGAACGTCGGCTCACCCTTGCCATTGGCGGCGAGGGGGTAGCTACCGAAATAGTGATCGAAGGAAACGTTTTCCTGGAAGATCACCACAAGGTGCTTGATAGGGGTTGCGGTCTTCGGTTCCTGGGGGCCGCGATGCTGTGAAGCATCGACGGTTTGTTGCGACTGCCCGAACGAGGCGGCCGACGCCGTGAGGATGCAGGCGGCTAGGCAAGCGGCAAGACGATTGCGCATGGCTGTGAGTCTCCGGATAGGTGAGTTTGCGCACGCCCCCTACGCACGAAACTCCCGCAGCTTAGACAGCGCAGATGACACACCAGTAACAGCGGCGAGACACGCGTTCAGACGTCCATACGGCCAACGAATACGTAATTTCTTGCGAACCCTACCCTGACTTTCGACACTGACCGGCGCGCCGACTTGGCCCTAGCTTTCGTTACTTAGTAACGCCTCGCCCAAGCAGCGGGGCTGCCCGTCCCGGCTCCATGACAGGGGAAAGAAATGAACAAGCCGTACCTCAAGCCGCTGTGCCTGGCGATCAGCGCGACATTCATGTTGAGCGCCTGCGGCAAATCCGAACAGGCGACAGCGCCTGCCCCGGCCAAACCGACGACCGCCGCCTCCGTACCGGCCAGCACCGCGACGACAGCCGCCGCACCGGCCCCGAAGAAAAATCCCTTCGATATCAGCGAGCTCGACTCGAATATCAGCGCGTGCCAGGACTTCAACGGCTTCGTCAATGCGAAATGGACAGCTGCACATCCCATTCCCGACGATTTCTCCAGTTGGGGTGCCTTCTCCGAGCTGGAAGAAAACAGCCTGGCGACCCAGCACGACATCGTCGATGCCATGAACAAGGGTGCTGATACGGCCAAAGCCGGCTCGATCGAACAGAAGATCGGCTGGCTGTACCGTTCAGGCATGGACGAGGCGGCGATCAACAAGGCCGGCGCGGCACCGCTCAAGCCCGAGCTCGACCAGATCGCCGCGCTGAAGAACGGCAACGACGTCGCCGACTTTATCGACCAACGCTACAACGATGGCGACAGCTATGTTTTCAACTTCGGCTCGGGCCCGGATTTCCAGAACGCCAAGATCCAGATCGGCTACGCCAACGAAGGTGGCCTGACCCTGCCGACCAAGGATTACTACACCGATCCGAAGTACGCCGATATTCGTGCCGCTTACGTGGCCTATATCGCCAAGCTGCTGCAGCTGACCGGCGTCAGCGAAGCCGATGCGAAGACGCAGGCCAGCGATGTTCTCAAGTTCGAAACGCAACTGGCACAGGCATCGCTGTCGCCGGTGGACGAGCGCGATCCGAAAAACCAGTATCACTTCGCATCGGTAAAAGACGCCGACAAGATTACCCCGCATTTCAGCTGGGATAAGTTCTTTGCTGCGCAAGGCCTCACCATCGACAAGGGTTTTTCGCTGTCACAGCCGAAATTCTTCGCCGAGTTCGACAAGCTGCTCGCCACCGCGCCGATCGCACAGTGGCAGGCCTATCTGCGCTTTCATGCGATCGACGGTTCGGCGGCTTTGCTGTCGCAGGACTTCCAGGATGCCCGCTTCGCCTTCTATGGCCAGACGCTATCGGGGCAGCCCAAGCAGAAACCTCGCTGGAAGCGCACGCTCGATGCGGTCAACAGCGGCATGGGCGAAGCCTTGGGCCAGTTGTACGTCGCAAAGGTGTTCAAGCCCGAGGCGAAGCAACGCGCCGAGGAGCTGGTCGACAACATCCACAACGCATTGAAGACGCGTATCGAGAACGTGGACTGGATGAGCGCCGAGACCAAGGCCAAGGCGATCGCCAAGTGGCAGACCTTCCTGCCCAAGATCGGCTATCCGGACAAGTGGCGCGATTGGTCGGGCCTTGAGATCAAGCCCGACAATTACTACGCCAACATGTTGGCGACCCAGAAGTTCAACTATCACTACGACCTGGCCAAGATCGGCAAGCCCACTGATCGCAGGGACTGGGGCATGACCCCGCAGACAGTCAATGCGTATTACAGCTCGCAGGACAACACGATCAATTTCCCCGCCGCCATCCTGCAGCCGCCGTTCTTCGACGCCACCGCCGACGATGCGATCAACTATGGCGGTATCGGCGCAGTGATCGGTCACGAATCCAGCCATGGCTTCGACGATGAAGGCAGCCAGTTCGACGGCGACGGCAACAACAAGAACTGGTGGACCAAGAAGGACCGCGCACAGTTCGAAGCGCGCACCGCGAAACTCGTGCAGCAATTCAACGACTACACGCCGCTCAAGGACAAGCCCGACCTGCACGTCAATGGCAAACTGACCCTGGGTGAAAACATCGCCGATCTCGGTGGCTTGAACGTTTCCTACGATGCGCTGCAAAACGTCCTGAAGCAGCATCCGGAAGAAGCCGCGCAGAAGATCGACGGCTATACGCCCGACCAGCGCTTCTTTCTGAACTGGGCGCGTGTGTGGCGTGACAACGTGCGCGAAAAACTGCTGATCGTGTTGATCAACTCCGACCCGCACTCACCTGCTGCACTGCGCACCATCGGGCCGCCGTCGAACATGGAAGCCTTCGCTACCGCCTTCCAGTGCAAGCCCGGGGATCCGATGGTCCGACCGGCCGACAAGCAGGTCAAAATCTGGTAGCCCGGGTGAGCCAAGGCGGGCCTGCACTCTCCTTCAGGGCCGTCTTGCCGCTGCCGTTTGGCCCCTTACCTTTGACACTGTCCGCTCCATGACTCTTGACCTAGCTTGAAGGGTCATGACCGTGACCGGGATCACCCGGCGCGGCTTGATCGACATGACATAACCGCCCGCGGGGGCGTTTTTTACTAGAGGGACATCTATGACCAAGCCGTTTCTGAAACCGCTCGCCTTTGCGGTTAGCGTTGCCCTGGCCCTGACTGCCTGCGGCAAGCAGGACCAGGCCGACCAGGCCGCACCTGCCAAGTCCACCACCGCTGCCGCTCCGGCCGCCGCCGGCACCACTGCTGCCGCCGCTGGCGCCAAGAAGAGCGTCTTCGACATCAGCGAGTTGGACACCAATCTCAATGCGTGTAACGACCTGAACGGCTTCGTCAATTCCAAGTGGGTTGCCGCCAACCCGATCCCCGAAGACCGCACCCGCTGGGGCGCCTTCGACCAGCTGGCCGAGAACAGCCTCAACACCCAGCACGAAATCGTCGATGGCGCCGACAAGGGCGCCGACCAGGCACAGGCCGGCTCGATCGAGCAGAAGATCGGCTGGCTGTATCGCTCGGGCATGAACGAAGACGCGATCAACAAGGCTGGTTTCGAGCCGCTGAAGCCAGAACTGGAAAAGATCGCCGCGCTGAAGAACGGCTCTGACGTCGCCAGCTTCATCAGCAAGGACTACGCCGAAGGCAACGGCTACGTGTTCGGCTTCGGCTCGGGCCCGGATTTCCAGGACGCCAAGATTCAGATCGGCTACGCCAACCAGGCAGGCCTGGGTCTGCCGACCAAGGATTACTACACCGATCCGAAGTACGCCGATATCCGCACCGCATACGTGGCCTATGTCGCCAAGATGCTGCAGCTGACCGGCGTGTCCGAGGCTGACGCCAAGGCCCAGGCCGACCAGGTGCTGAAGTTCGAAACCCAGCTGGCTGCCGCCTCGCTGGCGCCGGTCGAAGAGCGCGATCCGAAGAACCAGTACCACTTCGTGACCGTCAAGGAAGCGAACAAGGCTACCCCGCACTTCAACTGGGACACCTTCTTCACCGACCAGGGCGTGAAGATCGAAAAGGGCTTCTCGCTGTCGCAGCCGAAGTTCTTCGCCGAGTTCGACAAGCTGCTCGCCAGCGCACCGATCGCCCAGTGGCAGGCTTACCTGCGTTTCCACGCGATCGACGATTCGGCCAACTACCTGTCGCAGGATTTCCAGGACACCAAGTTCGGTTTCTACGGCCAGACCCTCGCGGGCCAGCCGAAGCAGAAGCCGCGCTGGAAGCGTGTGCTGGGCGCCGTCAACGGCGAAATGGGTGAAGCGCTGGGCCAGCTGTACGTGGCCAAGGTGTTCAAGCCCGAAGCCAAGCAGCGTGCCGAAGAGCTGGTCACCAACGTGCGCAATGCGTTGAAGGCCCGCATCGAGAACCTCGACTGGATGAGCGCCGAGACCAAGGAAAAGGCGATCGCCAAGTGGAACACCTTCCTGCCGAAGATCGGCTATCCGGATCATTGGCGCGATTGGGCC
>Ga0105240_10004613_pt1 | contig 20887 bp, 16 predicted proteins | sample KBSC54metaG_FD_80426 | JGI IMG/M metagenome (GOLD analysis project Ga0105240, IMG submission 80426) | Corn rhizosphere microbial communities from Kellogg Biological Station, Michigan, USA - KBS C5-4 metaG | ecosystem: Host-associated > Plants > Roots > Rhizosphere > Soil | place: Michigan, USA... | reverse complement strand
TCCGAAACCATGAATGATGAGGCGCGGAGGGACGCCATCGTGCGCCGGCTCCAGCCCCGCCAGCGCTGCGGGTGCGAACGCGAGCGAAGGCTCCTGTCCAATGCGCAGCGGCTCGTCGGCAGGGCGGGCCGCGCGGCCCAGCAATGGCAATTCAGGATGCGCGGCTTCGATCCGCTGCAACGTGTAATAGAGATCGAATCGGCAGGTGTCACGCCCAAGCTCACCCCAGAAACGCTGCAGGCCTTCGAGCGAGCGGGCCGTCCCGGCAAGTGGAACGGAGCCGTTTCCGAAAGTCGAGATCTTCGGTGCCTCGAGTGTGTCACCCGGGGAATGATCGGTCATGTCGCTCGTGTGCATCGCATCGACGTCGGATCGTCAGGCCACCGGGCGTCGGCCGATGCGGGATGGCCACGTCGCGATGCGACCTCGTTGCAGCGAATCCAGCACGGTTTCGGTAAACGTATTGATCGAAACGTGGCGGGCGAAGAATTCCTCGAGCACACACCCCAGCAGGAATGGACTGATTCCGCCAAACGGCGATTCGTCGACGGTGAGTGCGACCTGCACGCCGCGACCGAACGCCAGCGGCCCAGTCCGTGGAAGGCGACGCGTTACCGGGTTCACCGCGACGCGCGTCACCCCCTTGACGTGGCTGCGCATGGCATTCTCGGCCAGCACTGCGTAGATATCCAGCAATTCGCGCAGCGCCGCGGCGCCCTCGGCCTCGCTAACGTCGGTCAACGTGAGGTAATTGAGCGATAAATGGCTGATCAGCCGCCACGTGATGTCACGCTCGGCCAGTGCAGGGCTCGGCCGCGAGGGACCGCGCATGACTTTGACCGCCTCGACCGGCGCTGACGCGGTCATGAAAAAATCCGAAGACCCTCCCAGCGGTAGCAGCAGCGCCAGGTCGCGATTCGTGCACAACGCCTCGATGGACAACTGTCGGAGATCACCGGAAAAAGGCGCATCGTGCTGATCGACCAGCGAGATGTAGACCTCGCTGCCCACGTATCCCGTGCGTGTGCCGTTTCGTCGCGCGGTGTCCGACAGCACGCGCGGCTCGCGGCGCAGCGAGTAATACGCACCGTAATCGCCGCGGTCGTCACCGAGTGTGCGATAAAAGGGCCTGAATTCGCGCTCGTCGAGATTCCCCGAAGAATGCCCCACCACTCGCTGTACCGAATGAATCTCGTAATTGAGCGGTGCCGCGCGATCGGCGACGAGGTGATACTCGTAACGCTGGCCGGTGACCTGTATGCGATCCGCCCGCTTGGCGAACAGATTGACGGCAGGGGTGCAGAAAAGCGCGAGATGCGTCGAATCGACAACGCGCTCCAGATCGGGTACCGCTTGGTCGAGAAGTATCGTGATGCCGATGCTTTCGCCGGCCGCGCCGCGAAACGCCGGTGCGAGCCCGTCGACGGAAAAGAAAAGAAAACGCGACGGAAATGCGAAATATTCATGCAGGAGCCGATAGCCGCCGAATGCGACGTTCGGGCACGGAAACATCACCTGCGATTCAGCGAATCCCTGGCGTCGCACGGAATGTGCCGGGCGCAAATTAACTTTCGCGCTGGAAACGGTCGCATCATGCGAGGCGACGCCCAGGCATCGCGTGAACAGAAGCTCGTGAAGCCGCGCGGCGATTTCTTCCGGGCCTGAGAGAAAAAAGGTCAACGAATCCACGCCAAGGTTCTGTATGGCCAGTTCGCCGGGTGTCCTGACGAAAATTCGCAGCGCAGAGCGTACCGTCCCAGGAAGCCCCATGCCGCCAAGGTGCAGATCCGGCGGCGGACCGGTGAATTCGACGCGATCGATCAAGAGCGGCCATAGCGTCACGTCATGCGCGGTCCGGAAGTCGCACACCGCGTCGTCATTGCGCATGACCTGGCTTCGTAGCGTGCTTCCGCGTGCGATCGTGAATCCTTCGTTCAGGCCACCTTCGAAAAGCTTCGGTTCGAGCCGCACGACGGTCGCGGCTGGCGTTGGCGCGAGATAACCGGGATATGCGATCTCGAGCAAGCGCTGGGAAAAGCGCGGAAACTCCGCGTCCATCTTCAGATGCACGCGCGCCGTCAGAAAGCTGACACCTTCGAGCAGCCGCTCGACATACGGGTCGGCGACCTCGATGCCGCTCATATTGAGTCGCGCTGCAATCTTCGGGAATTGCGACGCGAATTCGCCGGCCATCTGGCGGAAATACCGCAGCTCGCGGTCGTAATAGTCGAGTAGTCGCGGATCCATTGTTACTCGCCGCGACTTTCGTCATGCAGGACAACCTGGCCGGTTTCGAGATCGATGTCGGACCGCAGCAAAATTTCCAGCGGATACGGTATCGACCACAACTGGCCACGTATCACGACCGCGAGCACGTTGTGCGCGTCCATGGTGTTCTCGGCGAGGGTCACCTCGACCTCGAGGCTCTGCGCAAGGATGCGCGGCTCGAAATCGACGATCGCGCGCCGGATCGTGCGTTCCAGTTCGCCTTTGTCGACATTCGACGCCAGCCGACCGGAAAGTGCCATCAGCCCGTAGTTGATTACCGACTTTTCCGCGTCGCCGCAGCCGGTGAAGTCGATCGTCGCGTCCGAGTTGGTGGAATTCAGCAACCATCGCAGGTCGCGCAGGATGCCATCGCGATATGTCTTGCGCGACATGATTCGCGCTTGCATCGGTTCGGGCTTCCGGTTCGCAGGTTGCTCGTCCGTCAGGCGATCGAGCAATACGGGCCAGAGTCGATCGGATGCGCTTCCGAGCGAGCGGCCGTCCAACCCGGCGCCGCGATTGCCGCTGTCCGACTGGGTCAAGGTGTACGGCCTTTGCGCCCGCTACGCGCGGATGTCGATTTGTCGCACGTCGAGCAGTGCAAACTCGGCGTTGTCGGTTGCGAGCATGCGCTGACCGTATCCGGCAAATGCCTCGTCTCCGATCTCTTTCCACTCCGTGCGACGCGCGAGCTTCAGGGTGTCATCGGTCGACGACTCGGTTCCCGGGTAGCGGCTGGGAATCAGCGCGACATGCTCGCCGCCATTTTCGAGCGCGAGGCTCGCGCTGACCCATACGATGTCGCGCAAATCGGCCGGCGGGTCGATCCGTACGCTACGGATGCGAAAAAACGGGATCCAATAATATTGTCCATTGACGATGCACTCGCAGATCGGCCCGAGGCGTGAATCGGCGTCGGCAATCCATTCGAATTCGGACTCTCCATTGACCGACCCTCGAGATGCGGGCGCCTCTTCGAAGGCCGCTGCGCGCAGACTGGCAGCGGCCTTCGTGTCGCCTGCCGCAAGCCGTTGAAGCGACTCGATCAGCATGCCCACCCATCCGGGAGGTTCGCCGAGCACCTGCGGCGCGCGCTTTCCGGTGAATACGTCGCCACGGAAAAGTTCGCTGCGGATAGCCTCTCGATACATATGGGCCATCGGAAGCGCCTTGGCCGAGAGCTGCGCGCAAACCTGAAGCTGTTCCAGCGAGCGTTGCCAGTTGCCCTGTACGGCGAGCAACTGAAACAGATACGTCCGAAGTTTCTCGTCGGCGGGTTGGGCGCGAACTTCCTTTTGCACGCGCGACAATTCTTCGGACAACGATCCGGCGCCGTGCTGGGCGAACGTGGTCTTGAGCTCCATGGCCTCTCCCCTGGAACATCGAATGCCGCGTAACCGGCACGCGGCACCGCTGGCCGCCGATGCTGCACGCAAGCGGACCGATCGAAAGTTCCAGCCTTGGAACCACCGATCGGCCCGCAGACACGCAGGTATTACATTTTTTTGTTTTCCTTGACGTTCCAGCCGAAATCGGAGCCCGCCCCCTTGCTGCCCTTCTCGGTCTGCAGGAAGTATTCGTTCTTCAACTTGGCGGCATTGAACGAGTAATTGACCTTCATTTCGGCGCCCGACGACCCTACGAGTTGAACGGAAGTGACGATCACATCCTCCAGCGTAGTCTTGTAATATTCGACCGGGCTGTCTCCGCCCGCCTTCGACGCGGCGAACTGCGCCTTCGCAACATGCTTTCCCGACGCGCAGAATCCGGACAACGTGGTGAACGCCTTGTCGATGCTCGCGGTGACCGTCAAATCATGCACGCTGACCTTGCCGGCACCGAGACCACCGCCCGTGTGGGCCTGCGCTGGCTGGTCGAGCCCCCAACTGAATGCATCGACGTCAATCCAGTCCTTGTGTGCGGATTCCTTCGATTCGCCGTCCGCCCCGTCGACTTTCAAAAACAGCGCGATGGACATCTCCTGCTCCTTCCTGGTTGGCTTCGGCTAAGAAAAGACGGGGCTTGTGTTCCCCGTCACGAGGGTTGAGTGAGCGGCGCAGCGACTGGCCGCATGGCTATTTCATCAGCTGCTTCGCAGGCTTGACCGATGGCAGCTTCGAAACCAGCCGAAGCGACACGGTCAGTCCTTCGAGCTGATAGTGGGGCCTGAGGAACATTTTCGATGTGTAATACCCCGGGTTTCCTTCCACCTCCTCGACGATCACCTCCGCGGCTGCCAATGGCTTGCGCGCCTTGGTGTCCTGCGAAGAATTGGCTGGATCGCCATCGACGTAGTTCATGATCCATTCATTCAGAAATCGCTCCATGTCCTCGCGCTCGCGGAACGTGCCGATCTTGTCGCGCACGATGCACTTGAGGTAATGCGCAAAGCGGTTGCACGCGAACAGGTACGGCAGCCGGGCGGACAGGTTCGCGTTGGCGGTTGCATCGGGATCATAGTATTCGGCAGGTTTTTGCAGCGACTGCGCCCCGATGAACGCCGCGACATCGGTATTTTTCCGGTGCAAAAGCGGCATGAAGCCATTCTTGGCGAGTTCCGCCTCTCGCCTGTCGCCGATCGCGATTTCGGTAGGGCATTTCATGTCGGTTCCGCCGTCGTCGGTCGGGAACGAATGCACTGGCAAGTCTTCGACGACGCCGCCGCCCTCCACACCCCGAATCGCCGTGCACCAACCGAAAAACTTGAATGCGCGATTGATGTTCACCGCCATTGCATACGACGAATTCGCCCACGAGAACCGCGCATGATTGGCGCCATCGGTGTCTTCCTCGAAATCGAAGTCATCGACGGGGTTGGTCCGCGCTCCGTACGGCTGCCGCGCAAGGAACCTCGGCATCGCGAGGCCGAGATATCGCGAATCTTCCGATTCGCGAAGGCTTCGCCACGGAGCGTACTCGGTGCTTTCGAACTTCTTTGTCAGGTCGCGCGGATTGGCGAGCTCCTGCCACGACTCGAACTGCATGACGGAAGGCGCCGCGCCCATGATCAGCGGACAGTGGCTCGCCGCGCAGATCTTGGCCATTTCACCCATCAGCTCGACGTCCGGCGGGCTGTGATCGACGTAGAAGTCGCCGACCAGGCAGCCGTACGGCGTACCGCCAAGCAAATCGTATTCGGCTTCGTACACTTTCTTGAATATCGGGCTCTGGTCCCACGTGATGCCCTTGTACCGTCGCACGGTCCGGTGCAGGTCCTTCTTCGAGATGTTCATCACGCGGATCTTCAGCATCTCGTCCGTCTCGGTGTTGTAGACGAGATAGTGCAGACCACGCCATGCGCTTTCGAGTTGCTGATACTCCGGATGATGGAGGACGAGATTGATCTGTTCGGACAGCTTGCGATCGATCTCGGCGATGATTGCCTGGACGGTTTTGTACGCGTCGGCGGATATCGTGACACTGGAAGCAAGCGCCTGCTCGGCCAGCGTGCGAACGGCATTCTCGACCGCCTCGCGCGCCTGGTCCGTCTTGGGCTTGAATTCCTTCTGAAGCAGCGACGAGAGCTCGCTGGTCTCGAGTACCTGCGCTTGGTCTGGAGTGCGGGTTTGAGCGGTGGTGGCCATGGTCTATGCTCCGTCGTGACTAAGAGGCGGATTTGTCCGCAACGCCTTCGTCCGTGGCGGATCCGGCGGGGATCTTGGGTGCCGCGGCGAGCGTTTTCAGGATGGTCGGATCCTGGAGCACTTTGGCAATGAGCTCTTCGGCGCCGGTCTTGCCGTCCATGTACGAAAGCAGGTTGGAAAGCTCCGTCCGCGCTTCCAGGAGCTTGTTCAGCACGCCGACCTTCCTCGCGATCGCCGCGGGCGAAAAATCGTCCATGCTCTCGAACGTTATGTCGATGTTCAGGTTGCCGTCGCCCGTCAGCGTATTCGGCACCTGGAACGCTGCGCGCGGCTTGATCGCCTTCAACCGCGCATCGAAATTGTCGACATCGATGTCGAGGAACTTGCGATCCGCGACATCCGGAAGCGCTTCTGCCGGCTTGCCTGACAGATCGGCCATGACTCCCATCATGAATGGAAGCTGGATCTTTTTTTCCGATCCGTAAATCTCGACGTCGTACTCGATTTGCACCCTGGGTGCACGATTGCGGGCGATGAATTTCTGCCCGCTTTTTCCCTTTGAAACCATGGTCGACTCCCTTCCTTACCTTGTCGGTGATGGGCGGTGGCGCATTCGATTCAAAGTGTTGCTGAGGTCACTCGTCTTTCGGTGAAGCTGTGGAATTTCGCTGTCCGGTTATAAGCTCGATCTGCCCGAGGCTGTCGGGTGCCATGTCGCGCATGATATCGAGAAACCCGGAGCCGATGAGGCGCTGGGCGCGCCGAATGAACAGCGGTGCGGGGTTCGACGGTTCATTGTGCTCCAGGAAACGGCAAACGGAGTCCAATACCCGGACGGCGTCCTGGCGATTGCGCAATTCACCGCCGCTCCCGGTAACTGCGCCGTCCAGCGCATTCGTGGCGGCGGCATCCGATATCGTGCCGGATAACGAAATGTCCTTGCCGGGCACAGGCAGCAGGCGCTGTATCGTCTGCAGAACCCCTATGAGTGGCGCGAGGTCGGGCGCGTCCTCGCCGCCCATTCGCTCGCTCGTGAGCGCCGAAATGGCGTTGCAGTGATCGAGCGCGATGGCAATCGATAGAATCGGCGCACCGTCGACCTTGGCGCCGGCCTGAGCTGCCTGCTGCAGCTGCGCTTCGGTCATCGCATTGGACGACGTCGATTCCCGCTTCAGTGTGGCCTCAGCGGATCGAACCGTAACCGGTCCTGCCTGGGTGTTGAACAATGTCGCCGCACGAATATCGCGTATCAGACCATCGTTGTCGGCAAGCGCCGCAAGCGCGTTCGAGCGGAAATATGGAGCCGCATCGCCGTCATATATGAGTCTCGGGTGGACGTCTTCCCAATGCTGCTCCAGAAGTCTGCGCGAAACTTCCAGTCCCTGCGTAAGGCCGGCAAGTCCTTGCACTCGGGTCAGCCCGCGCGTCAGCAAGACGGTGGTGCGAAGATCCTTGCTTCGCCCCAGCAATTGCGTCGACTGTTCGATAATGGTTTCCCAATCCGGGTCTTCCGGAGGGATCACGGTATCGCCATACTGCTGTTCCGGCTTCCCGACGGCTGCACTGGCGAGCGCCATGAAGCGATCGTCGTACTCGAGATTCGGACCGCAGGGCGGTTCGACGCTGGTATCGCGAAGCCACTCTTCGACGGTCATTGCCCGCTCGTGCCGACGGAAGCGCCGCTCACCGAGGCCGGCCCGCCTTTGCTGGCCGCAGCCGACGCCGGATGCACCGTGTTGATGCCTGAACCCGATGCCTTTGCAGCCGTATTCTTTTTCGACTGCGCAATTCGTGCAGCCTGGAATTGCCTTCCCCACACCGGATGGCCGCGCTCGACTTGAGTCAATTCGAAAGTCGGATCGAGCGCCAAAGCGCGCTCGAACGCCTGCCGGCACAGCGTCAGGTGCCCGGCGGCGGACTTGCGACTCTGGCCGGGATCAGGACTGACGCAGTAGCTGAATGCAAGATATTTCAATGCCTTTACGCGTGACGCCCTGGCTGCCTGTGGATCGTCTGCCGCATCTTCAAGCTTGCGAATTGCGTCGCCATAGGCACCATTCTCGTAGCTCTCGATGCCATCATCAAGCAACACTTGCCAACTCGGCTTGGGGGGCGGGGCAGGCGGTTCAGGCGGCGGTGAAGGTATCGAAGGAGTCGAAGCGGTGCCCGCGTTCGCGGGCAAAGATGCAGACGCCCTGGTCGGCGACGATTTGTCCGCCTTCGCGTTTGAATCCGAGCGTGACCGAGGGAACGGAGCAAGCGGCGCCTCGCCGGCACACGCGGCAAGGGTCAGGGTCAGCAGCAGTGCGACGGACCGGAGAGCTCGCCCATTAGCTGTACCGAATCCCGATGCCGACCTGTGCGAGCGCAAGGGGCGCACGGGAAAAGTTTTGAACGGAATAATCATCGCACGGTCGTCATTCGCTGAAACGCAACGGGACGTCGCGCGGCTGCGTTCCGCTCACATCGATATCGGTGCTGAGGACCGGCGGATGAGCCTCGAGATTGCGTGCCTCGATACGATGTCTGCCCTGCGCCAGTTCAATCGACCGGACGGGAGGACTTGCTCCGATCTCCACGCCATCGACATACACATAGCCGAAGGGACTCACGCGAATGCGTACGAGTGCTTTACCGGTTGTACCGACGGCGGATTGCCGACCCGCTGAATCTGCTTGGGCCGTTGGATTTGCGTCCATTTCAGCCGCGGGCCTGGTCCTGCTCGTGGGGATAGTGGGGTTGGCCGCGTTCTGCGCCGGCGGCGCTTTCTGGAGGCGCTCGAGCTCCGCAATCCTGGTTCTTGCTTCGGAAATTCTCGGTGATTTTCCGTACTTCAGCACGAACCCGTAGAAATCCGCGAGCTTGTCGCTGTCCTTGATCTCGGCCCATTTCCGCTCATCGGCCGGAACGGGTGGCGGGCTGACGGGCGGCCGCGCCGTGTCGGCCGGACGTTGCACGCTTGGCGGGGGGAGCGTCGACGGCAAACGATCGTTTGCCTGCTTGCCGGTGGGCGCGGTCGATGAGGGCGCAGGCATGCTTTGCTGCGTTGGTGATTGTTCGGCGATCTGCCCGGCACCTGACTTGCCCGGTGCGCTCTCCGTCTCGGCATCGGATTTCGGGCTGGACGGCAATGCAGCAGGTGATGGCGCATTGCCGACCGGTGCGCTTGACACCGGAGGTTTCGGTTCACGCTCGTCCGAGCGGTTGCTCGCGCCGGACTGCTGAGCCACGACCGGCGGTGAAACACGTCGATGGTAATAGGTGGGGACCGCGATAATTATCACCATGACGCAGGCGAAGATGCCGAGCAAAAGCCTCGGCGAAATCGCTTGCGGTTTTCGCTGGTCCGAATGCTGTCCCGATGCGCTGCCGGCATCTGCGATCGGCGAATCTTCATTGGGCCGCGCCGAACGCGATGCACTCCGGAGCCCTGGCACCAGGACGGTGCGCTCCCGTTCAGCCTCCCCCTCGGTGCTATCCGGGTTTCCAGCGGTTGCCGGCGGCAACGCGGACGCCGGCGTGCTTGAATCGGGGATCGTCGATGCGTGTTCGGCGGGACGCTCCGCGCGATCATGGGCCGCCTGCATGTCTTGCGAATGAAGCTCCATCTGGTAATGCGCATAGGGCTGGACATCGAGCAGGCGGCGCATTTCGGCGATGGACTGTGGCCGGTCTTCGGGCCGGACCGCGAGGCCGCGATCGATGCCAATCAGAAATTGTTGGCTGTATCGGGGAAGCGCGCGCTTCGCCAATGGCTCCAATGGATCCTTGATCACCCGCGCCACGGCAGTCGGTGGCGGCTTGCGCACCACTGCCGCGTAAAGCACCGCCGCCAATGCATATACGTCTGTCCATGGACCCTGCTTCAGGTCGGCTTCGTCCGCGTACTGCTCGATCGGCGCGTAGCCAGGCTTCAGAATTACGGTGAACGCCTGCGTCATGTCGCCGATCGTTCGTCGTGCCGCTCCGAAATCCAGCAGCACCGGCGACTCGTTGGCGAGTACCTGAATGTTGTCCGGCGCAATGTCGCGATGAAAGCATCGATGCCGGTGCAGCAACTCGAGCGCATCCAGGATTGGCGCCAGCAATTGCTTCAGCCACGCCTCGCTCGCTTGTTCGGGATTTTCGCGCAGTATCTCCTTCAGCGTCCGACCTTCGTAGTACGGCATCGCCATGTACGCCGTACCGTTCGCTTCCCAGAAGCGATACACCTTTACCAGCGCTGGATGATCGAACTGCGCCAGCAGACGCGCTTCATTGATGAAGCTTCGAAGGCCCGCTTCAAACGTTTGCTGGTGTTGCGCGGATCGCACCGCGACGGTGTTGTCGCCGCGTCGGCCCGCGAGCGCGCTCGGAATGTATTCCTTCAGCGCGATCGACCGATGCAGCGTGTGGTCGAATGCCAGGTAGACGACGCTGAAGCCGCCTTCACCGATGACCCGCGTGATCTCGAATTCATGAACGCGCGTACCAATTGGCAGCGCGTTGCTGGACAGCACCGCCGCTCCGGTCCTTGAATCGACCATGCTCGAAGGTGCCGTTACCTCTGCCGACATGCTCCCTGCCCGCGCTTCGCATCGCTGCGATGGTTTTCAGCCTTGAGCCGCGCCAACCTCGTCAGGCCCGCACACGCACTCCCAGCGTGATGCGTAAGCGCGCTCGCCGCCAACGGAATATACACCTTGACACGGCCCGGAACCCGATGCTTCAGCCGCCCGGAGGTGTTCGCTCGGCCGCCTTTATGGCAGCGCCGAACAAGGTACGAAAGAGTCTGGCGTCCAGGTCTCCCGAATGGGTCAACCCACCGTGCCGCCGCACGCGCTCCACGCTGCTCCACCAATAGCTGGTCGAGCCGGCTGGGTCGAACGTACGGACGAGATCGGGCCACGGAAAAAGGGAATCGGCATTGAGAGGCACGGTCGTCAATTCGTCTACGGCCGCAGCATTCCCGAGCACTGCCGCAATGTCGGAAAGTTCTGCGACTTCGGAAGGGTCGTTGCACGCGTACTGCGACGTCAACGTATCCAGCTTTCGGTCGAGCTCGTCCGCGTGGATCGATTTTCGAATCGATTCGTCCACCAGGCTCGACAGGCCTGCGCAGTAGTCCGGCAACGACGAGAATCGCGCAAGCGCTGCTCTGTGCGCTGGCAGCGCAACGATCAGGCAAAACGGGAAACGTCTCCCGACTCGGTCAAAACTGGCGGCAACGATTGCCAGGCAAACGTTCGAAGTGACGATGCCGGAAGGCAGAACCGCATCCCAGATTGGCGCCGACTCGTAATATTCCTGCCAAGCGTCAGGGGCCTCCTGCCGGATGGCCGTCATGCCCGCCTGCAGCCAGGTGTCCAGCTTGTCGATGATCGCCCGCGAAAGCCGGCGCGAAACGAAATCGCCGGTCAATGGAGTCTTTCCATACCATCCGATTACTGGCGCCGCGGCGCGCATCGCGGTGGACTCCGCTAAGACTTCGCGGGGCATCGAAACTGCTCCAGAGCGGGCAGGTTCAAGGGATTCGCCACGCTGCGCGCGACGACCTCGAATTCGACTTGTCGCCCGCCTTGCACGAACGCCGCCAGGAACGATTCGGGCTTGCCGGTGCCGCTGATATGCGCGCGGCGAAACAGTCTGTGCAAGGCCCACGTCCCGGTCGCCTCCAGCGGCGCCGTCCCTTCTGCCAGTTGCAGCCGAACGAGGCCGCCGCCTGCTCCGGGCCACTTGATCGTTCGCGGACCCGGCGAAGCGGTCGAGAACGAAAACGGCTGACCATCGACGCTAAGCACCGCCTCCTTGACCGCGGAATCCAACGACTTGACGCGAATGTCGACCTGAAATGAAGGCTCACCTCCGCCGCTCGCGAAGAACGCGTCGCGAATCTCGGCCGCCTGCTTGAACGTTGCCAGACTGGGCAAGCTGATCGCGGTCATGCCACTGCCTTCCTTCAGCGTCCATGGCCGGGTCGTCGACATATTCACTTTGTCCGCGAGGTTCTTCCGGAAGTAGTCGTCGAATACGCCGTTGGGCCTGAACAGATTGGCGAAGTCGTCGAGACCTACGTCGGTGGACGAATCGCGAAAGAATGGAAATCGACCATCGATCCTGCGATGGCAGGGATCGCCGACGGCACCGCCGATGCTTGCGTTCATCGTGCTGCGTGCGATTTCGCCCGCTTGGCCGGAACCCGCGCCGGCAATCCTTACCAGCATGCGCTTGACCAGTTCGGGATCCGTCGACGCCCTTGCATTCACCAGGGGCTCCGGATTGGGGGGTGTCAAGTTGCTCTCGCGCGCGCTTTGCAGTCTGACGAAGTAGTCGGAAAGCGCCTTGAGCACTGCGATCGTATCGTCGATCGGTGGCTTTCCTTGGGGCGGCTGCGTCACGAGCCGCCTCAAATCGGCAAACTGCGAATCGACGATCAGTTCGGGTTTGTTCGCGCGCGCGCCGGTCGCGGCGACTCCGCTCAAGTCCACCGACACCCGGCTTCGCGCGATCTCTTTGCCTTTGTTGACGATTGCGCCTGCCGCGCTTTGGACGAGCGAGTCGCTTCCTGACTTCTCCTCCGGCAGCAGCGTCGTCTCGCGCACGATTGCACGGAGCAGAATGGGCAATGGGGTATCCGGCCCGGAGAGAATCTTGGTGACCCGGATGCTGTCAGCGGTCGTCGACATTGGCCGCAACTGGATGTCATCGATGAACTTCTTCCATTCGACGACGTACTCGTTCAGGTACATCTCCCTGACCTGGCCGACGAGCCGGGCGTCGAATCGGTCGCGCAACGAGGCCGCCTGCTGGGCTACGCCTTTCTGGCCACCGCCCAGCACCCATGCGTCCTCGCCACCGATCGACAGCGCGAGCTTGTCGACTTCCTTGCTGAAGCCATCGCGGTAGCCATTGAACGTGAAGGTTCCCGGCACGCCGCGAAGCTCCGTTTCGCCGCTCGCGCGCGTGAAGACCTGCGATCCTTTCTCGCCCGCGTTTTCGCTCAGCTTGAAATCGCGGAAATTGCGAGTCGCGAGCTCGGTCTTGATCCGCTTGTAGATCCGCTCGGCCGGTGAAACCCTGGCAAGGCGCTGCCGCGCATCACGAACCAGCGTCTCGTCCTGCACATAAGGGGACGACACGGTCTTACCGTCGAAGAGGTCGCGCAGATAGCGTTCGAGCGCATCGCGAACATCCTTCCGCGATTCCGCAAGCGCGTCGTACTCGGCCGCGAGATCCGCCAGAACCGACGCCGTCACCTCCTTCGGCTCGTAGCGCTGCGAGTCGTGGAGCATCAGGTAGGTCTTCAGCCGCCGGTAAATCAGGCCGAGATCATCCTGGTCCACGGCGTCGCGCAATCCAGTCTCCGCAAGCCGCGCAACACGCGGAAGAAATGCATCGTTCAGAAGCTGGCGATATGTCGTATCGGCTGCGGCATCGACCTTCCGACCCTGATACAGGCCGAACCGATAGCTGTATGGCGGCTGACTCACCGGAAATCGATCTGCGGCGCTCAATTGCCGGGTTGCCTGCAGCAACGGGACGACGCTCAGCGGGCTTTCATCCAGCGATGATTTTGCCGTAGCGTCACGCAACGTCGTCACGCGTGCGTCTACATCGCTCAAATATTCCGAATTCTTTCCGTAGCTGCCGAACCATCCGACCGTTGCACCGGCCAGAAGCAAACCGACACAGGCATAGCCCCCGAAGCGAACCACATTGCGCAAACGCTCCCGCCGCCAATCGCGCCCGGCCAGGTGCGATTCGACGAAGATCACTTTTTCGAGCACGTTTTGCAGGAAATAGCTTTTGCCGGTGGTTCGGCCCGCGGGTGCCGCAACGGAGCTGTCGATCTTGAACTTGCGCTCGAGTGCTCCGAGCACGCGGTCGAACGGCGTTCCTTCCTGTGTTCCGCTCGTGAAATACACACCGCGCATCAGCGGCGCGTCACGAAACTTCGATTGCGCAAAAAGTGGAGCGAGAAATTGCTCGAGCAGATCCTCGAGACCCGCAAATTGTTGCGGGAACGCATACGCAAGCGCACGCGCCTGCAGGTCGCGCTTGTGCAGCAGCAACTCGGGGATGGCCGCGTACAGCCGCCGTGTGAGCGATCCGAGCTCCGAGCGAAAAGTGGCCGCGAAATTGACGGCCGTGTCGGATTCCGGCGCATAAGGCAATGTGAAACCCCACACCTGCGCGCGCTCCTCGCGTGTCAGCGCATCGAAATACTCGGTGAATCCGGCAAGCAGGTCGATTTTCGTGACGAGCACGTAGACCGGAAACTGGATGCCGAGCGTGCTGTGTAACTCCTCGAGTCGCTGCCTCAAAACAGCAACGTGCAGCATCCGGGCGGACGCAGTCTGAGAAAGCAGTTCAGCGACGCTGACGGTCAGCAGGACACCATTGATCGGCTGCTGCGGACGGAACTGCCGCAGCAGCTTGAGAAAGCCTTGCCATTCCGTTTTGTCGACGACGTCATTGCTGTCCTGGGTCGTGTATCGACCGGCTGTGTCGATCATCACCGCTTCGTTGGTGAACCACCAGTCGCAATTGCGGGTCCCGCCAACGCCGCGAATGGCTGCCTTGCCGAACTGCTCGGCGAGCGGGAATTGCAGACCCGAATTGATGAGCGCAGTGGTCTTGCCGGATCCCGGCGAGCCCACGAAGATGTACCAGGGAAGCTGGTAGATGTATTGCCCGCCGAGCCACCCGAATGCCCCGGTGGACTTGCTGCCGAGCTTCGCGTTCTTCAGCACGCCGGTCGCGGTCTGGAACCGCTTCCGCAATTCAGCGACTTCTTCTTCGCCGTCGCGGCTTTCGGTCGCCGGTGTCGGCGACGACTTGGCCAGGTGATTGAGCAAGCGCGCGTTGATGTTCTTCACGCGCCACCAACGCACGACGAGCCAGATCGCGTACAGCGCGAACAGGATTGCGATGCTGGTCCATTGCGCCTTGTCCGTTGCGAGAGGCTTCCAGTCGCCGAACGCGACGATGGCGCCTCTCCACCAGATCAGGAACGAGACAAGGATGACGGCGATCAACGCCCAGAAGGGCTTGCTCGTCAGCCAGTCGACCAATCGGCTCATTTTGGCTCGTTCAATTGGCGCTCGATCTCCGTCGGAGCAAGCTCCAACGTGATCTCGACACGCCGATTGCGCGCCCGATTCTCGGGACTCGTGTTCGCGACAATCGGGTCGGCTTCGCCGCGGCCTTCGGCGCGCAAGCGTCCGCGCTGCGTCATATCCTGCTCGAGCAGTTTCTTCACTGCCTCGGCTCGCGCCTGCGAGAGGTCGATGTTCGACTGGAACCTTCGGGTGTTGATCCGCGCATTGTCGGTAAATCCCCGTACAACAACGTCGCCGCCGACGGAATTGAGCGCGGCAGCAACGCGTTTCAGCGTCGGCAGGAAGCTCGGCTTGATATCTGGAGACCCGGAGTCGAACAGCGACTCGCCCAGCAGTGTCACTTTGCTGTACGTTTCTGCGTCATCCACATCAACGAGCTTCTGGTCGATCTCCGGTTGCAGGAATTTCCGCAGCCGCGGTGGCGGCGGCTGCGGCGCTGTTGCTGGCGGCGGAGCAGGCGCTGGCAGCTTGATCGAGTAGATCGAGGAAATGACGGGATCGGATTGTCCGGCGAGGCGAAGATGAAACCAGTAGTAGATGCCCGCGGCTATCAGGAGCGCGAGCAATGCGACGATCCAGAATGGGACGAGCCGCAATCCACGGCGCCCGGTGTCCGGCGCGCCCTTCCAGTGCAAACTGAGCGGCGCCTCGAACTGCCCGCGCGCGGTTCGTATGATATCGACCAGGCGCTGCCGCAGCGTATCGAGCTGCGCTCTCCCATTATCGACGATCCGGTAACGACCTTCGAAGCCCATCGCCAGGCACGCATTCATCAATTCCAGCAAATCGATGTGTTGTTGGGGGTTCTGGGCGAGTCTGGAAAGCAGCTGGAAGAACTTCTCTCCGCCCCAGGCTTCGTTATGAAACGTCACGAGCAGGCTGTTCTTGCTCCAGACTCCGGAACCGCCCCAGGGCGTCTGCGCAACAGTCTCGTCCAGTACGGTGCAAAGGCAGTAGCGCGCTCCGACGATCGTCTCGTTCCGGATCCCGGCCTGCTTCGCGCGCGACTCGAACAACTGAATCTGTGCGATCACGTAATCGCGGAGCGCCGCGGGGTCGGCATGCGTCGGCGTGGCCCGTAACTGCGGAATCAGGTTGAGCAGCGGATTTGCCGCGGCGAGCAGCGGCGTGCTCCCGTGAACGACATCCTCCAATTCCGATGCAAGGCGCGCTTCCGGGACGGAGGGCGCCAGAACCGCGACCGAAGACAGATCGTTTTGCATCGGGGTCGAGAGCTACCTGATCATTGCCGCATATCCGCCAGACCACGACGCCTGCCGATGCCTTCCGCTTCCCGCCGCGCGCGGTTGCGGGCGGAGGCGCCAGCGGAATGCTAGCGCCGAATCGCCCAGAATTCGAGCTTCAATTCCGGAAAATCGCCCGCGATGTGCATGGCCATACCGCCAGAATGATCGAGCTGCTTCCACAACTCGTGCGTGGTGTCGAGCTCGAAATAGTTGTAACCGGCATTATAGGGAAGCTGGCGCGGCGCGACGGGAAGCGGGCGAAGGCCGACGCCGGGCAGATGAAGGTTTACGAGGTCGCGGAGCTTCTCCACGGGCCCGATCTTGACCTGAGGAGGAAATCGCGCCCTGACGACTTCCGGCGGGATTGCGGCGGACACCGCAAGCACGAACGCCGCTGATCGCACGAGATCGGGCGAAGGCATCACCGCTACACGCACGCCATGACTGCGGTCCTGGAGCTCGATCGGAATCGCGCCTTGCTCCAGCACCATCGAAAGCGACGTTCGCAGGTCCGCCATCAGCGGCAGGAAGCACAAGCTCAGGTTGTCGTGGTCGTATTCCGGATAGGTGCCAGGGCGGCGGCTGCTACGCGTGTGCGTGCAAAGGTCACCGGCGAGTTGCAGCATCCCGGAGAACAGCCGTTCCGGATGCAGGGTTGGCACGGTGCTCCAGTGGCGGACGACGGGCTCCCAGCGATTGACGAGTTCGAGCATCAGGAAATCGCCGACCTCCGATATGCCGCCCTTTCCGGGGTGCGAGAAGCGGGAGGCCAGTGCCTCGCCACGTTGATGCAGCAGACCCAGGAGCTCCTTGGTGAAGTTCTGCAGCACATCGTGCAGGCCCGCGGCGAGGATCGGCGGGATGAAGGTTCGATCGATGACGACCTGGTTGTCGGGACGGCGCTCGACGATGCGCGCGACCTTGAGACCGATCGAAGCGTCGGTGAGCTCGGATGCGCGCTGCATGCGCAGGCGCATCTCGCCCAACTGTATCAGCGCAGGCTCGCCGCCCGTCGAATTGATGTCCGGAACATCGGATTCACGCACGCGGTACCGCGCCAGCGATTGCCGATCATCGTTGAATGTCACGGCCTCCGCCTGCTCTCGAGCGAGCGGCACGGAGAGGTAAACGATCTGATCCTTGTCCGTCGCTTGAATGTCGAGAGGCTCCGGTGCCGCCCCGTTGGCCGGGACATGAAACGGGGTGCCGTCGGGGAGGATGCCCTGCGCCGCCGCGATAACGACGCGCCCGAGCGCGAGCGCGTCGGCGTCGAGTCGCAGCTCGCGAAAACCCCAGAAGAATCCTTCCATGGGAAGCGCGCGGGCGTGCGCGAAGAACTGCATGAACCGATCCTGCTGCTGGAAGTGCTGCGGCCGCAGGAACATGCCTTCCGACCACACCACTTTGCTGTTCCACGCCATGCTTGAGTCTCCCCGGTCCCGCTTTTCGAGTTGCCTTGACTGCGTGCCCGAGCGCCCCGCCGCCGGTCGGTTAGGTGAAAGGGAAAGGGCGAAAGAAAACGTGAGGCGATCACTTCGGGCCGAATGACCGGAACGCCCGTAACCTTACACGGAAGGGCAATGAAAGAGAATTCCGGGCGCCATGAGGCAACACTTTGCCTCGGCGGCCGGCGGGGTGCGGAAGTCTCCCGGACCTTCATGAACGGCAAGGAGCGCCAGGGCCATGCGCTGACCAGCCTTTAATACGGCGTACTCCGTCAAGCCAGGCGATACCCTGTTCGGAATCGGAAAGTCGCGCGGATCTTCGCGTCTCAGATTCGACGGCCCAGCGTTTCCGCGAGGCCGACGTATGTTCCCGGGGTGAGCGCAAGCAGGCGCGCCTTTGCATCATCCGGTAGTGCGAGCGTCGCGATGAACTCGCGCAGCGATTCGCGCGTCATGGCGGTGCGGCCGCGCGTCAGCATCTTCAACTGCTCGTAGGGCTCGGGCAATCCGTAGCGGCGCATCACCGTCTGGATCGCTTCGGCCAGCACTTCCCAATTCGCGTCAAGGTCGGCCGCGATCCGCTCCGGATTGGCTTCGAGTTTTGCAAGGCCCTGCCGCAGCGCGTTCCAGCCGAGCAGCGCGTGCCCGAGCGCGACGCCGAGGTTTCGCAAAACCGTCGAATCGGTCAGGTCGCGCTGCCACCGCGATACCGGCAGCTTCTCCGCCAGATGGCGCAAGAGCGCATTGGCGAGTCCAAGATTGCCTTCGGAATTCTCGAAGTCGATCGGGTTCACCTTGTGCGGCATCGTCGACGACCCCACCTCGCCTTCGCGCACTCGCTGACGGAAATAGCCAAGCGACACGTACCCCCAGACGTCGCGATCGAAATCCATCAATATCGTATTGATTCGGGCAAGAACGTCGCAATACTCGGCGATGCCATCATGCGGCTCGATTTGGGTCGTATACGGATTGAATTCGAGACCGAGGCCGTTAACGGTCTTCACTGCGACCGCCTCCCAGTCGACATCGGGGTAAGCAATGACGTGCGCGTTGTAGTTGCCTACGGCCCCGTTCATCTTGCCTTTTATCGGCAGCCGCTCGAATGTTGCGATCTGGCGCTCGAGCCGGGCAAAGACGTTGTTAAGCTCTTTGCCGAGTGTCGTCGGTGTTGCCGGCTGTCCATGCGTGCGAGCGAGCATTGCCAGATCCGCATGCTCGTGTGCGAGCGAATGCAGCTCGGCGGCGATCGCTTCGAGCATCGGCAACAGGGAAGCGTGCCGGGCCTCGCGAAGCGCGATGCCGTACGCGAGGTTGTTGATGTCCTCCGACGTGCACGCGAAATGGATGAATTCCGACACCCGCGCGATTTCGGGAATGCCGGCGACACGCTCCTTCAGCCAGTATTCGACCGCCTTGACGTCGTGATTGGTTCGGCGCTCGATCGCCTTCACGCGCGCCGCGTCGTCTTCCGAAAACGCTGTGCCGATCTCGGCGAGCGCCGATCGCGCAGCGTCGGAAAATGCGGGAACCTCGCGGATCGCGGGCTCCTCCGCAAGCGCCCGCAACCAGGCGATTTCGACGCGGACGCGCTCGCGGATCAGCGCGAATTCGCTGAAGCAACCCCGCAGCGCATCGACCTTGGCCGCGTACCGGCCGTCGAGCGGCGACAGCGCGGTCAGGCGAGCGTGTTCGGTGGCGTCCATGGCGCGAAGCAGCGCAAAAGTCTAGCACGCGCCGATGCGCCGCTTGCCGCGCGGCGCCGGGCATCATTCGGTTGCGAATCCGCGACGTGCAGCACACGCGGCCGGGCAATACCCGATGCTATAATCTGCGGCCCTTCGCCGGACACAACCTCCCGCAATTCGTGCTGAAACTGATTGCCTCGCAGACGAGCCCGTACGCGCGCAAGGTGCGCGCTGCGCTCGCCGAAAAAAAGATCGACTACCAGATGGTCGAGGCGTCGGGGTGGGCGCCAGGCAATCCCGTGCATGCGTGGAATCCGCTCGGCAAGCTCCCGGTTCTGATCCTCGATGACGGCACGCATCTGTACGACTCGCGCGTGATCGTCGAGTACATCGACCTCGTGAGCCCCGTGTCGCGCCTGATTCCCGAGCCGGCGCGGCAGCGGATCGCGGTCAAGAAATGGGAAGCGCTCGCCGACGGCGTCTGCGACGCGACGTCCGCGATCGTCATCGAGCGGCGCCGACCGGGGAATCTGCAAAGCGACGAATGGATTGCGCGGCAGCGGCGCAAGATCGACGAAGGCGTTGCCGAGTTCGCGCGTGAGCTCGGCGAGCGTGCGTGGTGCCACGGCGAAGCCTGCTCGCTTGCCGATATCGCGACCGGATGCGCGCTCGGCTACCTCGATCTGCGCCACTCCGAGCTCGACTGGCGCGATCTTTATCCCAATCTCGACCGGCTCGCCGACAAGCTCGGCAAGCGCGCTTCGTTCGCCGACACTGCGCCACCCCCCGACGCGTAGTTCGGATATCCCGCGGCGCCGGCCCTCCCGGTTCGCGATCAGACCGATTGCTTGAGCTGCTCCAGGATCGCGGGATTCTCGAGCGTGGACACGTCCTGTGTGATCTCCTCGTCCTTGGCGAGCGAGCGCAAGAGCCGCCGCATGATCTTGCCGGAGCGCGTCTTCGGCAGGTTGTCACCGAAGCGAAGGTCCCGTGGCCTCGCGATCGGACCGATCTCCTTGGCAACCCAGTCACGCAACTGCTTCGCGACTGCCGCCGCTTCACCGCCTTCCGGGCGCGTGCGCTTCAGCACGACGAACGCGCAGATCGCTTCTCCGGTCATCTCGTCCGGGCGTCCGACCACCGCCGCCTCGGCGACGATCGGATTGGCGACAAGCGCCGACTCGATTTCCATCGTGCCCAGCCGGTGCCCGGACACGTTCAGCACGTCGTCGATGCGGCCCATGATCGTGAAGTAGCCGGTCGCAGCGTCGCGCACCGCGCCGTCACCGGCGAGATAGAGCCTGCCGCCAAGCTCCTCCGGAAAATACGACTTCACGTAGCGGTCGGGATCGCCCCAGATCGTGCGAATCATCGCCGGCCATGGTCGCTTGATGACGAGCATGCCGCCCTGCCCGTTCGGGACATCGCGCGCGGTCTCGTCGACGATCGCCGCCATGATGCCGGGCAGCGGCTGCGTGCACGAGCCGGGAACGAGCGCCGTCGCGCCGGGCAACGGCGAGATCATGTGGCCGCCGGTTTCCGTTTGCCACCAGG
>Ga0105240_10004612_pt1 | contig 20887 bp, 16 predicted proteins | sample KBSC54metaG_FD_80426 | JGI IMG/M metagenome (GOLD analysis project Ga0105240, IMG submission 80426) | Corn rhizosphere microbial communities from Kellogg Biological Station, Michigan, USA - KBS C5-4 metaG | ecosystem: Host-associated > Plants > Roots > Rhizosphere > Soil | place: Michigan, USA... | reverse complement strand
AGGGTTACGTTTCCCTGATCAGAGCGAGCGCCGTTTACGGCGCCAGTTCGGCTGTCTCCTCCCGATCCCTGCTGCGGCGTCGCGAGGTACAGAACGCCCGGTTGGAGCGACAGCAGGTCAGGCACATTTCGCGTTTCAGTCGGGATCGCCTGGATCTCTGCGTTGTTAACGGCATTTCCTAACGATGCGTCAGAGGTGTTCAAAGTCTGCGCTTCCGCCGAAACGTCCACCGTCACGGTGTTCGATTGGACCGACAAAGCGAAGTCGACAGTCGCGGGCTGATTGACGAGCAGCTCTGCGGTCTTCTTCTGGTCACCGAAGCCGGCAGCGCTGGCCATGATCGTGTATTTCGCCGGAGGAACCTGAGGAAACACATACTGGCCGCTCTCGTTTGCGGTCGATGTCAGCGACTGGCCGGTTGCGTTGTTGGTCAGGGTGATTTTTGCGCCAGGCACAAGCGCTCCGGAAGGATCTTTGATTGTTCCGCGGAGTGAGGTGGTTGCGAGCTGGCCAAAGGAAAGGGTGACGGTGGAAAGGATACAAAGGAGTATCCATCCCGTTAGGGATTTCTTCACGGCTGTTCCTCCAAAAAGGGACGTACGTATGTTGTTGTTGTTCTCTGCAAAGGACCGCTAATGACCCACGCCCGCGTAAATGCCTGAGTGAAACTGGAGAATCTTCGCTCTCTTCTTCCGAGAACAGGCCGCGGGATCAAAATGCCGCTTTGGAGCGTCTACTGCGACGCCGGCATTGATCGCCGGGTCGGGGATTTGAAGATAATCTATTTGGTCACCCGATCAAGATTCAATAAAAAAGACCGGGAATTCTCGATGGGCGGCCTTCTTTACCGGAAAAGCGGCTTTCGTCTCATTGTTGTTGCTGCATTTGCTGGAGGTCGATGGGAGGAGCATGGGTTTCAGGAGGCTGTTGAGCTCGCTCGACAAGTACCGACCAGTCTTCCGGGATCGCCATCTTGCGATCGAGGGCCGGGGCCGTTTCTCTGGCGTCAACGTGAACCGCTACGTAAAGTTCGCTTGAAGTCTTGCCGCGGTAGATGCCGTGAGTGGGGGGAACATCGGCGTAGTCGCGCCCAATAGCCGCCCGGATGTGCCGCTGGTGAGCCACCAAATTGTTGGTAGGATCAAAACCCACCCAACCGAGATGCGGCATGAGGACGTCGATCCATGCGTGACTGGCGTCCGGCGTGGAGCGGTCGTGATCTTCGCGGCCGCGGTAAAGGTAGCCAGAGACGTAGCGCGCCGGGATGCGAACGTGCCGAAGCAGGGCGATCATGGTGTGCGCGAAGTCCTGGCAGACTCCGCGGCGGTTGGTGATCGCCTCGTCGATGGGAGAATCGACGCGCGTGGAACGCGGCACGTATTCGAAGTACTCGAAGAGGCGCTGGTTGAGCTCCTGCACAAGTTGAAGGGGATCGTCGCGGCGAACCACCTCAAGACGTTTGGCCAAGTCGAGCAAAGCGGCGGTCTCGGTAGCAAACTGGCTGGGCAGAATCATCTCCCAGTAGTCGCCCGACCTGACCATCGCATCGAGAGCCTGCCAGGCATCGGGCGAAAGGAACGCCGGGATGTCGGGAATGGACTGTTGCTCGACCACAGACTCGGCGACGATGACAAGTTGGCCGTGCTCTCCGGGAATGTCGAAGTGATGAACGTTGTTGCCGAAATGGTCGCGATAGGTGAAAACGCGGCACCGCGGGCTGACGGAGAGCGAGAATGCCAGGCAATGCTGCTGCGAGTCGGATCGCGGATGCATCCGCGTCTGCATAATGCTCTCGCTGACCGGCTGCGAGTAGCGATATCGCGTGAGATGGCGTATGGAGTAGAAATTCATCACGTCGAACCTTAGATGGCCAAAGCGGACTGGATTGAGTACTGGATGTAGAAGCGATACATGAGTTCGTGAATGCTCATGCACTGCTGGCGGATGGTGTGGAGGAATGCGGCAGTGTCCCCACTGAGGATCTCGTTTATCGAGGTGAAACTCAGCATGGCGTGCAGGCGACCGATGCTCGCGGTGAGTTCGTCCGGTGGACGGCGGCCGCCAGTGTGCTGGATGGCCTGGATTGCCTGCCGGACACCGTCGACCGAATAGCGAATGGCATGGGGGAAGTCGCGATTGAGCAGGAGGAACTCCAGAATACGATCGGGACTCAGATCTGCTGTGTACACCTGGCAGTAGGCTTCGAAAGCTGTACAGCAACGCAGAAGTCCGACGAGTTCGAGGTACTGGTAACCGGAAATCTCGCGATCAGGGGCGTCGAAGAGATGCGGCTGGTAGACCTGGAGCAGGGTTGCGATGGCGTAAGCACGCTCCAGATAGCGGCCCAGCCGGATGAAGTGCCATCCCTGTCCGTGGATCATCGTAGTGTCGCTGACGCCTTTGAACAGGTGAATGGCATCGATGATGGAGCCGAGCACGTCGTTGATGTTCGAGCGAAACTGATTTTCAGTGTTCGGCGCGTGCATCTGGTGGTAGAGCCGGTTGAGGCGCTGCCACTGTTCGGTTGAGATCTCTTCGCGAATCTGGCGTGCATTTTCCCGCGCTGCGTCGACGCAGGATGCAACAGACGCGTGATGGTGCTTGTCGAATACGAGCTTTCGGGCATTGGAGCTTACGTCGCCGTTCCACTCGAATCCCGCAGGTTTGCCCAGAGCTGAAAACAGACGGTTCCAATGTGTTTCGGCGCTCGCTCCTCCAGAGTCGAGCATCAGGCTCATGGCGACGTCAAGCTGGCGCACGGTGTTCTCTGCGCGTTCGAGATATCGGCTCATCCAGTAGAGGCTGTCGGCAACACGAGAGAGCATCTTTGTCGACTCCGGTGATCGATGACTTACGGTTACTCCAGCACCCATGTGTCCTTGCTTCCGCCGCCCTGGGAAGAGTTAACGACGAGCGAGCCTTTTTCGAGGGCCACTCGGGTCAAGCCTCCGGGAACGATACTTATCTTGTCGCCATAAAGGATGTAGGGCCGCAGGTCGACGTGACGCGGCTCCAGGCGATCGCCGATGAGGCATGGCGCTCGCGAAAAGTCGAGCGTAGGCTGCGCGATATAGTTGCGCGGGTTGGCCTGAATGCGATCGGCAAACTCCTCGCGCTGCTTCGCTGTGGAGTGCGGGCCGATGAGCATGCCATATCCGCCGCTCTCACCAACTGCCTTGACGACGAGCTTGTCGAGATTGGCGAGCACGTGCTGCCGTTCCTTGTCTTCGGTGAGCAGGAAAGTCTCAACGTTGTCGAGGATCGGATCTTCTGCAAGATAGTAGCGAATGATGCGGGGAACGTAGGCGTAGAGCGCCTTGTCATCGGCGAGTCCGGTGCCGAAAGCGTTCGTGACGGTGACATTGCCGGCGCGATACGCATTGAACAGTCCCGCACAGCCGAGAATAGAGTCGCTACGGAAGATGAGTGGATCGCTGAAATCATCGTCCACTCGCCGGTAGATAACGTCGACCCTTTTCAGGCCGTCGGTGGTGCGCATGTAAACCACGTTGTCGTGCGTGACGAGATCGCGGCCTTCGACAAGGTCTACACCCATCTGGCGAGCGAGATACGTGTGCTCGAAGTAGGCAGAATTGAAGACGCCGGGAGTGAGCAGAACGATGTTCGGCTCCGGACGACCTTCCGGAGCGAGAGCGCGAAGGGTCGCCAGCAAGAGCTGCGGATAATGCTCAATCGGCTGCACGCCGTAGCTGTGAAAGAGTTGAGGAAATGTCCGTTTCATCACGCGGCGATTGGTGAGCATATAACTCACGCCCGATGGCACGCGCAGATTGTCTTCGAGAACTACGAATTCGCCGGAGTTCAGACGGAGAAGGTCGGATCCGACCACGGAGATGTAGACGTTGCGCGGAACCTGCAGCCCGCGCATTTGACGGCGGTAATGTTTGCAGCTGTAGACGAGTTCGCGGGGAACGACCTGGTCATTGAGGATCTTGGCCTCGGAGTAGACGTCACGCAGAAAAAGATTGAGCGCCGTGATCCGTTGGGTGAGGCCTCGTTCGACTTGTTCCCATTCCCGCGATGTGATGAGACGAGGCAGGAGATCGTAGGGAAAGATCTTCTCGGTGCCCTCATCGCCTCCGTAGACGGTGAAGGTGATGCCCTGAGTCAGGAAAGAGAGTTCAGCGGATTGCTTGCGGCGCTGCAGTTCGTGCTGCGGCAGACGAGCGAGTGTCTCGGCCAGTGCGCGATAAGCTGCACGCACCTCACCAGAAGGCTCACGCATCTCATCGTACGCGTGGTCGAGCGGATACTCTCCATAGAGTTCCTGCAATTCCGCCACTGGGCCGGAGCTCATGCGGGTTCGGTTTCTCCTGATGCAATTGATTTTCAACGCCGCTGGCGCACATCTTCCGCCCGCATGTATTGATCCTGTTCTTCTGCTTTTAACATGCGAAGCATAATGGCACAATCAGGAATGGGTGGCCAGGTGAGGCGATTCCCCTACTTTTGATCTATCCGGCGCCGCATAAAGCGGGTCAACCGGATAGCATTTGAGTATGAACTACGACCTGATGGTCTTCGAGCCCGAGGCCGTTCCTGCGGAACATGATGAGTTCCTGGAATGGTATTCGCGGCAAACGAAGTGGAGCGAGGACCACGGGTACGACGACCCGGCTAACACGTCGGAGCATCTGCGGGCGTGGTTCCAGGACATGATTCAAATCTTTCCTCCGATGAACAAGCCGATTTCTTTGGATGAGCGGCCCGCTGACCAGAGCTCAAACACTGATTATGCGATTGGCCGGGACTTCGTTTACGCCTCGTTTGCCTGGTCTAAGTCGGAAGCTGCTTACATGACCGTAGCTCGGCTCGCAGAGAAGCACCGGCTCGGGCTATTTAACGTAAGTTCGACGGGCGAGGAAGTCTGGCTACCTGCTGATGCACGGATGGAACTGGCACACGACAAGGGACCGCAGACAATTGCGGGGCGAATCAAAAGCTTCCTGAACTTCGATTGAAACTGCGGGTTCGGTAACGGAAAAACCGCAGTACGTGGGATAACCTTGATCTTTTGAGGAGGTTCCCGCCCTGATGCTCTCGTTGAAGCGATGTGCCGCGCAATTCCCTGCTCTTCTGCTGCTCGCGCTGAGTGTTTCGATTGCAAGTGCCCAGAAAGTGCCGATCGAGATCACAGCCGATCTCTCGGATGCGCCGCGCAAGCTGTTCCACGCCGAAATGGACTTCCCTGTTTCCGCCGGGCCGCTGACCCTGATCTCGCCGGAGTGGATTCCGGGGCACCATATGCCCTCTGGGCCGGCAAATGCGATCACGGGCGTGGAGTTCACAGCTAACGGCAAGCCGCTGGAGTGGCGGCGTGATGACGTCAATCTCTATGAACTCCATCTCACGGTTCCGGCCGGCGTGACGTCCGTGCATGCGCACATCGACTCCATCGTCACGCGACGTGTTTCGCAGAGACTGGCAGCACTGGAGTGGGAGGCGCTGATGCTATACCCGGCTCACGTGGCCGTGAAGGACATCGCGATACAACCAGCTGTGAAAGTGCCTGCAGGCTGGGGCATTGGAACAGCGCTGAAGCCAATCCGCGGCGGATCGTACCCCGTGCCCGCTGCAGGCGCGGTCACGAAATTTGCCGCGACAACGGTGGAGCAGCTCGAAGACTCACCCATTCTGACTGGGCTCTACATCCACGAGTATCCGCTTGCGCCGACGATCTCGCCGAAGCACTACCTTGACGTTGCAGCCGATGCTCCGGACGATGCGAACCTGCGACCGGCGGTGCTCGCTGAAGTAGCAAACCTGGTGCGCGAGGCCGATGCGCTCTACGCATCGCATCACTACAACGAGTACCACTTCCTGCTGACGCTGTCAGATGTGGCGGGCGGCATGGGTCTCGAACACGGGCAGTCGTCAGACAACGGAGTCGGCGAGAAGGGATACGCCGATGACGTGCACCAGCTGCCGGAGTCGGATCTGCTTTCGCACGAATTTACGCATTCGTGGAACGGAAAGTACCGCCGGCCTGTGGGCCTCTATCAACCGGATTTCGCCACGCCAATGCAGGGTGCGCTGCTGTGGGTCTACGAAGGCATGACGGAGTACTGGGGCAATGTGCTCGCGGCACGATCGGGACTGAAGTCGCCCGAACAATACAGAGATGTGCTGGCCATGACAGCGGCCGAGCTGGACTACACACGCGGCCGCGAATGGCGCCCGACAGTTGATACGGCGGTTGCGGCCAGCATCTTGCGGGGCGGCAATCGCGCCTGGGAGAACTGGCGTCGTGGGCAGGAGTATTACTTCGAAGGCGAACTGCTGTGGCTTGACGCGGACACGCTGATCCGGAAGATGAGCGATAACAAGAAGTCTCTGAACGATTTCGTGAAGATCTTCCTGGGCAAGGGCGGGAACACGGGGCCTCTGATCGTGACGTATTCGTTCGACGAGTTGGTGCAGGACCTGAATCAAGTTGTGCCGTATGACTGGTCGAAATTCCTGCACGATCGTGTGGACCGAATCAATCCGCACGCCGATGTTGCGGGGTTGGAGCAGGGCGGATACAAGCTCGTGTATCACGACAAGCCAACCAAGTCTGAGCGGATGATTCAGGCTGCCGAAGGACGTCGTGGCGGTGGAATCGATTGCTGGTATTCGATCGGGCTGCAACTCGGAGCAGACGGCACGATCGGCGACGTTCTCTGGAGCGGACCTGCCGACAAGGCGGGGCTAGCGCCGGGCGAGAAGATCATGGCGGTGAACGATAAGGTCTATTCGCCGGATGCACTGCGTGAGGCGATTCGCGAGGCGAAGGGTTCGTCGAAGCCGATTCGCGTGATCGTGCAGGCTGACTCGTTCGTATCGATGATGCAGATCGACTATCACGATGGGGAGCGGTATCCGGCACTGGAGCGGGTTGATGGTGCGCCGTCGTATCTGGATGACATCATCAAGCCGCTGACTACGCCGGAGAAGGCTCCGGAGCAGAAGAAGGACGAGGCGGAGTAAGAAGAAAAGTAGAAAATCTAGTGCGGGCGCCCCGGTAACACGAAGTGTTCGTCGCACCGGGGCTCGTAGTTGTCGCCTGCCATGATGATGGGGCTGTCGTATGCGGCGGGCTTGCCGTCGACGAGACGCTGCGGATAGAGCGCTTTTGCTCCGCAACTGCAGTAAGCGACAAGTTCCGTCAGGTTGCCGGCGTAGGTGCGGACGAGCCAGGAGAGCTGGAGCATTTCCCCGAAGGGCATGCCGCGAAAGTCGAGTTCCAGGCCGGAGACGATCACGTCATGTCCCCACTGCAGCAAGCGCTTGGTGAAGAGGAATAGATCCGCTACGAACTGGCCTTCGTCGATAGCTATGCACTCGACTCGTTTGCCGATCTGCTGCTCGGTGGCCTCGAGAATGGGCAGGATCGACCACGGATCAGATGATGGAAACTCAACCGCTTCCATTTTTCCGCAGCCATTGCGATTGCGGCTTTCGACCCAACCGGCTGCGGCCTTGGTGTCGGCACTGGGCTTGAGGAGCAGTACGTACTGATGGGCGTACTGGCGGCGGATCTCGATGCGGCGCAGAAGCTCAGCGGTCTTGTTGCTGCGCATGGGGCCGACGATCATTTCGAGTTTGCCAAGCACGTGATGTTCTCCGGATCAGGCGTTTGATCTGGGTCTCAGGTCACCACAAGCGAGGACCTGGGGGCATCCAGAAGTCGGGCCTTCGTTCAGCCGAAGCGGGCGCGCTTGACGGTCTGGCGGAAGTCTTCGCCGGTCATCTCGACTTTGACGCACATCTCAGCGAGTCGCGAGCGCATACGGTCGCCGATGCGATCGCCGAGGGTTTGCTCGCGTGCGGCGCGTTCGGCGCTGCTGAGAGCGCCGCCTCCTGCTGGCAGGTCGGGATAGTTGGTGGTGATGATGGTGGTCTGCTTGTCGTTGTAGCGGGTGTTGAGGATGAGCGCGACCGTGTCCCAGACCCACTCGTTCGGCTTCTGCGCGCCGAGATCATCGAGCACGAGAACGTCAGCCTTGAAGACGGGCTTGAGGAGTTCGAGCTCGGTGGTGTTGACCTGGGGGTTGTAGCTGTTCTGGATGTTCTTGAGCAACTCGCGGTAGTCGCAGAAGAGGCCTTTGCAGCCCTTCTCCTGCACGAGGCGGCGGAGGACTCCCACAGCAAGATGCGTTTTGCCGACACCGATGGAGCCGGTGAAGAGCAGCCCCTTGCCGCCGGTGTCGTGCGGGAACTCGTCGACGAAGCGCCGTGCGGTGAGTAGCCCTTTGCCGAGGGAGGAATTAGCTCCGCGGAAATCGGTCTCGTATCCGTCGAGCGTGTAGTGGCGATAGCGCTCGGGGATGTGGGCTGCGCCGACGCGGCGCTCTTCGCGCTGCGATTGCTGGCAATCGCACGGGCGCGAGACCCAGAGACCGGAGTCGGATTTGACACGGATCAGGCCGATGCCGTCGCAGATTGGACAGGTGGTCATTGCTTGTATCAGGCTAGCGCAGTTGGAGCGGAAGCGTTGCGGTGGGAAAGACGGCGCTGGTGGTGGAAAAGGCCTCGCCATTGAAGTTGCCGACTGTCCGCGCTCTCACCCTTTGCAGGAAAACGCGATGGATGGGCACCCGGGGATCGGAGCATCGGCACCTGAGATTCCTAGTTGTCGATCGTCCTTGTCTCCCACGTCCCCAAAAGCACGGGACATGGGGCACCCGATAAGATAGGGGGTTCGCTGATTTCATCTCCTTTCGAGAGGGTTGTGGCCATGATTCGAATTTCCGTCCGTGTTGGTGTTGCCGCACTTGCATTTGCCACGGGTCTCGGTCTCCAAGCGAGTCCTGCGCAGGAGCCGGGGAATTTACCCGAGACGAAAGCGCCTGCTCCGGCTCCGACTGCGCAGAAGCACCCTGACAACGACTACTGGCGGAAGCACGATCAGCAGTTGCTCACGGATTTCCCGTGGCTGGCGCGATTCAAAGAAGCCGACACAACGCTCGGGCCGCCTGGGGCTGGCGAGAGGCGCGTCGTTTTTATGGGCGACTCCATCACCGAAGGCTGGCATTTCGATAAACCGGGCGGAGCGTTTGCAGCGAAGCCATACATCAATCGCGGCATCAGCGGACAGACCACGCCGCAGATGGTGTTGCGCTTCCACCAAGACGTCATCAATCTGCAGCCGAAGGTGGTTGTGATTCTTGCCGGAACCAACGACATCGCGGGCAACACGGGGCCGATGACACCGGAGGACACGGAGAACAACATCGCTGCGATGGCGGAGATGGCGGCGCAAAACCATATTGCTGTGGTGCTGTGCTCGATTCTGCCGGCTTATGACTATCCGTGGCGGCCTGGCCTGACGCCCGCTCCGAAGGTCGACGCGCTGAATGCGTGGATCAAGAACTACGCAACGCAGCACAACTACGTGTATGTCGACTACCACTCGGCGATGAAGGACGCGCGCGACGGACTACCGGCGAACCTGAGCAAGGACGGCGTGCATCCGACTCAGGCCGGGTACGACATCATGGCTCCGCTGGTGGAAGCTGGTATTGCGAAGGCGCAGCAGCAGTGATCGTTCAACAGGGATCAGTGATCAGTGATCAGTTGTCAGATTAATCTACAGACTGTCATCGCAGATCAACGATCGAAGTTCGATCTGTGCCACGTGGTGTTCGCATTTTGAAGAACGCCCGATGGGAGCCCTCCCCCCCCCGTATCTGTGGGAGCAAATATTTCAGTTTCAACAGTTTGCAGACGGCATATCCGGCTAAAAACCTCTAGCGATTCGACTTAGCTGCACATATATGCAAACAATCAACTTACTCCAGTGCTTTGTCTTGAATACCCGATTTTGTAAGGCCTCTTACGATTCGCAGACAAAAGCGCCCGCAGTTAGAAGCTTTGAACGCTCTTCAGACTTATTGCTTCCAGTATGACGAAAAGCGCGGAATAGGCTGCAAAGTTCCAGAATTTATCTGTCCGGTTTGCGTCGCTGCAGTCTGGACATTGCCCTGCCTTTGCTCGCGCTCGACCGTGCAGCATGGGTTGCGATCTTAAATGAAAGGCCAAGCATCACGTTTCGAGCGGCCCAGATCTTCTCATCAATCCCGCTTACATTCGTCGCAGACAAGTGGGACATTCATCCCGTCGCGAAAATGCATCAGGAGTTGTTCGCCGGCGGGAAAGACGAAATTGGTTCCACAGGACGTGCATTTCAGAATTCTGTCGGCGAGCAGGTTCGGGATCCGTCTCGATACATCGATCTGTTCGCACAGCCAATTCGCTCTACCAATCTCCTGATGTGCTCTTTCCGTGATCGCATCTTGCCGGAGTCGTGCTGAATTCGCGACGATCCTCCTGGAAGCGTCGCGGAGCCTGCGACCCAGCGAGATCAGTGCATCGAGTCTCGGAATCCAGACCTTGGTCGGCGCGTCTGTAGGAATGACCAAGTCGTAGTCGGAAGTATCGACCATTGCCGAACTGTCGATCGCGGGGAATACCGGGGTCGCAACCCGCGTTCGGAAGAGAACGGCAGGGACCAGCAATGATTTCCTCGTATGGTCGGCAGCAAGCAAGCATTCTTTGTCCTCTGAGTCAGCCGATGAAACCAAGTCGTAGTCGGTTGACGTTTGCCCGATCTCCCGGAAATCGATCGCGCTTTGAAAGCAGTGAATCGTATAGCCGTGCCGCCGGAATTGAGGAAAGCACTCGTCGATTTCTTTCCCGAAATGAAGGATGGCAGAAGGCATGGATTGACTCTATGTAAAAAGAGGTCAGTGGTTCCAAGGGCTGGACATTGGTAACCGGGTACTGGCGACATAGATTCCGGCGCGCCGCGTCAAACTGCCGGGCGCTGATTTTCGACGTCATGAAGCCAATGTCCGCATTAGAGCGGGAAGCGATGTAAAGAAAATAGGATCGAGGTCAGAATGCGAATGCCCACCCGCTGAACGGGTGGGCATTCTGTGTTTCAGTTGTTTGGTAACTCAGCTAGGCGGCGGCTGTGGATCTTGATTCCCTCTGAGCCTTGGGGTTGGCGCGGTGCGAGATTTCGGTCAGCAGATGGTCGGCATGCTTTTCTTCGTCGAGGGTCTGCTGCAGGATCTGCGCATGCTCGGTGAGTCCGAGGGTCTCGGCCCAATCGCGGGCGCTGCCGTAGGACGCGATCTCGTAATGTTCCACCTTCTGAGCCGTTGCGATGAGACCGGCATCGCGGACTGAGCCGGGATCGGTTTCTTTGGTGATGTTCTCTCCGGAGCCCACGATTGCAGTCAGAATCGGGTCCTTCTTGTCGTCTGCCTTGTCCATGAGATCGCCGAGCAGACGCTGAATGCGCTGTGCGTGAACGCGGGTTTCCTGAAGGTGCGACTGGAACGCCTGCTTGAGTTGAGGCTCCTCTGCATGATCAATCATCTTGGGAAGTCCATCGACGATCTGATTCTCTGTAGAGAGGAGATAGCGAAGTTGTGCAGTGTAGAGCTCACGAAGACTCTGAAAGTCGTTGGGTGTAATCAGTCCCATAGATTTACCTCTATTCAATTTGCGTGCGTTCGTTCCCTGCACTTGGAGGTAAGGACCTAAGTACACGTTGTCCTGCGGGGAAGGACTTGTGGTGGAAATCGAGAGGAGATGATGAAGCCGCTATCGGGGCCGGGGGCGGCAAGAAATTGGAATTCGATGCAGGTGGCAGAGGGCAGGGCAGTAAGAACTCAGCTTCTGTGCATCTGAACCTACAGGTGCCTTCTACGTGTCGAATTCTTCCCTGACCTCGGTCCTTTTCGTTCTTTTACTGCTCATCGGGCTTGCGCAGCTTCTTGGCGCGCTTTTTGTGAAAATGCGCCAACCCAAGGTGATCGGCGAGATCCTGGCCGGAGTGGTACTTGGGCCCGCGCTGCTGGGCCGGTTCCCTGCTGTTGCGGGGCTCACGCAGGGCGCGCTGCACAAGAGCGACGTGCTGGAGTTCATCTACTGGCTTGGACTCCTGCTACTGATGTTCCTGAGCGGGGCGGAAACTCAACAGCTATTTACGCGCGAAGAGCGGCGCGAGGTTGGCTGGCTGACGGTGGTAGGAACGGGGCTGCCGTTTGCGCTGGGGCTGGTGTTTGCGCCCATGCTAATCAGGCCTTCGCTGGAGGGGCCGAACGGCAATCGGCTCTCGCTGATCATCATTCTGGCCGTCGGCGTGGCGGTGACGTCGGTTCCGGTGGTTTCCAAAATCTTCAGCGATCTGAAGATTCTGCATACGCGGTTCGCGCGGCTGGTGCTGGGCGTCGCGGTGCTGGAAGACATCGTGTTGTGGCTGGCGCTGGCGATGGCCACCGCGGCTGCAGGGAAACACGCACTCGATCCGCGCAAGATGACGGTACACCTGGGTGTGACGCTGGCGTTTTTTGCGCTGGGGCTCACGCTGGTGCCGCGGATCGTGAAGCGGATCAACAAGGCGGAGTTCAACATCCTGGCGAAGACCAGCCCGGTGGGATACGCGATTGCGGTGCTGCTGGCCTACTGCGCAGTGGCGGGAGCGCTGGATGTGAGCCTGGTTTTCGCGGCGTTTCTGGCCGGGTTTGCAGTAGTGCACAAGAAACGGCGGCTGTTTGCCGACGCGCTGGACTCCATCGGCAAGGTGGCTTTTGCGGTGTTCGTACCGGTGTACTTCGCAATTGTGGGGCTGAAGCTGGATTTGGCGCGCGGGGTGTCCTGGGGAATGATTGCGGCGTTCATTCTGGGGACTTGCGCGGTGAAGATCGCGTCGGTTTCGCTGGCCGGGCGTATTGCAGGATTTCGCGGGCTGGACCTGCTAAATCTGGCGATTACGACCAATGCGCGGGGCGGGCCGGGGATTGTGCTGGCCAGTGTGGCGTTCGACGCGGGCATCATCAGCTCTCAGTTCTATACGACCCTCGTGATTGCGGCCGTGGTGACTTCGCAGATAGCCGGAGCGTGGCTGGACTTTGTGCTGCGTAAGGGCTGGCCGCTGTTGACGCCGGTGGAGGGGGTCATTCCGGTTGAGCGGACAGGAGATAGCCCCTCGATTGCGGTTTGAGCGGCGGCGGGAGATGGCCCCATTGAACCGTTTGCGCCCTCTTGCGAATCTCAATACAATAGGTAAGGAAGATTGCAGGAAAGGTCTGTCTCTCGATGGCTAAGGAAAAGATTCACCCCAACTACAACGCGGTGCGCGTGATGTGCGCCTGCGGCAACAACTTTGAGACCCGGTCGACCCACAAGGGCGACATCCACGTGGAAATTTGCTCGAACTGCCACCCGTTCTTCACCGGCAAGCAACGCCTGGTAGACACAGCAGGGCGCGTTGAGCGGTTCCGCCGCAAGTATGCGAAGGCGGAAAAGGCAGCTCCGGCGAAGTAACACGGAGGAGTTGCTGACACATCAGGCCTCCGCCGAGCGCGGAGGCCTTGTTCGTTTAGGGGCAAGTCATCAGTTGTCAGTCTTCAGTTATCAGTTCATCGTCAAAGCCAGACTGCCAGCTACTCAGAACTGATCGCCGATCATTAGTTCGCAGGCTTGCTGAAACTGAGAACTGACAACTGTCAACTGAGAACTGTATCTATGGCTGGCAAGGGATTCACGGTTAAAAAGAACTGGGACAATCCCATTGAGCATGAGATGCCCGAGGGGGTTCGTGTGCCTGCAGAGATGCGGATCGGGCCAGTGCTGGTGGCGCCGGCGACGGTGCTGGCGCCGATGGCCGGGGTGACGGATACCGTGTTTCGGCGGTTCATCCGGCATGCCAGCGTGTTCTCGAGAGATCAGGGATCAGTGGTCAGTGAGCAGGGATCAGAGAACCCCGGGAAGCAGGAGATCGCGGCTGTCGAAGCTGCGGTGACGAATGCGCAGTCGGGGTGCGGGCTGCTGATGACGGAGTTTACGTCGGCGGATGGGCTGTCGCGGATGCGGGAGTCGAAGCGGCGCAGGTACCTGACTTTCTATGACGATGAGCATCCGATCGGGGCGCAACTCTTCGGATCGAATGCAGAGACGCTGGCTGAAGCTGCTCGGATTGTTGAGGATACGGGTTTCGACACGGTGGACCTGAACCTGGGATGCCCGGCAAAGCGGGTGGTGGGCTGCAACGGCGGTTCAGGATTGCTGCGCGATCTGCCGAAGATTGGCGAGATCTTCCGAGCAGTGCGCAAGGCGGTGACGATTCCCTTCACCGTGAAGTTCCGGCTGGGTTGGAACGACGCGCAGATTGTGTGCGTTGAGCTGGCGCGCATGGCGGAACAAGAGGGCCTTTGCGCGGTTGCGCTGCATGCACGGACGCGCGAGCAGGGCTACAGCGGCCAGGCACGGTGGGAGTGGATCGCGGCGATCAAGCAGGCGGTTCGGATCCCCGTGATTGGGAACGGCGACATTCGCACCCCGGAAGATGCTGCTGCGATGGTGGCACAAACGGGCTGCGATGCGGTGATGATCGGAAGGGCGGCTGCGGCCAACCCTTGGATTTTCAGGCAGATCGCGCAGTATACGGCAACGGGGCGCTACGATCAGCCGACCTTCGCGGACCGGCATCATATGATCCGCGCCTATTTCGAGATGCTGCTGGCCGAGGCTGAGGCGTCAAAGGAGCTACCGCGCGACGGGCGAATGGGTGAGACCGCTGGAAAGATGAAGCAGTTTGCGACGTGGTTCACGCATGGAGTGCCGGGCGGAGCGAAGCTGCGGAAGGCGATCTACACCGCGAAGACGGGGGTCGAGGTCCTGGACCAGGTGAATGCCTTTTTCGCCAGTCAACCGGCCGTGCAGGACGAAGAGTCTACTCCAATCTCGTTTCCCGATTCAGAGCTGGTTTGCGACTAGCTCGATGACATCACGGGTGTAATCAAAGAGATAGAATTCCCATCCGATCCCGCTGCTCCGAAAACCTGAGTAACGTACCCCAAATTACTTCCGCACCTTTGTCTGACAACAACTTAGACCAAAGTGGCATGTTGTGTGACGAATGACCTGGCTATAGTTGGGTTACTGAAGATAGCGAGGTCCGGCGCATGGAATGGGGTCGAGGATTCCGGCGGTGGAAAGAGGCTGCAAGTACCTGGAATGCGAGCCCGATCTTCGTGCATTCGTCATTTGATAGAGATCGAAATTTGCGGAATCGAAGACCCAAATCGGTCGTCAGTTTTGCGGCAGTAGCCCTGGGGTTGGCGCTGCTTTGCACAATGTGCGCGCCCGCTTCAGCACAACGTTACAGCTTCCGCGAGTACACCCAGGGTCTTGGGAATCTGAATATCACTTCTATCGAACAAGACCGCACCGGCTACCTGTGGGTTGGAACGCAGAACGGGCTATATCGCTACGATGGCAGCCAGTTTCAGCGATTCGGAGCGGGCCAGGGTATTCCAGATCGGATCATCGACAATCTGTATCTGGGGCAGGACGGAACGCTGTGGGTTGGAACGACCGCGGGCATTTACTTCCGAGGCAGGGACGGACAGTTCGCGCAAGTCAAGCTGCCCTTCCCGCTGAATGAATTCACGCATCCGACTGGGGCTACATTCGCTTCGAGCAAGGGCGACGAGGTGGTAACGGTATCCAGTAGCCGGGGCGTGGTGCTGCGCAAGCGAGCGCCCGATCAATGGGTGGCTGAGCCGTTCAACCTCCAAGGGGCGTTCATCTGGAGTGTTCTGTATGGCCCCGATGGTTCGCTCTGGTACGGGTGCGACAAGGAACTGTGCCGGCTGAAGGACGGCCATACGACCCTGATGCGCACGGTGCTCGGACTGCCTGAAGAGCAGTGGCTGACGATGATGGTGGCGCGAGATGGGAACATCTGGATGCGCAGCAACCAGCACATCGTTGAACTGGCGCCTGATGGAAGCCGGGCGGATATGCGCGACCTGCCGGGGAAGCCGGTTCCCGAATCATATCCGCTGCTGGCGGAAGACTCGCAAGGAAGGATATTGACGGCGCACGGCTCGTCGATCGCTTTGTGGGAGAAGGATCACTGGCGGTTTGTAACAGAGCGGAACGGGATCTCGCCTTTTGAAGTGCAGGGCCTCTTTGTCGATCGCGAGGGCTCAATCTGGATGGGCGTTGTTGGCCACGGCTTGGAGCGCTGGGTGGGCGAGGACAGCTGGGAGGCTTACACCCAGGCGGATGGCCTGCAGGACAACCTGGTTTGGTCGTCGGTTCGGGATAACCAGGGGCGGTTGTGGATCGGCACGGAGACGGGGCTGAGTTGGATCCCCGCCGGAAGCAACGCGCCGAAGACATGGTACTCGCCGGGCGCGCAGGTTTCGCGTGCCGGTTCGCTGGAACTTGCGGCGGATGGTGGAATCTGGATTGGAAGTATGGCCGGCAGCCTGACCCGGATCGATCCGAAAACGCTGAGTGGCACGCAGGTAAAGTTGCCGGCGGTTTACGGACTGCTGAACGACGGGCCAAGCCGAATGTGGATTGCCACGATTACGGGCTTGTACGCGATCGATCCGTCCGATCCAAAAGCGAGGCCGGAGGCAGTTGTCTCCGCCGCATTCCCGAAGAGTTCGTTGCGCTTCACGAGCATGAGCAAGGATTCCAAGGGACAGCTATGGGCGACTTCGGATCACGGAATTTTCAAGCGCGATTCCAACGGCTGGCATGCAATTGATGCAGGCGGGTTCGGAACCAGACCCGATCTGATCGCGGCTGACTGGAAGGGCAACCTTTGGGTTGCGGGGCCTTCGCAGGACCTGATGAAGCTACGGGTGGATGGGTACAAGGTTGTCTCTGCCGAGCATATCGGCCGGCCGCCGCTGATGTCGGAAGGGATTGTTGCGCTGCTGGTCGATCATCGCGGTCGGCTGTGGGTGGGCGAAGACGCTGGCGTGACGGTTTACGACGGCCAGACGTGGCGCAGCTTCACACAGGACGACGGACTGATCTGGAACGACACGGACAGCTTTGCGATCTCTGAAGATCGCGACGGCAGCATGTGGATCGGGACTTCGGCGGGCCTGAGTCACCTGATCAGGCCTGAGAACGTGCTCGCCGGATCGCCACCGCCTCCTGCGATTTCGCAGGTCACGCTTGGAGCCGCGGAAGTATCGGATGGCGGCTCGGTAAAGTGGAGTTCGACTGCGCCGCTGACCGTTTCGATGGCATTGCTGTCGTTCAAGGACACGCAGGACATTGGTATTCGCTACCGGCTGGTGGGAGAACAGGATTCGGCATGGGAGAACACTCGTGAGTTGACTGTCCACTTCCGGCACTTGCTTCCGGGGAACTATCGGTTTGAGGTAGAAGCCGTGAACGCGGCGGGAAGCTCTGTATCTCCGCGTGCATCGTTCTCATTCAGAATTGCTCCACTGTGGTGGCAGAACGTGTATCTTCAGCGCGGCCTGGGAGTTCTCTGCCTGGTGCTTGCGATCTGGGCGTGGCGGCGCCGCGTAGGGCAACTGATGAGGCAGAAGCGGCAGCTGGAAGAAGCCGTTCGAGATCGCACGAAGGACTTGGAAAAAGAAAAGACAGAGCTGGTGCGCACACGCGAACAGATGCGTCACTTTGCGGAGCACGATGGACTGACCGGACTCTGGAATCACCGCATCATCGTGGAGCGCCTACGGGGCGAGGTCGATCGCTCGATGCGCGACGGAAGCGCGATGGCGGTGATCCTGGCCGATCTTGACTATTTCAAGCACATCAATGACGCCATGGGCCACGTATACGGCGACATGACGCTACGCGAAACGGCTGCCATCTTCCAGCGGGCTGTGCGGAGTTACGACTGGGTTGGACGGTACGGTGGCGAGGAGTTCCTGCTGATTCTGCCGGGCTCAAATATGGAAGCGGCACGGGATCGGGCGGATCATCTGCGCAAGATTCTGGAGAACTCGGTTATTGGCGAAGGCGACAGGAAGTTTTCTGTCACGGCCAGCTTCGGGGTGGCCGCCGGGTTCCCCACGAATTACGAGGAGATGATCCAGATTGCCGATGCTGCGCTCTATCGCGCCAAGAACAACGGACGGAACTGCGTAGTCGCCGCTGAGATCAAGCCCAACCTCGTATCGATCTCGCAGGCTGCAGGGTAATCACTTCAAGATAACGGCAGGTGAATGATCGCGCGAGCGCCGGGAGCGTCTTCGCGATTGACGAGACGGATTTCGCCGCCGTGTGCGCGCGCGATTTGCTGCGCCAGGGCGAGGCCTACGCCGCTTCCCTTCGGCTTCGTTGTATAGAACGGCACAAAGAGATTTTCAGCATTCGCGATACCCATTCCGCTGTCTTCAATTCCGACCACGAGGTCCGTTTCCGCAATGCGCCAGCCGATACGCACGGGCTTTGCGCCATTGGAGAGTGACGCGTCGACCGCGTTGGTGAGCAGGTTGATGAACATCTGTTCGAGCTGATCGGGATCGGCGTTGAGCATGACCGAGGGCCCGGCATCGACTTGCACCGGCACACGCTGCTCGAGCAAAGCCACTCGTTCAAGAAGCGGTCCGGCCTGAATCTGCTTGAGGTGAGGAGGCGGAAGCTGGGCAAGCAGGCGATAAGACTGCACGAAACGATGCAGCGAGTCGGCCCGGCTTTCGACAACACCGAGACCCCGGCGAAAATCGCGGACTACATTCTCGTCGGTGGAGAGGCCCTCTGCACGCGCCAGCAGGCTGCCGGCGATGGACTTGATGGGAGCCAATGAGTTCGAAAGCTCGTGCCCGAGAACGCGAATGAGACGCTTCCAGGCAATCTGCTCTTCTTCCTGCAGAGGCTGGCTTACGTCGGCGAGCAGGAGAAGCGTGTGCGGCGCGCCTTCCTGCCGGAAGAGCGCTTTGCGGAGAAGCCAGCGAGATGGTTTGGCGCCTAAAGAGTGGATGGTCTGGTCCGCGGATGCGAGCAGCCCGTCGAGGCCGAGTTCTCGCGCGCTGTGGCCGAAGCACCGCGCCAGCGGTCGCCCGAGAAGCTGCGCGCCGGCGTTGTTGACAAGTTGCAACGAGTTGTCGCGGTCAAACGCGAAGAGGGGCGCATGCATGACCTCGAGAATGCGCGCGAGAAGAGCCGTGGCTTCAAGAGAGCGGACGCGCTGCTTTTGCAGGAGGTCGGCTAGAGCGTTGATCTCGCCGGCGAGTTCGCCAAAGGCATCGGGGGTTCCGGCACCGCGTGCACGAAATGAGTAGTCGCCTTCGCGGAGCGAGGAGACTACGTTGGAGAGGGTCTGGAGCGGACGCATCAGGCCTTCGACAAGCGATGCGGCGATCAGGAGCAGGTAGACGAGAAGACAGAAGAGAAGCAGCAGCGCAGGCGCTGTGGTGACGTGCTGCTGCCAGAGCAGAATTCCCGCGAAAAGAAATGTGGGCAGCGAGAGCAGAAAACAAAACAACCAAGCCCGGCGGATTGCCGAGGGGTTGCGTTTCCGCGCGCGCTTGTCATAGGCCATATTTTTCGATACGACGATACAGCGCGGCGCGGCTCAAGCCAAGTGCTTCAGCGGCCTGCGAGATGTTGCCATCGCATCGGCGGAGAACTTTCCGTATGAGCAAAGCCTCGACCTCATCAATACTCATGTTCTCAAAATTAGGCGAGGAGGATTTCGCTGTTGCGATGGCGAGGTTGGCGGGCTCGATCTCTTCACCGCGGCAAAGGAGCACTGCGCGTTCGACCGTGTGCTCGAGTTCGCGCACATTGCCCGGCCATGGATACTGCATCATCTGTTGCAAAGCGGCCGGAGAAAACCCGATGACCTGTTTGCGATAGCGTGAACGGTTTCGGTTGAGGAAGTGCATCGCAAGCAGCGGGATGTCTTCGCGTCGTTCGCGGAGCGCAGGCAAATGAATCTCGACGGTGTTGATGCGGAAGAGGAGGTCCTCGCGGAAATTCCCGGCCTTTGCCTCTTCGGGAAGATTTGCGTTTGTTGCCGAGAGGACGCGCACGTCGACTCTGCGGGTTTGCGAAGACCCAACGCGTTCCAATTCGCCGGTTTCAAGCACGCGCAGAAGCTTGGCCTGCTGACGCAGAGGAACGTTGGCAATTTCGTCGAGGAAGAGCGTACCTCCACTGGCGAGTTCGAAGCGGCCTACGCGGTCTGCACGGGCATCGGTAAAGGCGCCCTTCACGTGTCCGAAGATTTCGCTTTCGAAGGTGCCCTCGGGAAGGCCACCGGCATTGACAGCGACGAGCGGCATGCGCGCACGCGGCGAGGCTGCATGGAGGAGCTTGGAGACAATTTCCTTGCCTGTTCCGTGTTCGCCGGTGATGAGGACGTTGGCGTCCGAGGGTCCAACCTGGCTGATGAGTTCGAGGACGGGTTGCATGGACGGAGCACCGGCGACGAAGTCCGGCATACCTTCCGCGCGGAGCAGGCGGTTTTCGAGCTCGAGTTGGCGCGCACGCCTGAGCGCCTGGTGAAGCTCGGCGTGAACGCGGATGAGCGAGATGAGGCGCTCGTTCTCCCAGGGCTTCTGGATGAAGTCGCGCGCGCCGCGCTTGATGCTTTCGACGGCGAGGTCGATGTTGCCCCAGGCCGTCATGACGATTACAGGAAGACGCGGATCGATCTCCTGCAAGCGCGCGAGCAGGTCGAGGCCTTCCTGTCCGGAGGTGGTGTCACGCGTGTAATTGAGATCGATGAGCAGTACGTCGTAGTCGCTTTGACCCAGCGCTTCGAGCAGCAACTGCGGCGAGCGCACGCACTCCACGTGAATGCCCTGCGGCGAGAGCAAAAGCTCCACCGCTTCCAGAATGTGTGGCTGATCGTCGGCAACTAGGACCCTGATTCGTTCTTTCTTCCGAGGCTCTGGCATTTAGTGATTGTCCGCCTCCACGACACCGGACTTTGCGTCTGCGATTGAGATTCCGTAAGACTCGAGCACCGAGCCAGTGGCCTGTTTCAACTGAATGCGGGCCTTTTCGTACGCTGTTTGCGCTGTGACAAGCGCGGACTCGGCTACCGACAGGTCGTGTTCTGACGAAAGGGTCTGCT
>Ga0105240_10004609_pt1 | contig 20894 bp, 30 predicted proteins | sample KBSC54metaG_FD_80426 | JGI IMG/M metagenome (GOLD analysis project Ga0105240, IMG submission 80426) | Corn rhizosphere microbial communities from Kellogg Biological Station, Michigan, USA - KBS C5-4 metaG | ecosystem: Host-associated > Plants > Roots > Rhizosphere > Soil | place: Michigan, USA... | reverse complement strand
CGGAAAGGCGGTCCATATCGGGCTGCCGCTTATGCTATGGGGTTTAGGGGACCACCTCTAAACAGGGGAGCTCTGGAATATGGAGCCATGGCAGGCGGCTTACAATCACTCGCGGCTGGCCTGCAATTTGACCAAAAGTCGAGTGTGAGTGCCTGGGATTAGACCTTCCGACTGTCGTATGCCCAATGCAAAAGCGCTTGTCGTTGGCGCGGGCGGCAATATGGATCGCCATTCTCGCAGTGGTTTTTTATTTGCGCTATATGACGCCGGATGGATTTCCAACGTTTTATTTGGCGAATGTCGTCGTCCGTGCGTCGACCGAAGTAATAGCGGCAATACCACTGGAACCAACCGCGCGGGTCTTGGAAATGAATCCAACCTTTCTTCTTCCACTCTGCTAGCGGTTGACTGGCATTTACACCGAAATAGTTGAGCTTCGGTTCTGCTCGGCCAACGGAAAACTTTGCCTTGGTAAACCAGCTTTTGGGAAATTCATGGGTGCAATCCGTCATGTACTTACCACCGAAGACGCCCAGAGCAAGCATCTGTTTGGGCGTCAATTCGGGTTTGAACTCGTGATCGAAGTCGCAGCCGATGGGCGCGACGAGTACGTAGCGGTAGTTCTGCTGCATCTTGTCATGAACAATGATTAGCCTCTTCCGCATTCGTCCTTGCCAACTCTCCAAACATTATGCCCTTGCGACCGGGCTGGTCACATCGATCCACGCGGTCCCTGCTCATCTGGTTTTTTGACTGACAGAAGCTGTAGACCGGCCAAATGATTCTCCAATCCTGCTCCTATATAGTGGATGTCGAGCATGGGTGCGGGAGCAACGTCTGTGGCTGCCTAGTTTACACTAGGCTTATCTCTATTCGAACGGAATACCGATAAGCGCCCTGGTGCGCATCCGATTGGCAAGCGCCACCTTTTCGCACCTGCGAAATCGAAGTCGCGCGAAACGCGTATAGGAAGCACATGGCCCATGCCAGCAAGAACTGTTCGACGGCAACTCTCCCAATCACATCCGCCTAAAATTGGGGCATCCTCACGTGCCATAAAAGTACTGCCGCTTATAAACCAGACTGCGCTTCAATAATTTTGCACTCGGTACTTTCTACAAAACGAACGATATCATCGCGTAGCGTGGTGCGTGCGCGAAAACCAGGGGCGAGTGATAGGATGATCCCGATATGGCCGACCCCGGGATAAGTGATGAGTTGCACGGCACTGCCGAATGATTTGAGCTTTGCCGCCAAATCGAAAGAGTTGCCGGGTGACACGGTGGCGTCGTCGGTGCCCGTCGCCAGCAGCATGTGCGGCCGCTTGCCGTCGATATAGGTAACGGGCAGGGTTTCGGATCGGTTCGCTCCGCCGAACATGGCGATCAAATGGCTGTCGGTGAGCGGCAAGAAGTTATACGGCCCGGCAATACCAATCACGCCGCAAACCTGTCCGACGTCAGCGCCCGCGTCCCGCAGATAGCTTTCGTCCGCCGCCAACATCACTGCGTTATAAGCGCCGGCCGAATGACCAGCCAGGAACAGGCGGCGGGGATCGCCGCCATAGCGCATGACGTGGTCGCGGACATAGGCAAAGGCACGGGCGCTGTCCTCAAGAAAGGTCGGATAGCGGATCTGAGGGTAGAGCCGATAATCTGCAACGGCGACGATGATATTTTTGCTGGCGAATGCCTGACCAAGAGCCAGATAAGTCTCCTTGGTACCGGTCTGCCAGGAGCCGCCATAGAAAAACAACATGATCGGCATTTTCGTCGATCCCGCATCGGGCACATAAAAGTCCAGCCTCTGGCGCGGGTCTGGGCCATAGGCGAGATCGCGCACCAGGTGATATCCGCTTCGGGGCACCGTCAGGTTTAACAAGGAGATCGGCGAACAGGCCACCTGAAGCGCGGTCATGAGCGCGGCAAATCCCGCTTTCCAGCCCTTATGCACGCCGCCTCCTATCCTCATGCCATTTTGGCAATGATCCGACCGTCAAAGGGTTGCGTACAAGGATCATGTCTAAGATAGCAGTGATTGGAACGGGGATCTCCGGCCTCTCGGCCGCATATTTCTTGCATGAGCAACACGACATTACCGTTTTTGAAAAGGCCGGCAGACCGGGTGGCCATAGCCGTACTGTTACGGTGCGGCATGGGGATCGGATCATTCCGGTCGATACCGGCTTCATCGTTTTCAATGAGAAGAATTATCCCAATCTGACAGCGCTGTTTCATCGCCTGGGCGTAGAGGCGAAGGACAGCGATATGAGTTTCGGCCTGACGGTCGATAGCGGGCGGCTGGAATGGGGTGCCAAGGGCCTCAATGCCGTGTTTGGCCAGCGCGCCAATCTCCTTCGGCCGAAATTCCTCAAACTGGTCTTCGATGTGATGCGCTTCAACGCACAGGTGGAAACGGCCGTGGACCGGGCGCCCGACATGACCTTGGGGGCACTCCTCACCCATATGAAACTGGGCGACTGGTTCAAGCGCAACTATCTGCTGCCGATGGCGGGCGCGATCTGGAGCTGCCCGCCCTGTCAGATGCTGGAATTTCCCGCGCGCACTTTTGTGCGCTTCTTCGCCAATCACAGCCTGTTGTCGTTTACCGGCCAGCCGCAATGGCGGACCCTGGAGGGCGGGTCGCAGACATATGTCGAGCGGCTTTCCGCGCCCTTCGCCGATCGCATCCGGTTGAATGCAGGCGCGGCAAAAGTGATGCGCCATGCCGATGGCGTGGAGGTTCGCGACGGCGCGGGCCAGGCTGAGCGCTTCGACCAGGTGGGTTTCGCCTGCCATGCCGACGAGGCTTTGGCGGCGTTGGCCGATCCCAGCACGGAGGAACGCGAAGCGCTTGGCGCGATCCGCTATCAGAAGAATCTGGCCATCCTTCATCGCGACTCTAGCGTGATGCCGAAGAACCGGCCTTGCTGGGCGAGCTGGATCTATCATGCCGATGGGCAGGGGGATGAACCGAAAATCTCGGTCACTTACTGGATGAACAGTCTGCAGGGGATCGATTCGTGCTATCCTTTATTCGTGACGCTCAACCCCAACCGGGAAATCGCGGACGACCACGTCTTCGACCGGCATGTGTTCGATCATCCGGTGTTCGATTTCGGTGCGCTGGCGGCACAGGTCCAACTCAGGCAAATGCAAGGCCGGCGAAGCACGTGGTTCTGCGGCGCGCATATGGGGCACGGTTTTCACGAAGACGGCCTTGTCAGTGCCATGCGGGTTGCTGAGGCGCTGGGCGCTCCAGCACCCTGGACAGAAAGCGGCCGGGCGGCGGAAAAGGCCAAGGCGAGTTGGATCGGCTATCGTCCGATGCAGCCAGGCGGCGAGATTCCCGCTGCGATCGGAGGGCGATGATCCAGCTTCTGGATGCCCGCATTTTTCACGAAAGGTTGAGGCCGCGAAAGAACCGCTTCAGCTATCAGGCGCTTTATTGCTTGCTGCCGCTGGATGCGCTGGCTGGATCGTCACGCTACGGCCTGTTCGCGATCAATCGGGCCGCGCCATTCAGTGTACATGCCACTGATTATGGACGTCCGGGCGTGACGCCAGCGACCTATATCCGCCAGCTTTTGCGGGATTGGCGGTTGGTGGAAGCCGATGGCGAGGTTCGGCTGATGACCTTGCCGCGCGTGCTGGGCTACGGATTCAATCCGGTGAGTTTCTGGCTTTGCTATGACCGCGCGGAAAAGCTGCGCGTTGTGCTGGCGGAAGTGAACAATACTTTCGGTGAGCGTCATTCTTATCTCTGCTTCCATGACGGTCATCGCGCCATCGAACCTGGCGATATTCTGAATGCACGCAAGGTTTTTCACGTCTCGCCCTTTATGAAGGTCGAGGGTCATTATGCCTTCCGGTTTACCGCGACGCGCGAGCGTATTGCGATCACCATCGATCTGGAGAATGACGAGGGCATGATGCTGCGCACCGCCGTCGGCGGCCGGCCCCGGGCGATGACGGCGGGATCGCTGCTGTCGGTGCTGGCGAAGAATCCACTTTATCCTTTCAAGGTAATCGGCCTGATTCATTGTCAGGCGGTCAAGCTGTTCCTCAAAGGCATCCGTCATTTCAACAAGCCGGCACCGCCCGGCACCGGCGTGAGCCGCGGATGAGCCATCCCATCCTCACCGCGCTTTTGGCGTTCGGGATGATGACGGCGCTGTGGCCGCTCAGCGTGCGTCTGCACGATGTCAGTATTATCGACATCTTATGGGCGCCGGCTTTTGCTATATTGGCCTGGTCCTATGTGCTTGTGCCGCCGCCGCTAGGATTGCGCGGCTGGATTGCGCTGGCGCTGATCACGGTCTGGGGTTTGCGGCTGGGCGTTCATATCCTGGCCCGCTGGCATCGGCTGGGACACGAAGATTATCGCTATGCAGAAATCCGTCGCCGCAACGGACCCAATTTTCCTCTCACGAGCTTAGTATGGATTTTCTGGTTGCAGGCGGTGCTGCTCTATGTGATTTCCTGGTCGTTGCAGGCAGCGCTTTCGGCGTCCAATCCGCTGAATGCGGGCGATGTCGCCGCCACCGCTATGATCGTGGCGGGCATTGTCATTGAAGCCATGGCCGACGCGCAATTGACCCGGTTTCGCGCCGATCCGGACAACGGCGGAAAAGTGTTGGATAGTGGTATCTGGGCCTGGTCGCGCCATCCCAATTATTTCGGCGATTTTCTGATGTGGTGGGGCTTCTTTGTGTTGGGCATCGCGGCCGGTGGGCCATGGTGGACCATCCTCGGTCCTATCGCGATGAGCGCGCTGCTGATTCACTATTCCGGCGCGGACCTGATGGAAGACACCATCAAGCACCGTCGGCCCGGCTATGCCGAGTATGTCCGCCGCACCAGTTTTTTCCTTCCGTGGCCGCCGCGGGGCGCAAGCCGATTGATCCGCTGATGCCTAAAATGCGTAAAAACTCTATGCGGATTTCCGGATTTCATGATGCTTCGAGAAGCGCCGCATGGCAGGGTGGCCTTGGTCCGCGACCGGAAATTGCCGGGCGGCTGACCGCCGTTTGGGAGGGCGCCCGTACCGTGACTGACTGGTCCGATTGCATCGTCGCGATTGCGCAGCGACGCGACCGGCAGCAATTCGCGGATCTGTTTGGGCATTTCGGTCCGCGCCTGAAAAGCTTCTTTCTTCGCCTGGGCGTGACGCCAGGCGAGGCCGAAGACCTGATGCAGGAAACTCTGCTGATCGTCTGGCGTAAAGCGGACCGTTTCGACCCCGATCGCGCCGGCGCTTCGACCTGGATTTTCACTATCGCGCGCAATCTGCGCATAGACCGGAAACGCCGCGAACGCGATCCTGGCCTGCTGGCGGAATTCTATGACGGCGCCGATCAACCCACGCCCGGCGATCACCTTCTGTCGGCCGAGCGGGACGAACGCATCCGCCAGGCGTTGACCGCACTTTCCGCCGATCAGGCGGAAGTCATTCGCCTGTCTTTTTTTGAGGACCGGCCGCATAGCCAGATCGCCGAGGATCTCAAAATTCCGCTCGGCACCGTGAAGTCGCGGGTGCGTTTGGCGATGATGCGGCTTCGCGCCCTGGTGGAGGAGCGCCAATGATTCAGCATCATCCTTCTCCCGAAATTCTCGCCGAATATGCAGGCGGTTCGTTGCATGCGGGCGCCATGCTGGTGGTGGCCTGTCACATCGAAAGTTGTTCGGTTTGTCGCAGTGAGGTCTCGCTGTGGGAAGGCGTTGGCGGCGCGTTGCTGGATGAGGCGACGCCAGAAGTGTTGTCAGGCGGCGCGCTGGAGCAGATGATGGCGCGGCTGGATGCTGTCGGGCCCTCGGCCGTCCGACCCGCGATGCCGAATTTTCTCAAGGGTTTCGATCTTCCCGCGTCGCTCAAGAGCCGTGCTATTGGCCGCCGCCGCCGCATCACACCCAATATCTGGTTCGCGCCGGTTGATGTGCCGGGCGGAGGATCGGCCCGCACTTATCTGGTCTATGCCGGCCGGCGAACCGTCCTAGCAGAGCACACCCATGTGGGACGTGAATTTACTTATGTCATCACCGGCGCCTTTATCGACACGGGCGGCGTCTACGGCAAGGGCGATTTCGCCTGCACCGATGAGACCGTTACCCATACGCCCGGCGTGACCGGTCGCGCGGAATGCCTGTGCCTAATCAGCGCCGATGCACCGATGCGCCTGACCGGATTGCCGGCTCGGATCATCCAAAGCCTGACGGGAACGCTTTATTAGGAGACTCTGCCATGACCGGGATCGCCCTGCGCTATGGGATCGTGCTGCTGGTTCTGGTGGTCGGCGACGCTATCTGGCTGAACTATTTCGCTAAGCTGATGTTCCGCCCCGTGCTGGGCGACATTCTGCTCGACACGCCGCGCTGGGCCGCCGCGATTTTTTTCTATCTGATCTATGCGGCGGGGGTGATGGCGTTTCCCCTAGCGATGAGTCTGCACAAGGATTCGATGGGGACCGCCATTTTTTATGGCGCGCTGTTTGGCTTCCTCGCCTATATGACGTACGATCTCACCAATCTGGCCACTATCAAAGCCTGGACGATGCCGCTGGCACTGATAGACATGGGCTGGGGTGCGCTTCTAACCGCCGCCGCGACGGCAGCGGGATTTGCCGCTGCGCAGCGCTTTTGAGTTGTCCCGGTTTCGGCGCGACCAGGCGTCGGATCAAGACAGCGGACAGAACGCGTTCGCAAGATTCTCAATACACCACGTGGGATTAGATCGAAGAATGTCGTCTACTACGGACGAAATGATGACCGACTGGAAGGGGCGGGATCGAAGTGCGGCGCGGTCCGTATCTAAAGCTGCCTCTGAGTTGACAAGCCTGTCGTTTCTGCTGTCGCGTCGGGCAGGAAACAGCCATCAATGGAGGATGCTTCTAATAGCGGGACTCGTTGGAAAAGCCTGCGATGCTCAGGCCTATCAGGACGATGCCCAATAGGGCTTCGCTGCCCGAAAGCGCCTTGATGAGATTTGAGACCGGCAAAACATCGCCAAATCCCACAGTCGTGAATGCGACTACTGAAAAATAAATTGCGTCCAATAGTGCTTTATTGGGGCAGCGGCATCATAAAGAAAGGCGATGTGGCGTTGGGCGTCACGACGGCTGCCACCTTGCGGTTCATGACCGTCGTAGGCATTTGCTTTGGAGCAGGAAAGTTAGGGTTCGGGTGTGTTGCTACCGCCATTGCGCTTTTCGTCTTATGGATACTGAAATGGTTCGATAAGAGGATGCCTCGCAACCTTCGGGCAAATCTAACAGTAATTGGAACTGGACGTCCTGCAGATGAAGCAAGGGTCAGGTCTGCAAGGGTGAAACGACGCTATAGAACTGTCTCGATCTCCACGACGCAGGAAGAAGATCGCAACATTTTGGAGTTGGTAGTGCAATGGAGGGGGCAGGAAGGCGATCTGAGTTTTAGCCCGCCTGTATTGGCCGACATCCAAGCGGATGGGTTCGGGCAACTGCGTTGGCAGCCATCAGAACTGGTCTAACACTGTTCTATTGAGGGGCCAGCATGCCAGGGCCAGTTCCCGCCGTGCAAATTCGCTATGCGCTCGCATAAATATCGTTTCGACCGCAACCGCCATCCCTCGCGCGTATTACTAAACTGACGCCACGGCAGTCACTATGGAATCGAGCGACGACAAACGAGACCGGGAACTTCTCTCTCTAGCTGAGTCGGCGGAAGCCAAGGCAGAGAAGGCTATTGATCCGGTAATCCGAGAGGGCTGGCGAAATATAGCCGCGGGCTATCGAAAGCTCATCCGGGGAAAAGCCCCAAAAAGTTCTTGATGCGCCGATTGGCGATCCTCGGCGGCTGCTCATCGACAGCTTGCAAGTGGCTCACGGAACCAGCGAAGAGCGCAAGACCGCCCGTTCGGATTTGATACCCATCCTCTTGCGCGGCTAAGTACTCAAGCGCTGAGGACGTCAGCGCGCTACCGATAGTTTCTGGAGCCGCAACAGGGTCGATAGGGCGCGCTTCGTAGTTTTGCGAAGGAACGGATCCTTTGGCCCTGAATTCTAACGACATGAACCGTTTTGGCGATTCGAACGGCGGCCGACTTCTCTTTGCCGCATTAATCGGCATTCCAATTGCCGCGGTTGGAGTAGCTGCGTGGTTGGGACTTATAACCGAGGTGGGAAAAATTCTTCGATAAAAGAGTACTTACTTCTGCCCGCCGCTCCCAGTCCCACCTTACTGTCCCTCCGGGTTGTGCTGGTTCGGTCGGGCCGGGGCCCCGTCCTTGTTAGTTCCGCGCTCTTGGTATCCGCAAATCTGACGCCCTGGGCGTCGCTACCAAGCAATCCGCAACTAACAGATAGCCTCTCGTGCGCCCGAAGCCGGTCAAAAGAAGAGACCGGATCACTTAGCGACCAGCCTCTTCCTTCCGACCCCAATAGCCAAGCAGGGGATCAATTTAGTCTGAAACGACGGCGATTAGAGGCGATATGTCTCGCGCTCTTTGCGCACCAATTCCACATCGTAGGCCGGAGCGCTGGGATCGTAACCTCTCCAACCAGATTGACGGTACCTTTCTGCCCGCTTTGTGACATCAACAGCCGAGTTATCCATGATTGCGGTAAAACGAGCGACGTCGTCGTCCGATACTTTAGCCGTAACGATAGCGCCGCCGCGGCGTACGGCTTCCGCATACAACTCGGCATTCTCCTTGCTCGTGCCAGATTCTACGAGCGCGCCGACAATTCCACCTGCCACACCGCCGGTGACTGCGCCGCCAGCAAGGGCCGTAAGCCAGCCCAGAGCAACGACAGGGCCGACGCCGGGGATGGCCATTAAGCCAAGCCCAGTCGCAACACCGACCGCTCCACCAGCGATCGCACCCAAGCCACCACCTGTAGCGGCACCTTCGCTCCGATCATCTTTGCCGTCCCGGTCTTTGTCGTGCTCCGGGTCGACAGCGTCGCTACCCGGCTTATACCAACCATCGGCGTTGCTTGCGACGAGGCCAATATGGCTGTCACCTAATCCGGCGGCCTTAAGGTTTTCAACCACGCGATTGGCTGAAGAGTAATCGTCATAGACGCGAGTGATCGTCTGAGTCATGGGGGGTATCCTTTGAAGATTTAGCGGGATCGCGATTAATTCACATTGCCTTGGTAATCGACCGTTACAGGAACGGATTTGCCGTCCTTCATGGCCATGCCACGCCAAACGCCCTTGCTATCTTTCTTCAGCCCTGTGACTTTCGTGTAGCCCTTGTCTTCAATGTGGGACTTCGCTTGGTCCATGGTGAAGCTGTTGGCCCCTTCAACGGGCGAGGCAGAATTATTACTATCCATGGATTTGACGGCGGAATTTGATGGACCCTTCTGGGCGGGCATCCCCTGCGCGACGGCAAACGTCGTGTAAAGGCAAAGGATGATAGTGGCCGGTACGATTTGGCGCATTAGAAGACTCCTGTAAACGGTGGGTGCAGTCGCCCTAACTCCTTTTGCTGCCGTATGTTCCAAAATGAGTGGAAAGGGCGCGACTTTCTGCTTGGAAGATGAATTGCGGTATCAAAGTCATACCGCTCGGGAACAACTATTGGAGAACTGAGTTGTGCGAATCCCGCTTCAGCTGCCGGCTATTAACATTTGTGCGTTAGCGATGAAAACAGCAGAACCTTAGGCACGCTACCGCCCAGCGTTGCATGTACCATGTGCTTGGACTTCATCGAATATGTCTGTCTTCTCCAATATCTCCACTATTTCGCCCATCGCTTCCTCTTTCGTAAGCTCAAAGTCGCTAGGTAATTAGCGCGCGATGATCGCGGCGATTTTTTTCAATACCTCATGTTCTCTCATGCACTCGCGGTCCTTAGTCATTCTCCCGAGGTCCCATTTCATGGCGATGTCCTCCTAAATCATCAAAGCAGAGTTTGCTGCGCGGCAGGATAGGTCACGCTCTCGCCCTCAACACGCGCAAACGGCGTCAGTTTATGCAGCCGCGCATTTGTCTCCGAAAAAATCTCCACCGCAGGCAACCCATGAGCGTTCAGGGCGTCCGCAATCAAGGAGCGGTGGCAGCGCCATGGAACGGCTTCAGCGCACATAATGGCGGTTCGCGCGCGTTGGCTAAGGGTAATGAGGTCTTCAAGTGCTGCCTCGAATTGAGGGGTTTGCATGTAGTCCGCGTAACCCCGAAAGTTCAGGTTGCGCCATCCACTATTGATGCTGTTTTTGCTTGGTTTCCGTAGCCCGCCCAGCGCTGGCATGGGAACGTAATTGATCCCATGGTCGCTTATTGCGACGGCCAGCCTGTCTGCATTGTATTGGGGATTGTGACGGGACTTTGGGACAGTGCGGACATCAATCAGTGTTCTCACGCCGTAAGTTGAGAGCAGGCGGACGAACTGCTCTATGACTAGCGTCGAATGACCTATCGTGAATACGGCTTCCCTAGGCCATTCTGTCGTCTCCCGCATTATTTAGCTTTGCGCTTAGGCAGTTTCGATATAGTACCTAGTCTCCTCGGCGCGGCGCGGCTTTTGTCGCCGGCGATGCTCCGCTTTAGTGCCTCCATAAGATCCACGACGTTGCTCACATCGGCTGGCTCCTTGCTACGCGTGATCTTGTGTCCACGCCTCTTTTCCTCAATGAGAGCACGCAGAGCATCCTCATAACGGTCGTTGAATTCCTCCGGGTCGAAGTCGCCTTCCTTTTGTTCGATAATCTTACGGGCAATTGTAATCATGCTCTTGTCGGGCCGCCCATGGAGCACTCCGGCCAGCGCTTCGGCGGTGTTTACGACTTCATCCCGGGTCCGGAGCGTCGTCGCAAGTAAGCCATTGTCGCGTGGTTCCAATGCCATCAGGCGCTCGCGGGTGTGCATTACCACCCGGCCAAGCGCGACACGGTTGGTCTCGATCATGGCTTGTTGGATGACCCCATAAGCCTCCGCCGATCCTTCATCCATTGGCACAAGGACGTAGGGCGTGTCCCAATAGAGCCGGTCGATGCTGTCCGCGTCCACGAAACGTTCGATCTCAAGTGTTTTGGTCGTTTCGAGCTTCACGGACTGAAAATCCTCTTCCGTGAAGAGAACATATTCGTTCTTTTCCACCGCGTACCCCTTGACCAACGGGGACCGCTCGACCGGCCCTGTGTCGGGGTCGGTCGTGACCATCTTTATGCGGTTACCCGTTTCGGGATTGATGAGATTAAAGCTGATGTCGTTGGACACCGTCGTGGCCTTGTAAAGCCCGACTGCACAGCTCACGAGGGACAGCCGAAGGTGGCCTTGCCATGCCGGGCGGGCCGACAGCCCTGGCATCCCGAAAGTGCGTGCTTTGGTACTCGGCGTCTCACGTCGTTTCGTTGAAAGAGCCATCTGCCATTACCCGATATTTTACCTTTGGCGACTCAACTGACGATTGGGTTCCCTGTTCCCTTCGTTAGGGATCTTCTGATAGGGGGCTCAAGATGTAGTGGGGGGCGCATCAATTTGCGGCGTCGTGCGTTTGCTATCGAAAGGAGAAGTTCCATGGCAACAAATGCTCCGGCAGGCGACGGTCATCGCAAGGGTGCAGTTCGCAAACGTACGCAGCTCAAGGCCAAGACGATGGGGGAAGAGCACTTCACTAAACGAAGTAAGAAGACCGGCCAGTTCATCGCGCAGAAAAAGGATGAAACCAAGTTCAAGGGCGTTCGGCGCGAACGGGCGCACTAGCTGCCAGGCCGACCGGCTCACATTCTCGAATAATGGCTTTGGCAAAGGAGGTTTTATGGAATTCCGAGATGCCTCGGCGCACCCCCGGCGTGCAGTGCGTGGACAGAAATATTTTCATTTTGTTGTATTGCCGGAGGATGCCCCGCTGATCGACCAGCTGCCTCCGGATCAGCAAAATGTACTTAGGTCGGAGGGGTCATATGCGGAGCGCGCGGGAAAATTGGGCATACCTATCGGCACTCTTCGGAGCCGCCTTCACCGAGCACGAGACGCCTTGCTTCGGCTTAGAGCCCAGCGCGATGGGGGCGAGGCAGAATCAGATCGTTCGTCCCTGCACTAGGGTTGCACAACAGGTACTCCGTTCTTGCGGAGTGGAGTAATGTGTGCTCCAGATGTCCCTTTGGTATCGATCTGAGAATTTTTTGGTTCGCGTTGGCGAGCCATTCCATTCCCTTCGTCGGCGCCACCACCACGATCTGGCGATCATGGTAGGGCGCAATGCTCGGGCCAGGCTCGACCGTCAGTATCGCGAAGCATTCGTTTTACGATAGACCAGTACGCTCAATAAGGCCATCGTCAGAGGCGACATACCTCCTTGCCGGGAACCCGACGAACCCAGAACATCGCCAATCCCATGTGTGACCTACACTGACGCTTAAAAGTGATTGCGGGAGCTAAAGGTTAGGCGTGCCCGGTAATGAGCCAGAGCAGGATTATGATTGGTATCGGCACGCCCAAAAGCCATAGGCAACCTGACCGCATATGAGTGTTCCGCTCTCTTCGACCAGGAGGGCTAACGTTTTAAGCTCCCAGATAGTTGCCTAATTTCGGCCCAAAAGTGGAACCGGCCGGGTTTTGATTTGTTGATGTTCAGCAGTGTTTTGAGGATTCCGATGGTTTCCGCCGGGCTTGAAGAACGCCGCTTTCATTGGGGCATCATTATCGGGGGTGCTATTGCCGCCGCAGCCACATCGTTCTTTCTGATAACTCTCGGAACCGGTGTGGGCTTGGCATTAGCTCCGGCCCACCCGACAACTGGGAAAACCGCGACCTTTATCACTCTTGGAGCGGTCTACTTCTTTGCCGCGCAAGCTTTTGGATTCGCGGTCGGGGGCTATCTCGTTGGCCGCCTAATAGGCCCCGAACCTCAGGAAAACCGGAAGGAAGAAGAATTTCTCGCTGCGGCACACGGCTTCGTGATGTGGGCCGCTGCGATTGTTGCCGGTATGCTGATACTTGCCATCGCTACTGCCGGAGGAATTGCGGCGACAGGTGACTCGTCTGACGATAATAACACCTCAAGCTACTACGTGGATATGCTATTTCAGGGCGCTTCAGCTTCCAATCAGTTGGAGGCGGACAAGGCAGAAGCCGCTCGTATTCTTCCGATGGCTCTGGTTCAACCGAATGATGCCACCGACACGGTACGCTTGGGACGGCTGGTATCACGAGACGTTGGAATTTCGGAAGCCGCTGGTCTGCAACGCGTGTCCGATGTTGAGGCCCGTGCTAAGGAAGCTGCGAATGAAACTCGCAAGGCTGCGACCATATTATCGCTTTGGACAGCGCTATCCCTATTGTTCGGTTGCGCGGTCTCTGTGGCGTCAGCAATATCAGCGCGCTGGATGGATGATCGCATCAGTTTTCATTTCGCTCGACGCTACTGAACGAAATGGTACAGCAGAACGGCCACGGAACGTTCCGCATGGCGCGTCGTTAATCCGTTTGCTTCGCATAAGGACCAGGTCCATGAGAACAGTAATTTTCTCCTGTTTTGCAGTCCTCGCCGTTGCCGCAATTCCGATCGCTTCGTTCGCTGATAGTCCAAGGCGATTTCTTCAAAAAGCGCTGGAAGGCGATAATTCCGAAATTATGTTGGGGCAACTGGCGGCTGACAGAGCGCGGAGTGAACGGGTCAAAGAATTCGGTCGGACTTTATCCGATGACCATTCACAAGCTCGTGAAGAGGTGATTCGTCTTGGTGCCCGTCTGGGAGTTAGGCGCAACCGCAACCTGAGCCCGGAGGCAAGGGAGGAGCGTGAACGTCTTCAGAATTTGGATGGTCGAGAGTTTGATCGCGAGTTTATTGATTACATGATCCGAGATCATCAAAAAGACATTTCTGAGTTTCAAGACGAGGCTGATGAACATCACGGTCCCGTCAGTGATCTCGCGGCACGCCAGCTTCCTAAGTTGCAAGAGCATCTGGAAATGGCTATGCGCTTGGATCGTTCCAGAGCGCGAAATAGAAACGAATCTGATCGTAATGGTGAGATATATCAAGGTGATCGCGATAACCGCGAGGAACAGATGCCAGAGAATGACCGGCGCAGCGAACGCGACTACGATAACGATAGAGCTCAGGAAAATCACTAGTCGGTCGTTAGCGCCCATTCTCACGGCGTATTGGGCTTCGAGATTTGCATCGAGATGGCGGAAGAGGTCGCTAAGCGCGCATTATTCTGAGACCGCGAAGATTGCCAGGACGTGGCGTGCATCATCCGCGAGCGGCAAGCAGAACGTAACGGAAGAATCATCAAGCGGGGTTAAAGGCTACTGCTGCTTAGGTTCCGAAACTTCTTTCGAATCGGAAGAGGTGGTAGCCTTTTTCGCAAGCTGGGATTGGGTAATCAAAATACGAAGTTGCCTTTGAGTCGATCGCCCACTTAAGGCCATTAATTCGCGATTACTGAAGCCCTCTTTGTGCAACTTTTCGCGAATAGTCCTAAGCGTGGTGTGCTCACCAGACGAGGCAAGCGCGATTGCTCTCTCCATTAAATTGGACATGGCCCCCCAACGCAACTCACGCAAATGCAGAGAAGCAGAACGGGCGATCGCGTCAACATGTAAGTTTTTACAAAACGGATCAGCAAAGCTGGAAAAGACCCGCATTCCGAATGCGACTGATGCTCACGCCGACCCAAACAGCGCGCGTTATATTTTGAAGTGTGCCTGATAGGCCTGCACTTGTTTGATTAACGGAGGGCTATGGCGAGGGAGCAGTGGCGGACGTATTCGACATTGCACTCAAAATTCTACACCACGCCTCTATTAACCAGGTTTGCAGAAATCTGTCCGCGCCGCCGCAACACCGCGGGCGGAATTCTTCCCGGAAGCTTTAACGCTGCTTGATAAAATCAACTTTCCTACCTTTCCGAGACGTGATGATGTTTGAATCGGCGGCATCGGCGTATCCCACGCTCAGGGAATTGAACCGCTTGGGGGCTGGTATCTTGGACGGTGCCAGCCCTTCTTTGTTTCGGCGTCGCTAGGAATCGGCGAATTTCACCTTCACGGGCCCCAAATCGACCCAGCGAAACTGCTGCCCCAGGATCGTCACTATCACACTTACGAAGGATCGCTGACTGCTCCGCCCTGTACAGAGGATGTGACTTGGATTGTGTTATAAGCACTCGTTGAAGTGTCCGATGCGCAGATAGCGGCGTTATCGGCGCTCTTCCCGCATGATTGCGACCGGCGCAGCCTCTTAATGGTCGTATTATGAGGGAAAGTGAGTAACGGCTCATACGGCGCGGATCCAGTCCGGATATGGAATGTCTGCTTTCGTTGGAAAGCTGACATTGGCCGACGTCCGCTTTCCGACAGTCGTGCCATAAAAGCGGACATCTCTAACATTTCCGGTCTGAAAGCGGGCATTTCAAGCTGTACTAAGCAACCGAGAGCCGCAAATTTGTTATTGGCCGGGTATCATGATGTGCGCGAAGGGCGTGCCCGCCCACATCAACCACGGTCGATAGTGATCCCTCTGAATTGACAAGCCGGTCGTTTCTGCTGTCGCGTTGGGCAGGAAAACGGCCATCAATGGCAGGGAGGAGTCTTGGGAATCTCCCGACATCGTATATGTGGTAGCACCAGCCATGGGCTGAAGAGTTCCAGCACGCGCGTCAGCGCCGAGTGTGTCTCTGATCTCAGTATTGGATTTCCCATCGTGACCAAGTTGTTCGTAGCGGCTCCAAAAGGCGTCCATGGCTTTGGGATAGCAATACGTGTTGAATCCCGAGGTCAGTGTATTGGCGCGGCATATCAAGTTATTTGAACCGGTACGCAACACGATACGCTTTGCGTTTGGAGCGTCCAAAATCACGGTGGCCTGATCTCGCATTGATCCCGGTATGGAAAGCAAAGCCCCCTCTATTATTTTGACTTGGCTGGCGCTTTGGGCATGCGCGATGGAGGGCGTTAGCACCGCACAAGCGAGTAAAATGCCGAGCGATGGATGAATGATTTGAGTTGGCATTGGGGAGCAAGCCTCCATTGGTGGTAGGTTCAGTTATGCATTCACGCAGCGGTCGCCAGCGATAATCCCTCCGTAGCCCGTTCGGTATTGTGCTGTCGAATTTATAATTTATAGTCAGCTCATCAATTTTCTGAATGATCAATGGATACCGAAGCACTCCGAACCTTCTTAGAAGTGCACCGTAAAAGGGGCTTTTCAGACGCTGCACGAGTGCTCGGTCGCACTCAACCTGCAATTTCGAGCCGTATCCGCCTCCTCGAGCAAGAATTGGGGGTGCGACTGTTTGAACGAACCGCCGTCGGAATTGTGTTGAGCCAGGCTGGGCGGGTGTTGCTTCCGCATGCTGAGCGCGTCATTGCCGCACTCCAGGATGCGCAAAACGCCGTGCGCAGCTTAACAAAGGAAATGTCGGGACCTTTGACGTTAGCGATTGTCGGCACGCTGGCCGATCAAAAATTAAGCCGGGTTCTAAAAGAATTTACGCGAAAGCACGCGGCCGTCGAATTCTATATTCAGGCAGTGCGCAGCTCCAGAGTCAGCGAGCTGGTTCGGGTCGGCGAAGCCGTCGTCGGTATTCGTTATGATCGTGATCCATCGGTCGACCTTTGTTTCGAAGAACTTGGTGTGGACAAATTGGTCGTGGTTTGCGCCCCCAATCATCGATACGCAGGTAGGACTTTTGGATCTCTCAAAGCATTACAAGATGAGCATTGGATCGCGTTTCCGAACCAGCCAGAACAGCACGAGATCTACGCTTCGCATATCGCAAGTGTATTTTTGGCGCAGGGTCTGGGTGAGCTGAAATGGTCACCGGTTGACAGCTTGACCGCTCAAAAACGATTGATCGAAGCCGGTTTTGGAATCGCACTCATGTCTCAAAGCAATGCTTATGAGGAGATTGCAATAGGTGGGCTGGCGACTATCAACGTGAGAGGGCTTGGTCCCGGACAACCCATATGTATGGTAACCCGGAAAGGGGGATTTCTCAGCGCGGCAGCGTCTTCGTTGATAGACCTTCTGCGTACTCAATATTTGAAGAAACCGAGAACGGCCTAAGTGGCGGCCTTCGGGAAAAGGCGGCGTTGGGCGATAATGTGGGCGATCGCGTCGGTCGGCCGATGAGAAGCCGCGGACTGTTCGAAGATATCGCTCAACGTTTCCATGAGCCGGCCCAGCTTTGCATCAACCCAGTTCGGATCAAATGCATGACCTCGTCGACTGGCGTTGATTTCAGCAGCGATATTAATGATGCCGCCAGCATTGGCGACATAGTCCGGTGCATACAATATGCCGCGCTCAAACAAGCGCTGCCCGACCTCCGGTGAAGCTAACTGATTGTTGGCACCGCCCGCCACGACACGCGCTTTTAGACGCACCAATCCTTGGTCCGACAGTGTGCCGCCCAATGCACAAGGGCAGAATACTTCCACATCTTGTGCAATAATGTCCCCTGGCGAAACGATTTGTGCATCGGTCTCATGGGCAACCCTGAGTGCCGCATCCGAATTGACGTCGGCAATTATGATCTGAGCACCTGCCCGGTGGAATTTATGCGCCAACGAGGAGCCCACTTGACCAGCGCCCTGGATAGCGACCCGAACGCCATTTAATGAACTGTTGTGTAATCTTCTCACAGCCAATGTAGCGGCGCGGAAAACGCTCTCGGCAGTTACGGGGCTAGGATCTCCGGCAGCCGTTTTATGCCCCGCCAATCCCGTTATGTAGCGTGACTGGGTCCGGGCGTGGCTTAGGTCCTTGGCATCGGTACCGACATCGACTATGGCCCAGAAGTTTCCCTTAAACGCCTCGACGGCGCGGCCGTAAGCTTCGAACAATTTTGGAGTCTTTTCGGTCCTACTGTCTCCGACAATCACCGACCAAGCACCGCCAAGTTCGAGGTCTGCGACCGCGCTTTTGAGTGACATGGCTCGTGACAGTAGCAAAGCGTCCTGAACCGCGGCCGCCTCGCTCTCGTAGGGTAACATTCGACACCCCCCGGCGCCCGGACCTCGGATGGTCGAGTGAATAGCGAATATGCACGAAAACCCAGAATCCGCATCGCGGATAGTCGATACGTGTTCGTGTTTCTCAAAAGCAGGGACGTTACGAAAATCCACGCGTGAATGCCTCAATTGCAATGGAGAACGAGTGGTGCAGTTTTGAGAGTTAGTTTCAGGAGGGGCGAAGTTTTATACGATCTATCAAGGCCGATTGTCCAAGCGGAAATATCTATACGCCGCATCAATTTAACTTATGTCGCGGCGGCGGTGATTGTTTGATCTAATTCAAATTGCTGCTCGGCGAGTTTAGCTAAGCCGGCGGAGTTCCCAGAGTATCGGCCATAGGAGCGGACCAGCTGGACCGCGAAAATGCAAAGGACATAAATTGCGGAATCCGAAATTGAAATTAATAGGAATAATCGCGATCTTGCTCGCTGCGCCTGAAGCATCACACGCGCAATGGAAAACAAAATGGAGTTATGGTGGACCGACGGGGCCTGAGCATTGGGGCGATCTCGATCCGGATTATGCTGCATGCAAGGTCGGGAGACAGCAGTCCCCCATCGATATCAAGGAAACCACGAAAGCAATACTCCCTGTGTTGCAATTTCAATTAGGGAGCAGGGCTCTGAAGTATCTGGTGAACAACGGGTACACGATTCGGGTGGACTATCATGATGCCCCGGGGACGGGAAATTTTCTGATCGTCGGAAGTAAGCGATATCAGCTGCAGCAATTTCATTTTCATGGTCCCAGCGAAGAAACTATTCATGGGAAATCCACAGAAATGGTCGCCCATTTAATGTTTCAGGGCGCTGACAGGAAGGTGGTGGGGGTTACCGTCTTTCTCAGACGAGGTAGGGCCAACTCTATGATTCAGAAGATTTGGGATCATATGCCGGTAACGGAGAGCAAAATCGGAAAGGATTTTTCTCATCCCGGGGAAGAGGTGCGAGGCGTGCAAATCAATCCAATAAGACTGTTGCCCGCGGACCGTCGCTATTACACTTATGAAGGATCGCTAACTGCTCCGCCTTGCACAGAAAATGTGACTTGGATTGTGTTAAAAGCACCTGTTGAAGTCTCCGATGCGCAAATAGCGACTTTTTCGGCACTGTTCCCGCATGATGTGCGACCGGTGCAACCTCTTAATGGACGTACTGTGAGGGAAAGTGAGTGATGTCTCATAGGACCGCGACTGATGCTGTCGGATGCGAAATGTGCACCTTCACCACAAAGCTGACACGACTGAACGCCCGCTTTGAGGCAGTTTCTACTAAAAGCTGACATAGCTTCTGATGTCGCGCTGCGACATGAATTATCCTAAACTGGGCAGAGCCTCGCGACTGGCGGTTGCTTCCATCGCCCTTGGCTATCGCTTTGGCGACAGATTCGAAGCCAGGATCACTGATCGAACACGAGCTGCTTAGCTACTTTCAGCGGCTTGTGGTCGAGAATCCGGCTGGCCCAAGCCTTAGCGGCTGGACTCATAGCCGAATCTGTTCCTATTTTGTTCCAAGTCGAAAATGGGAGGGTCCAGATGGCTTACGTAGTTTTTGCGGAAGAATTGGAGGACGTGGCGCATATTCGTGGCCACACTGTCTCGACGCTGGAACAAGCCTTCGCTCAAATCGTCGACCGATGCGGACTGACGCACCATTTCGAGCGTGAGGACGAGGGCTGGCGGCTGGTATTGTCGGACCCGGAAGATCCATCCCGCAGCCCCGATCCTGTCCTCTCCACCTACATCAAGCCGCGTGACGCCCATTACGATTTGATGGTCCAAGCGGTGGACGGGCGGCTGCGCGGGCATATCGCGGTGGACGCGGCGATCTTCGACAAAAAATTCGCATCTGCAGCCAACCCATGATTGATCCCGACTGGGATGTCCCGGCCAAACTGGACGGTCTGCCCGTGCGGCATTGGAAGCGGCGGACCGGTTTCACAGAACGTGGCACCGTCGCCCAAATGGTCGAACGGTGGCTGCGGCTGGCCTGGAGCCAGCAACAGGGATGCTCGCTGGCCTGGGGGCCGGACGGGGATGGGAAGCACGGCGGATGGCAGGCGAACGGCATCGGGGCGTTCGTGCTTCGGGCTGGGCTTCCGCCGCAGATGTTAGCCGCGAGATCCCGGCCGCCGACGCGCGACGAAATCGACGCAATGTTCGCGAGGCCGGCTTACCGCGCAGTCCCCTTCGCAGTACCGGATCACTTTAACCCAGACCCACACCGGACACTGAAATGACGGAGGGTGATGAAACGACGGGCGCGATACGCGGGCAAGCTAACCACCGTGGCCGCCGCCGCGATGGCGGACTACAATCTGGTCGTGACTTGCCGCGCCTGCGGGCACGAAAGGCATATGTACGCTTGGAAGCTGGTCTAATCGAAGGCGCGGGCACCAGACATTCCGTTGGGTATGGCATTCCCGGGCTTCTATTGCCGCTATTGTCGGCGGCCAGTGGAGGCAATTGTCGTTTCTACCGGACCTTTCGCCGGGTGATGATATGAGCGAAATCGATATCGAGGCGACCGCGCTGCGGTATTTTGAGGTCCACGGGCAATGGGCCTGGTTGGAGGTCAGCCTGATCGCTGACCGGCATTATGCCCAAGGGAACATGGCCCTATTCCGAGATTGGGCGCGGGTGGCGAAGCGGGTCAACGAACTTCTTCCATGGGCGGACGTGGCCGAATAGGCTGAGATTCGTTGGCGGGAGGGCAGCGTGCGGCTTCTAGCAACCATCGCATTTATCGTTATGTCTGTAGCGGCAGTGGCCAACGAGGCCATGCCTTCAATTAAGCACCTCGTTGATATTGGTGGTGGTCGCCACCTCAACATTGTCTGCGTGGGCAACGGTTCGCCCACGGTTGTTTTTCTCCAAGGCAGCGGCGCCAGCATAATCGATTGGCGCAAGGTCAGGAACCCCGTGGCTGCATTCACGAGGGAGTG
>Ga0105240_10004608_pt1 | contig 20897 bp, 21 predicted proteins | sample KBSC54metaG_FD_80426 | JGI IMG/M metagenome (GOLD analysis project Ga0105240, IMG submission 80426) | Corn rhizosphere microbial communities from Kellogg Biological Station, Michigan, USA - KBS C5-4 metaG | ecosystem: Host-associated > Plants > Roots > Rhizosphere > Soil | place: Michigan, USA... | reverse complement strand
TTAGGTTCGGCGAGCAGTTGTAGTTGGCGCTTCACCTCCAGGGCGTGGATGGCCGCCGCCAAGCCCAGATCGCGCCGGAAAAGAAAGATGTTGACGGCCTGGCCGAGCGAGAACGGCGGCCCGCCGGTTTGACTGATCGGCGAACCGGTGCCGGCAGCGGTACTTTGGTTGAATGCGGTGCTGGCCAAGTCCACGCCGACATCGCTCACCGCCGACCGGTCCACGTTGGCGAATTTTACTCGCAGCAGGATCTGCGGGTCGACCGGCGGGACGTCAACTCGCAACAGATTGACGGGTTTCCCCAGCGTCGAAGCAATCGCCATCACGCGATCGGCTTCAATAAGATCCGTCACCCTGCCGCGAACAAAGACGTTGGTGTCGTCGGTGGTTATCGTGACATTACTGCCGGGAACCTCCGCCGCAATCTCTTCGCGAACCGCGAGCAGGCGGCGTGGCGCGGCCTCGACGATGAGATCGTACGTGATGTGGCTCTCATCGTCCAGCCACAGGACCAGCGAAGTCTCACCGGCCAACTTCCCATTGAGCAATACCTGTTTGGGACCGATCACTACCGATTCCACGAGTTCGCTGCTGGCGGTGGCGATCCTTTTAATCTTGGCCGAGCTATCGAGCACCAGGGATTTGCCGACGGCCACCGACAACCGCGGGACCGGCGGAGTTTGGGCGGGCAGGGCCGATCGTGCCAGTATCAGCAAGGTAGTCACCGTCAGCCATCGCGGCAAGCGCATGTCCCAATCATCGGCGGGATGCGCCCGGGACTTTAGAGTGGCGGCGCCCTAATGTTCCATCCGCCGACATCCGATAGAACAGTGTGACGTCAGAACATACGATTCGCATCGCACTGTATACACAGCAACCGTTCGTGGCCCAGGGTATGGCCGCGGTCTTCCAGAACGTAGCCGACGTGGAGTTCACGGCCTGCTGCGACAGCGTCGCGGCGGTTTTGGACGGCCTGCAATGCCTGCAGCCGCACATCCTGGTGGTCCACGCAGGCGCCGGGCTCACCCTCGCGGATATTCGGGAAATCCGTTCCGCCGACCGCGCCTGCCGTGTGATTTTGTGGGGCGAGGCTTTAGCCGGTGAATTCGCGTTTCAGGCGATCCAGTCAGGTGTTCGAGGCATTCTGCCCGACACGACCCCGGTCAGCGTATTTCTCGATGCGCTACGAAAAGTTCACCGCGGCGCCTTGTGTTTCGAAAACAGTCTTCTGGAGAGCGTGCTCTCGCAACAGCGGGTCACCCTGACTCCCAGGCAGGGGCAGATTGTATCCCTTGTGGCCCAGGGTCTCAGGAACAAAGAGATCGCCTTCTCGATGGGCATTACCGAAGGCACCGTAAAAGTTTATCTTTATAAGCTGTTCAAGAAGCTCGGCATGCGTGACCGGCTTGAGATGGCGCTTTACGGACGTAGAAACCTCTTCTGCGGCCAACCGGGTTTGGACAACCGGGAGATCGCGCAGCGCGAGCCCCCGTCCCTCATGCTCGTGACCCGAAAACAGCTCGGCGACACGGTGATTCATTGACGCTACTCGGCTTTGCTGCCGCGGCGGCGCCTGAAGATCATCACTCCGAAAAGCACGGCCAGGACTCCGCAGATCAGGCGAACGGTGGTTGAATCCATGTCAATCTCTCCTTCTTTTTACTCATCGGCCAATTACATGTTTTCGATCATTGGCATTAAATCGCGAACTAACCTTGTCATTACAGGACCGATCGTCACTACGAACAACGACGGCAATACGCAGAAGAAGATCGGAAAAACCAACTTGACGGCCAGCTTCGAGGCTCGTTCCTCGGCTCGCTGCCGGGCCATGGTGCGCAGGTACTCGGCGTGACCGCGCAGACTCTGTGCGATGCTCGTACCGAAACGATCGGTCTGCACGAGGACAGCCACGAGCTTTTTCAGGTCTTCCACGCCCGTGCGGTCCGCCAGATTGTGGAGCGCCTCGGCGCGTCGTTTGCCCGCCCGCAATTCCAGATTCATGACCGTGAATTCGCTACAGATCTCGGGATGCGCCGATTGGAGCTCCTTCGCCACCTGGATGGTGGTCTGGTCGATTCCCAGGCCGGATTCCACGCACACCACCATCAAATCGAGGGTGTTCGGCAACCCGCGACCAATCGCATGCTGCCGCCGGCGAATGAAAAACAGCAGCACCTGCATGGGGACGATGTACCCGATCGCGGCCATGGCACCGGTTCCCATGACGACTCGATCCGCCCCGGATCCCCAAGCCCACAACAAACCACCGGCCGCGAACAGCAGGCTGGCGACGGTCCGAATGGCGTGAAAGTACGAGGCCGCATTCGGATTGCGGAATCCCCCTCGAATGAGCCTCTGCTTCAACTGGGCGAGGCTGCGCGGCGAAGCCGGAACGAGGGCAGCGATGCGATTGACCAGGCGTCTCCAGACGACCGACGGCGAGGGGATCCGCCTGCCTGGCTTGGCTGTGACCGGCGCCAGGCGCCGAACCCCGCGGGTGCGCCATCCGGTAGCGCGCATGCCCAGCCAGGTGGTGCCCGCGGCGACCAGCACGAACAGCAAACCAGTGATCAGTTCCAACATGCCTACACCTCAAACGTGACGATTTTGCGGATGATCAGATACCCGACCAATTGCAGTCCCAGTGCGGCGGCCAACAACTCGTGTCCCATTGGATCTTCCACGAAAAAGCGCGCATATTTCGGATTCACGACGAACATCATGACACCCACACCGGCCGGAATCGCCGAGAGGATGCGCCCCGACATGAGGCCCTGCGCGCTGACTGCGCGGATTCGCGCTCGCAGCTTGAACCGTTCGCGCATCAGACTTGCCAGCTTGTCCAACAATTCCGCCAGGTTGCCCCCGGTCCTCTTTTGCAGCAGCACCGCGGAGACAAAGAACTGCACATCCATACTGGGCACCCGGTACGCCAGCTTGCGCAGTACGATCTCCAGCGGCTGTCCCAGGTTCTGCTCCTCGAAGGCGCGCCGCATCTCGCCGGCCAAAGGGTCGCTGAACTCGCGATATGCCATGTCGACCGCGACGGAAAAGGCGTGCCCGGCGCGCATCGAGCGCGAAATGAACTCCAGGCAATCGGGGAACTGTTCTTCAAATTGTGAGATGCGGCGGTGCGCCTTCCGCCTCACGTACCAGACGGGGATCCAACCGGCCGCGACCGCAGCCGCCAAAGCAATGAGCGGCTGGCTGTTTCCCGTGAACTCCGTGACGGCCAGGAATGCGATCACGAACAGGCCGAGGGAACGGTGCAAGAGCCCGGCAGGCCCCCACTTGAGAGCGGCCGCTTCCAGCAGGTGTGCCGCGGATTCTCGCAGCTTCAGCCGATCCAGCAACTTCGCCGTCAGTTGTCCGCGTACGTCGCCGGCCACCTCGATCAAGCGCGGGCGCGCACGCCGGGCGCCGGCCGGCTGTAGTGCGGGCGTCGACAGGCGGACCACTGCCAGCCGCACGTCGCGCCGTTCCAGCCGGGTCCACATCAGCCAAAAGCTCAGGACCGCCGTAGCCGCCGCGACCACAAATATGACGCTCATCGGTAACCTCCCACGTCGAGTGTTTCCTCGAAAATGCCCGCCGGCAGCCGGACTCCCGCCGCCAGCAGCTTTTCGTTGAATTTCGGCAGGATTCCCGTGGCGGCGAAGGTTCCGAGTACCTTCCCGTCCGCCGACAGGCCGCGCTTTTCAAAAACGAAAATGTCCTGCAAGGTGATGATGTCGCCTTCCATTCCGGTCACTTCCGTAATGTGGGTAACGCGGCGCGAGCCGTCACTCAGGCGCGAACACTGCACCAGAATCTGGACGGCCGAGGCAATCTGCTGCCGGATGGCTGCGAGGTGGATGTTGCTGTTGGCCATCGTAACCATCACTTCCAGCCGCGAGATCGCGTCGCGCGGAGTGTTGGCGTGCACCGTGGTGAGCGAGCCGTCGTGCCCCGTATTCATGGCCTGCAGCATGTCCAGCGCTTCTTCGCCGCGGACCTCGCCCACGATAATGCGGTCGGGCCGCATACGCAGGCTGTTGACGAGCAGTTGCCGCTGGCGCACCGCGCCGTGGCCCTCCAGATTATCGGGACGCGTCTCCAACCGGACGACGTGAGGCTGCTTCAACTGCAACTCGGCGGCGTCTTCAATGGTCAGGATCCGCTCTTTGGGAGAAATGAAAAAAGACAGCGCATTTAATAATGTTGTTTTGCCCGCGCCGGTTCCGCCGGAGACGATCACGTTCAATCGGGCCTTGACCGCCGCCTCCAGCAACTGCATCATGCCGGCCGTCAGCGCGCCTTTCGACACCAGGTCCTTGGGCATCAGCTTGTCGGTACCGAAGCGGCGGATCGAGAGCAGTGCGCCATCCACGGCCAGCGGCTGGATAATGGCGTTGACGCGCGATCCGTCGATCAGGCGGGCATCCACCATCGGGTTGGATTCGTCGACCCGCCGTCCCACTTGCGAGACGATCTTGTCGATGATGCGCAGCAGGTGGCCTTCGTCGTGAAACCGCACATTGGTGAGTTCCAGAAGGCCTTTTCGCTCGACATATACCTGCCGATGGCCGTTTACCAGGATGTCCGAGATCCCCGCATCCTGCAGCAGCGGCTCCAGGGGTCCAAGGCCGAACACCTCGTGCAGCACCTCATCGCCGATGCGTTGTTTTTCCGCGGCGGTGAGCAGATTCGGCTCTTCTTCCACCATGGCCAGCACGGCCTGCCGAACTTCCCGATGGACGTGCTCGTCGTCGATTCCCGACAAGGCTTCCAGATTGATTCGCTCCAACAATTTGTGGTGCAGGAGAAATTTGAGCTCCTGATATTCGGGATTGATCGCCGCCTGCTTTTCCGGCGGCCAACTGGATTCTGCTGTGCGTACCGGTTCCGGTATCATTTGCCTTCGCGCTCCCGGGAAAAGTATTCCACCTTTTTTACGGACCCCCGGATCACGATCATTTGTTCCGGCTCGACAGCCGCCGCGACCGGCACGTCGGCCTTGACCGGCGGGGTCGGCGAATGAACCGCCGGCTGGGACCGCCGCGCCGGGTTCGCTCCGTGGACCGGCACAGGCGCCGCCACGGTTTGCACTGTAGCGACGGGCCGCGACGCGCCATACAACTCGTGAAGGGTGTGGCCGGCGCTCGGGATCACCGCCCGGTCGGTCGAGTTGCGCAGCACCAGTTGGATCCGCCCCTCGTTGTTGGCCAGAGTCAGGGCCTCGGCTTCGCGCGGACTGACCAGGAGTGTCACCACCGGAGCCGTGATCGGCTGGCTTTTGGCGTCGGCTTGTATGGTCTGTCCCGCGGAGAGTACCGCGATATTCTGCAGGACCGTCTGCGTTTGGATGTCACCCCCGGACGGAGGCTTACCCGTTACCAGCACATCCACGTGCATTCCCGGCAGGACAAACCCGGCGACTCCCACGACGTCGTTTACCCGCACCGAAACGGCGCGCATTCCCGGCGGAATCATAGGACCCAGCCCCATCCCGCTGCCCTTCGGCGCCAGTCGTGCTTCCACCACCGGTTCGTCCGGCTCGATGGCGCTGATCACCGGGCGGTCGACCACATCCTCCACGCGCGCGAAAGCTCCCGCCGGGGCCACAGTTTCCGGCACGCCGCGCAGCGCCACCGATTCTTTATCGAGGACGCTACCGGCCGGAACCGCTTTGGTTGCCACGACGATCTGTTTTTCCGGAGCCGGCCGCCGCCGTCCCCCGGCGTTGCCGGCCAAACGGTAGAACACCGCCGCCACCAGCAGAGCCCAAAGCAGGCTTACGGCCAACACCGTCATGAACCGCTTGTCTAAGTGCATCCAGAACCTCCGCCATCCCGGGCATACAAAACCGCCATCGAATCCTGATAAATCCGGCGCCAGCCGGGTTGGCGCTCCAGGATCGTGCGCAAGGGCCAATCCGCCGGCAGCAGCGCGAACTCAAAGCGGTACCGATCCAGCAGTTCGACTGACGAATCTTCGCCGGCCAGCAGTTTGCGGTAGTCCGACCCGATTTGCGGTCCGAAAAAATCGCTCCGCCCGTCGAAGAAGACCCGTTGCCGCGGATACAAGCGGAAGATCAGATAATCGGCCCATTGGTCGGAAGTCAGGACGCGCGGCATCTCCCTCCCCGGGGCCAGTTGCCGCAGATTGCTTTCTACAGCCTTCACCGGGAAAACCACCGCCGGGAAGTTCGAACCCGGGGCCGTAGTCAGGACCAGCGCGGCCGACACCGGCAGCCAAAGGCTCACCCCAGCCGAGCGTCCAAATTCCAGCGCCAATTGCCAGAACACGCGCACCGGGCTGGATTTGCCGGCGCGCGATGCCGCTTCCCGCCACCAGCCGGCGCAGGACGACGCCACCACCGGCGCCGCCGCGATTGCGAAAAACGGAACGTGCCGGGCCGAGCGCAGCGAAGCAAACGCCCAGACTAGTACCAGCAGGCGCTCGAAAGGATACGCCTTCCAGGCCAGCGACACCGCGGCCAGCAGCAGGAGCGCGTAAACGACCATGCCTTCGGACCGGATCGCCGGCGATTGAAATTCCTGCACGTAATTCAGAATCCACGGCGAATTCAGATATCGTGCGATGTGCAGATGTAATTGCCAGCCGTACGGATTCAGCAGGCTGGCCGACGCGCACAGCGCCGCCAGAGTCGCATAGCGCCGCAGCCCGGCCCAATCGCGCTTCGCGGCACAAACCAGCAGCAAGAGTCCCAAGGTCGCCAGCCAGGCGATGAACCCGGCATGCAGATTCGTCCAGATCGCCGTCAGCGGAACCAGCAGCCAGAGCCGTGGCGCCGGCCGTGCGCGATCTTCGGCCAGCAGCCATAACGCGATGGTGTAGCAAAGGATAGAGAAGATATGCGGGCGCGCCAGGAAGTGAATGCTGGAGGCGCTGACCGCGGCCATGGTGGCGGCCAGCGAAATCCAAAGGCCGCAGCCGTGATGCAACATGCGGGCCAGCAGCATGGTCGCGGTCAACGCCAGGAGCGCGCCCGCCAAACCCGCGACGGCCGCCATGCCGCGCCAGCGCCACATGAACGCAAAGCAAACATCGGCCAGCCATTCCCATGCGAACCAAGGCTGGCCCGGACGTGTAAAGGAGAAGGGATCCGAGACTGGTACCCGGCCCGTGTTGAGGACCAATTCCCCGGTGCGAATATGCCAGCCGGTGTCGCCGTCCGAGAGCAGCCCGCGGGCACCTTGCGGAAATGAGAATGCCGCGATCAGCAGCGCTGCGAAGAAGAGGTCGAGCAGCGTCGGTGTGATCAAGCGGCGGAGCCGGGCGGGCGCTGTAGAAGCATGCGACATCACCAATCAGATCGACTCAGCCAGGGAATTCTTGAAGCGGCGTACTGGAACTAGTACCATTGCCGCGAATCGCGGCTCCCATTAACCTGAAGCCGAAAGGTAGGTATGACTGCTCTCGTAGTATTTCTGGTCCTGCAACTCTGCGACTTTGCAACCACTCTGCTGTTCCTCCAGCGCGGCGTAGTGGAGGCGAACCCACTGGTGCGATCGCTGATCCATGCGTCGGCGGACCCCGCGGTGGCGGTCCTACTCTTCAAGTTGGCCGGCTGCGGACTGGCGCTGTTTGCCTGGAAAAGCCGCCGGCTCCGGTTGCTGCGCGGGGCCAACATCTTCTTCGGCGTATGCGTGGCCTGGAATCTCCTGGCGATCGCGGCGGCCTGACCGCAGGGCCGTCGCACAGCCGCGTCCTCACATTTTGCCGGTTTCCGCCGATCAGAGTAGTGAGGTCACGCCGTGCCATCACAACAAAGCCGTTCCGTTGTTTGGAAGCCGCTGGTGGTGTGCCCTCAGGCCGAGGTTTTCCGCAGCCTGCAGTCTGTTCTAAGCGGCCTATCTCCCGAACAGCCTTGCATGCTGCCGGACTATCCTCGCGCGGACGTGATGGCGTCGCTGGTGGAGCGGAACGGATATAACGTCTGCTTCCTGGACGCCGCCACCAATGGCGAGACGGTGCAATGGCTGATCGCGGAATTGGCGCCGCTGCTTCCCGTGGTGGCGCTGCATCCGGGCAACGACGCCGATCTCATCTTACGGTGTCTGCGCCGCGGGGCTTCGGAATTTCTCGCCGAACCCACCGCCGAATCCGTACGGGCAATCCTCGACCGGCTGGCGCGGGGGCGCAGCGAGGCAAGCGCGGAAACGCCGGGACGCCTGTTTTGCGTCGTACCGGGTAAGCCGGGCTGCGGTGCCAGCACTTTGGCGGTACACCTGGCCGTGGAAATGCGCGCGCGCGGCGCAGGTCCCGTGCTGCTGGTAGATGGCGACCAGTTGACGGCCAGTATCGCGTTCATGCTCAAGTTGAAACCCGAATTCCACCTGCAGGACGTGGCGCGCGACTGGTCCCGGATGGATGACGACCTCTGGTCGCGGCTGGTGGTATCGGCGTGCGGCGTGGATATTTTGGCCGCGCCCGAAGATCCAGCCAGCCGGACGGAGGTGAGCCGTCAATTTGCGAGCCAATTGTGCGCGTTCTGGCGGGAGCGGTACCGGACGGTCGTTCTGGACCTGCCGGACGTACGCACAGCGGCCGACTGCGGCTTCGCTGCGCTGGCGGACGCGATCCTGATGGTCACGACCAACGAGCTGGCGGCACTACATGCGACGGGCCGGGGGCTCCGGTTATTGAGTGGAGCGGGGGAACAGGCCAAGGTACGGCTGATCCTGAATCGCTACACGCCGGCTACAGGACTGAAACGCGAGGACGTCAAGACGGCTCTTTCGCTGTTGCCCTTTGCCGCGCTCTGTAACGACTATGAAGCCATCCAGGGGGCCCTTCTCGACGGCAAACCGGCGTTGGGCTCGCGCTTCGCGGCGTCCGTGCAGGATCTCTGCCATCAACTGTCGGACAGGCCGGCAGCTGGGAAGAGCAGCAACTCGTGGATCTCGTCGCTGTTTCATCGCAGGGGAAGAGCGGCCACTCATGAGGCGGGCGTGTCCGCCGCAAGTAAGTAAAAATACGCTGTCGATTAAGCGAGTAACTGAATTTAAGGGTACCCGGTCCGATGTTACTGTTGGCACAGAAGGAAAACAGAAGGTAAATATGAAGGTTCTATGCAGTCGTTTCTGGCGAGATACCGAGGGGCAGGACTTAGTGGAGTATGCGTTGGCGGCGGGCCTCGTAGCCGTCGCAGCGGTGGCAGCAATGCCCACTCTCAGCACCACGGTCAACACGGTCTTCACGAAGATCGCCTCGATCATTCAGTCAAACGTAACGTAACAAGGAGATAGTCGATGAAACGCATCAAGCAAGTTGTTCTGAACCTGCAAATCTGGAAGGATACCAGCGGGCAGGATCTCGTGGAGTATGCACTTGCGGCCGGGCTGGTAGCCGTCGCCGCCGTAGCCTGCATGCCGAGTCTGAGTTCGACGGTAAATACCGTCTTCAACAAGATCGGCTCGATCATCAACAACACGGTGAAATGAGGGCTGGCCCGGGTTTGAAGACTGGCAGGGAAGGTGGGGGTAATTTCTGCTTACGGCTCTTAGCCGGGCGTGAGCTCATCAATCGGATGAGGCTCACTGCCCGGCTCTAACATACGCCACTTGAAGAGCCCAACGACACCAGAATTGACGCGGAGGACTAACCAACCGCTGCAAAACCGGTGTACCTAGCTGCGACGGTATTTGCGGATCGAGAGGGAGAGCATCAGCAAGCCGGCGCCGAGGGAAACCGTGGACAGAGGACCCGGCTCCGGAACCGGCGAACTTACGGTTACTTCAGCAGCCGAATAGCCGTTCGTAACCGCGCCGACGCCAGCCAGGCTAGCCAGGACCTGCTGGTAATTTTGGGTAGCGAACTGCGAAGTGAAGATCGCACTCCATGCATTGCCGTCGGCGGTTACACCCGCGAAATTCCAGGTGGCCGTCGAACTGGTGGATGTGTTGTTGACAAAGTTGAAAGGCGAGCCCGGCAGAGTGCACTGCTGACCTGCTGCCGCGGGCGTCGTGGCGCATTGGGCGGAAGTGTAGATGCCAGGGTTGATGAAGTTGATCAACAGAGGCGATACACTCGGGTTGACCAGGAAGCTGATGAACGGCTGCGCTGCGAACGTTGTCCCTACCGGCTCAGTGGCGGAGGACAGATTCGAGACGTGGTTTTGTCCGTTCTCCGTAGCGTAGATGCCGGTTCCCAGGCTGAGTGTGAACTGGTCTGCCAGGTTCGGCGGCAGATCGGACGCCCATGTGATCGAGTTGGCCGAGACGGTCACGATGCCGGTCATTGTGAACGTGCCTAGGGTCGCCGCCGACCCCGGAATGCACATGGCGAGCACTACTGCTGTCAACAGAATCAGTCTGCTTCTCTTACTCATTTGGTGGTTTCCTCCGTAACAGTTTCGTTGAACTTTGAATCGACTTAAGACGCCGACTCAAGTAACGTTCGCTATTGTGCCCTGTCTGGAGAAGGTTGTCGGGGCTAGAACTAACAATTGATAAGAACGGTGAAAACGATATCGTACTGATCAGACCACTGACGAAAGCACTGTAATAACAGGCACGGCGGAGTGGTATAAAGCTTTACAAAAAGGGCCAGAAATAGACGGGTAGTCATAGAAAATGACGGTCCGGTGTGAAGAATACTCCCGCGATCCAGGCTAGCTACTTAGTAAGTTGCCGTACGGTCCGCACGGTCGATTTCGCCGATCGAAGCGAGGTTCAGGCGATCTGCGGGAAGTCCCTCAGAACACTGTATCGGCTCAGACCGGGCCGCGGTATGGCTGCTCACATATTTCTCGAGCAACCTACTTCGACAGGGAAGCGATGTAGCGCCCTGGCGAAAGGACAGCCACGGGATCGAGCGTCTGCTTCAAAGTACTTAATAACGCACCGTACGTCCCGCTCTGTTCCATTTCGGACATAGAGGCTACGCTGAGGCGGTATGAGGGGTAGCCCAGGGAGGTTGCTTTCTCCAACAGCTCGCGGTAACACGCCATCGCCCGCCCGTCTTCGCCTTCCTGCGACCGGTCGTACGCGATAGATATGATGCAGGCCAGCGAACGGTCGGTGATCACGGTGAGCGAAATGGCCGGCTCAAAGCCGTGCGACAGGACCAGGGCGCTGGCCATGGTGGTCAGCCGCTCCGCGTGTTTGCCGTCGTTGGGAGCCACGGGACTGCACCAGAGCAGGCCGCAGCCGTCACGATCCGGATCCATATTGGTGGGGATGGGAGTGCGCTTCCGCCAGTACGTGCTTTCCAACGGGTGGTCTGTGGGAATCCCCCTCATCAATCCATAAACGGGCTTCAGAACGGCGAGGGTTCGCTCGAGATTCCAACCGCTCACCATCTGGTACGGCTTGGCGAATCGGCCGGCCAGTTGGAGCATCCGGTCATCCATAAACTGGAGCCGCTGCGCCTTTCCCTTGAGGGCCTGGCGCAGCAAACGCCGCGCTTCCTGCACTTGGCGTTTGGTGCCGTAGAGGGCGCCGGATCCGTTCCAGTGCCCGATCTTCAACTCCCGCCGAAATCGCACCATGTGCTCAGGGGTGAGCGGTGTTTGCCCGCCGGTCTCCTGCCACGGATACTGCTGCAGTGCCGATATCACTTTATAGTCATTGGCAATGTGCGAAGCACTACGGATTGTGCCGTTCAGGCGCAGGGGACGCAGGCTGTCGATGAGGCCGGCGAGTCCGTCGCTCTGTTCGCAGCGGAAATAATAAGCCTGGAAATATTCCGGCGCCGGCATCAGCCAGATCGTCATGCGCGTGACGATGCCCAGGTTCGACTGCGAAAACAGTCCGTCGAGAGTGGGCCCGACGCCCCACCGGTAGGTCGGCGCGGTGTGCGCTCCCGAAAAGCGGCCGAATCCAGTTTCGATAACGTCGCCACCAGGCAGCACGACCTCGAGCCCGCAGGAGTGGGCAAAGTGATCGCCGTAGGGTGTGTGGCCGAAGCCACGTTCGACGGTGTTCCCAATGAGACTACACCCGGGACTGGCGCCGGTCGCGTCCATACACAGGCCCGAGCCGCGCTCCTGCAGGAAGGCATACAACTGGGCTTGGGTGACGCCGGGCTCGACGGTGACGTAGGCCAGTTCTTCGCTGAAGTCCAGAATGCGGTTCATTCGCCCCAGGTCCATCAGCACGCAACCATCGGAGGCCGGCACGCGCGAACCATAGCCCCAATTCTTACCGCTGCTGATTGGGTACACCGCCACGCTGCAGCGGTTGGCGATGCGCATGCAGGCCTGGACTTCTTCGCGGCTGCCGGGCCGCACAATCGCCGGGATCCGCTGTTGCGTCGCGAACGTTCCCGTCTCCGCGGCGTGCAAGGAGGCTTCGTCGGTGATCACGTTCCCGGAACCAACCACCTCGGTCCACTCCAGTAACGCAGTGCCGCCGTGTAAAGAACCCATGCTACTTTTCTTGTACTACAGCTACGCGATTGCCGCCAAGGCGGTTTCGAGGCCCGCAGGCACCGGCAGCGCTTCACGGTGACGGAACGCCCCGCGCATAGTGGTGACGTTTTTCTCGGCGCAGATCACTGGGGCATAAGAGAGAGCGGAGCTCAACTCCACTACCTTTTCCCGGTACTTGGGATTGGGAAACCGCGAGTCGAATTCCAGGACTTCCATCTCGCAGCCATACTGCGGATCGAAGTAAGGGGGCAACTCTTCGCCGTCGGCGATCATCGACGCCAGGCCGATGCGGCGGAGGATGGAGGCCGATCCGTGACGGAACGTGGCGGTTGCCACGCCTGTCGAACTGCCCAGAAGCTGCAACAGCCCGTAGGTTGCCAGGATGATCCGCAGCGGTTCCGTGGTCCAGCGATGCTCTTCGGAAACGGCCCAGCCGCCGACCTCGCCGAACCCGATTCTCGTCTGCTTCGCCCGCCTCATCATCGTTTCGACGGCAGACCGGAACCGTTTGCCCAACACAGGGCAACGGGCCAGCGCCGCATGACGCACCCACAGAGCGTCAAAGTTGCTGGACTGCGCTTCCTCCACGTAGCGAAGGCATGCCACGACTTCTCCTTCCTGGTTGAGCGAGAGCACGTGCCAACTGTGTTCGTCGACGTTCAGCTTATGCCGCCCGTCGCCGGAAAGGTCAGCGGCTTGGATAGCGCCATCGGCTAAATAGGCCTTCCCGCGCATTCGCTGCATGCTGCCGAGAAGGTGCTCATGCAGCCGCCGGTTGGCATGTACGTTTCTGAAACTGGCTGGGATTTGGGCCTGGGAGGGTGGCAGCACGGCAAACTGGGTTTGTGACCGCGAACATGAAACCATATACGTTTCCGCCTCACTTAGATAAGTAATTGCCTACTAACAAAGGTCAACGCCATTACGAGAACGAATGGAATTTGAAGTAAGTACCTTCGTAAGTCGTTCCGTCCAGCGTCCTTAACAGACGCTGCCGAACTATAGCAATCTACTGAATTGCCAAAGGCTTAACGTTGGTTCGACTGTGCGGGAGCGGGGGGCTGCAACTGGAGTGGTTGAAGTGTCGCACAAGTGAACTCGATTTGAATTTCGGCCCCGTGAGTTCGAGTGTGTGCGTCGTGGGCGGGGAGCCGGATCTCCGTTAAACTTCTGTCCCAATATACACCGTGCAAACCGTAAATCAAAGCACAAAACACTGGTAAGATGTGGGTATTATAGTACCACCTCTTTTGAGGGGAAATTGACGTTCTCTATAGAACTACATGACATGTCTACGCTACAGGAACTCCGCCCGTGCCGCAACCAGCGCTCCGTATCCTATTGAACACAATGGGGGATACCCCTCGTAAGTAGCTGATTGCGTTGTTCCGGGAACAGTCCGAATGCGGACACTGAGTACTAGTGGTCTATTTTAAACCGCCCCCGCATCCGATTCGGCGCGCGAAAAACGCGTAAAATTTTGTTTTTCGAGAGCGCTTGTTTCGGCGGTGAAAAGTCTCCGGCCGGGACCGCACCGAGGCCCTCCTGTCGGGCCGCCGCCAGGTGCGTCGTGAGATGTCGACCTTATATGGCAAGCACGCGCAGTAATCTTAGTTATCCGTCACTTACTATACTGACGCCGCGGACGCTCGCTTGCGGTGCAGCAAGACCACGACACCCGAATAAGCGCTCAGGATCATGCTCAGAGGAATGAAGATCAGTCCCCAGAGATTGTGTGACGTTCCGTCCTTGATCCAATCCGGCACTAAGGGGGCGAAGAAGGCCACCAGCACGAGCAGCGGTATAGCGGAGGCCATGCGCCAGCCGCCGCGCCACTTAATCAGACCGTAAATGGACGAAATCACCGGGAACAGAATCGCGCCCCACACGATTAATGCGACCGGAATCAGCACAAGATATCGCACGCCAGATTCTACCTCATATAGAACAGGCTCAAACGCGGCAGTTTGGCCTTCTCCAACAGATGCCTCTCCAGGTATTGCTTCTCCAACATGGTGAGCTGGTCGGCCGTCATTTTCCCCCGGTAAGGCCGCAATTGCCGGTCGAGTTCCTGCCGTCCGGCCAGCATTTCCTCGTCCGTCTGCCGGGAACGCGCCACGGCCAGCATCTTCTCTTCGAGCACGGTCAGGCGCTGCTCCAGGCTCTCCAGATCCGTATAGTGCTGCTCGACCTCTTCGGCCAACTTCCGCAGCGAGCCGGCGGTAGCTTCATGCTCGGCGGGAAGCGCGGCCGCGTTGGCTTCCAGATAGGCCCGCAACTCGTCGAGCCCGAACGGAGGCGCCGACTCCTTCCGCACCTTCGGCTGTATGGCGCCGGACATCACCTGGGCTTCGGTCAGGACCGCCTGGGCGCAAAACGCCAGCGAGTTGACCATCTGGGTCTTCACCTTGCGCCCGCGCCATTTCTCGAAGGCTGCGTCGATCCCGCGCAGCACCGCCTCGAGCGGCACGCCGGAGTTTTTCCAACTTTCGAGCAGCGCCCAATCCAGAGGCGAGAGCAGGAAGAGACTGGTGCCCCGCGCCCGCTGAAAATGCTCCTCCGTCTCGGTGAAGTAATTGAAGTAATTCAGCCCCTGTGATTCCGTTCCCATATCATTTGCAGGCCTTCCAGCGTCAGGTGCTCATCGACCTTCTTGAGGTACCGCGACCCCGCGACGATCATGTGCGCCTGCCCGCCGGTAGCGACCATCACGGTCTCGGGCCCCAGTTTCTCCACCATGTGTTCCAGGATGCCATCGATCATCCCGATCGCACCGTAGTACAGCCCCGAGCGGATGCTCGACACGGTGTTGGTTCCGATCACGCTTTTGGGCGGCCGGAAGTCGACCAGCGGCAGGCGCGCCGTCTTGCTGAACAGCGCATCCACCGCGATCCCGATCCCCACCGCGATGGCTCCGCCGAGATACTCGGCGTGCTTCGAGATCACGTCGAAGTTGATGGTCGTGCCCATGTCCACCACCACGCACGGGCCGCCGTACTTATTGAACCCCGCCACCCCGTTGACCAGCCGGTCGGCGCCGACTTCGTAGGGGTTGTCGTACTTAATCGCGATCCCCAGGTCGGTGCGCGGGCCAACGAACAGCGCCGACGTGTGGAAGTAGCGCTCGGCCATGGCCGCGAGGGTGGAATCGATGGGCGGCACCACGCTCGAGATGATAATGCCGTCCACCTGCGCGATGTCGAGATTCGCGGGCGCGAACAGGTTTCGGAGCAGGATGCCCCACTCGTCGGACGTCTGCTCGTGGACGGTGCGCAAGCGCCACTGGCAGACCAGCGATTTCCCCTCGAATGCACCGATCGTGATGTTACTGTTTCCAGCGTCAAGAGCCAGCAGCACGTACGCCTCCTGCAAGAATGAGGGCTTCGGTTCCATCGTCCTTGCGGACAATCAGGAAACCGTCGGCATCGAGCCCCGCTGTGGTGCCTTCGATGTCGCCACCGGGCAGGGCGACCGTCACCCTCCGTCCGGCGGCGTAACTGGAACCGCGCGTGAACAGCCGCAGAATCGTCTCTTTATCTTCCCGCACGAAGCTGTCGATGGCGCGCAGCAGGCCGATCAACAGGCCGGTACATTCGACGCCGGCGCCGGAGGCCAGCCGCAGCGACGTCGCTTCATGCGCAAGCTCAGGCGGGAAGGCCGTGTGATTCACGTTGATGCCGATGCCGGCGATGGCGCGGCCGTCTATTAGTTGCACCAGAATGCCGGCGACCTTGCGGCCGCCGATCATCAGGTCGTTGGGCCAGCGCAGGTCGCAGGCTAAGCCGCAGACTTCCGCGATGGCCTCCACTGTGGCCAGCCCGAGCGCCAGGGTCAACACCGGCGCAGGCGGAAGCACGACGGACACATACAGCCCCTTGCCCGCCTCCGAATGCCATACATGGCCGTGCCGGCCCTGCCCCGCGGTCTGATGCCCCGCCACGACTACGGAGTTCGTGTCCAGTTCCGCCGCAGCGAGCATCGTCGAAGCGAGCGTGTCGTAGTAGTGGATCCGGCGGCCGGGGAATGCCTCGCGCACCTGGTCGATGTCACAGGTCATGCCAACTCCAGCCGGAAGCTGATGTCCATGGCGCGAGCCGAATGCGTGATGGCGCCGGCGGATACGAAGTCGGCGCCGGCCTCGGCATACGCGCGCACGGTGTCCAGAGTCACGCCTCCCGACAACTCCACCTTTGCCAGTCCGCCGATTTCGCGGACCCAGTCGGCGGCCTCCGCGGGTGTCAGGTTGTCGAGCAGTAGATGCCCTGCCCCCGAATCGAGCGCCTCGCGCAGTTCCTCACGGGTCCTAACCTCGATCTCGATCGGCAGGCCCGAAGACCGCGCCGCGTCCATCGCCTGTCGCACGCCACCCGCCGCGGCGATGTGATTGTTCTTGATCAGAATGGCATCGAAGAGCCCGATCCTGTGATTGGTAACGCCGCCCGCCGCCGCCGCCCTTTTTTCCAGCATGCGCAAACCCGGGGTCGTCTTGCGGGTGTCCAGCACCTTACAGCCGGTGCCCGCGACAGCATCGGCATACTGCCGCGCCAGCGTTGCCACACCGCTCAACCGCTGGAGGAAGTTCAGCGCGACCCGCTCGCACTCCAGCAGCGTGCGAGCCCTGCCGCGCACCGTCGCGATAACTTCACCCTCGGCGCACGAGTCGCCATCGTGTTTGAGGACCGAGAGTTCCTCGACACCGCCGCGCAGTTGGTATATCTCGCCGAGTAAGTCGAGCCCGGCGATGACTAACCGCTCGCGGGCCAGGAATCGGCCGCGCGCCATTCGCGACTCGGGCATACAGACCCGGCTGGTCACATCGCCCGTGCCGATGTCCTCTTCAAGCGCCAGCCGCACTACTTCATTCATAGTGCGTCGTCGATCTTGCGCAGTTGAGCCTTGTAGTCTTCCATTTTCGTGCGGATCATGTCGACCACCTTGGCTGGAGCCTTGCTGGTGAACGCCTCATCGGCCAACTGGCGCTCTGAGTTGGCGATGTTCTTGACCAACTGCTCACGCTCTTTTTCCATGCGCTTGCGCTGTGCGTCTTCCTGCGTTTTCGGCAGTTGGAGCGCCAGGTCGAACTGCGCCGTGGAGCGCATGGCCGACGACTTCGGCGCGGCCTCCGACTTGAACTCGAGTTTGACGTTGGCCAGTTTCTGGATGGCCGTGGCATGCCGCTTCGCCACTTCGAGCGCATCATTCCGCGAATACAACGTGCCTTCGAGCTGCTGCTTGGGATCGAGCTTCGCCTCGACGCGCAGCGTGCGCGCCATGGTGACGATCTCCTGCACGAGGCCGATCTCGCGCTCCGCCGCGAAGTCCGTCGACTCCTGCCGGTACTTCGGGAAGGAGGCAATGGCGATGGACAACGGCCGGCCCGCCGCTTGCGCGCCGAGGCGCTGCCAGAGTTCTTCCGTGAGGAACGGCATGGCCGGATGCAACAGCCGCAGCGCCGTTTCAAACGCCGCCAGAATGTTTCGCCAGCCGGGAGTGAGGCCGCTATTCTCTTTGAAGTCCAGCTTCTTCAACTCCAGGTACCAATCGCAGAACTCGTGCCAGAAGAACTGCCAGAGCACCTGCGCCGCTTCGTGATAGCGGTAAGTTTCGATGGCGCGGTTGACCTGCTCCGCGCAACTATTCAGCCGGCTGAAGATCCACCGGTCTTCGATGGGCACTTCCAACGTCACCGTGTCGGGCTGCGGATGGTAGTCTTCCAACCGGTCCGGCACCCACGGTTCGACGCCGCTCCGCTCCATATTCATGAAGAGGAAGCGGGCCGCATTCCAGATCTTGTTAGCGAAGGCGCGCGAACTCTCCATGCGCTCTTCGGTGAGTACGATGTCGGTGCCCGGCGCCGCGCCCTGCAGCAAGGCCATGCGGACCGCGTCGGTGCCGTACTTCTCGGTCACCACCAGCGGATCGACCACATTGCCCTTGGTCTTCGACATCTTCTGGCGGTCGGCATCGCGGACGAGTCCGTGGATATACACCTGGCGGAACGGCACGTCGCCCATGAACTCGATGCCCAGCATGGCCATGCGGGCCACCCAGAAGAACAGGATGTCGAACCCGGTGATCAGCAGCGAGGTCGGGTAATACGTCGAGAGGTCTTCGGTCTGGTCGGGCCAGCCGAGAGTCGAAAACGGCCAGAGACCGGAACTGAACCAGGTGTCCAGCACATCGGTGTCCTGGACGGGCGCCTCGGAGCCGCACCGGGGGCAGCGCTCGGGCGCTTCGCGGGCGACGATAATCTCGCGGCATTCGCGGCAATGCCAGGCTGGAATCCGATGGCCCCACCACAACTGGCGCGAGATGCACCAGTCGCGGATGTTGTACATCCACTCGAAATACGTCTTCGACCAGTTGGCCGGGATAAACTCGATCTTGCCGGTTTCGACGGCTTCGATGGCCTTCTCCGCCAGCGGCTTGGTCTTCACGAACCACTGTGTGGAAACCAGCGGCTCGACCACCGTCTTGCAGCGATCGCACTTGCCAACGCTCAGGGCGTAGTCTTCGATCTTGACGAGGCTGCCGCTGGCTTCGAGGTCGGCAACCACCCGCTTGCGCGCTTCGAAGCGGTCCAAGCCGGCGTACGGACCGGCGGCGGCGGTCATGATGCCGTTCTCGTCGATCACCTGGATCTTGGGCAGGTTGTGCCGCCGTCCGGCTTCGAAATCGTTCAGATCGTGCGACGGTGTGACCTTCACCACGCCGGTGCCGAATTTGGGATCGGCGAGTTCGTCCAGAATCACCGGAATCTCGCGATCCATCAGCGGGAGTTGCACGCTGGCGCGATGGAGGTCGGCATACCGCTCGTCCTTGGGATTCACCGCGACGGCGGTATCGCCGAGCATCGTCTCGGGCCGCGTGGTCGCAACGGTCAGGTAGCGGCCGGGCATGTCCTTGACGGCGTACCGGATGTGCCAGAGATGGCCGGCGACATCGCTGTGCGCCACTTCCAGATCGGAAAGGGCGGTATGACAGCGGGGGCACCAGTTCACCATGTACTCGCCGCGGTAAATGAGTCCCTTTTCGTACAGGCGGACGAAGACTTCGCGAACCGCGCGGCTGAGACCCGGATCGAGAGTAAATCGCTCGCGCGACCAGTCGCACGATGCGCCCAGGCGGACCATCTGGCGCTTGATGTTGTCGCCGTATTCGGCCTTCCACTCCCAGACGCGCTTTTCGAATTCTTCGCGGCCGAGGTCGCGGCGCTTGATGCCCTCTTCGGCGAGTTTGCGCTCCACGACCATCTGCGTGGCGATGCCAGCGTGGTCGGTGCCGGGCAGCCAAAGCGTGTTGTCGCCCAGCATGCGATGCCAGCGGACGGTGACATCGATTTCGGTGTGTTCGAGCATGTGGCCGATATGCAGCGACCCGGTGACGTTGGGCGGAGGAATGACCAGCGAGAATACTTTCCCGGGTGCTTTACTGGAGGCGCGGAAGATTCCGGAGTCAATCCACCACTGCGCCCAATGCGGCTCAAACCGCTGTGGCTCGTACACTTTTTCAATTTGCATGGGGAAAGTTTAATGATAGCAAGCGGGCGGCTGGCGTTGCTCGCCGCGGGGATGGGGTGGGGGATTAGCGGGGAACAGGGGCCCGGGGCGGTTTAGCCGGGGAAAAACGGGGTTGGGGGTTAGGGTTTGGGGGTTGGGGATTAGCCTGGCCGCTCGCTGCGCTCGCGGGTTCGGAATTGGCTTTGTTCCGCAGGTCCCCCTGGACCCGCGCCCGCTCCGCTGCCCATACAGGCCATCCTGCGGAGACTGCCCCACGAAACACGGCTCGAAACGCAGGATTCAAGGCACACGCGTGGCGAAAGTAGGGGTTCGGTTGTCAAAGATCAGCAGCAGTTAACGGGGGAGGGCCATGGTTGGGAGGGCCGTCTACTCCTCCAAGTCGTCAAAGTCCGATAGACGGTAGTCGAGTGACGAGGGGGATTGGCTTTGTTTCGCCGGATAGGCGGCGGCGGCGAGCTTCATGTCCAGTTTGACGCGGAGGGCCTGGAGGCGATCGAGTTCTTTGGTGATCTGGCGAATGGAGGTTTCGAGGCGATGGATCATGCGACCGACGCGGTCGAGGAGCGTGGACTTAGTTTCGAGGACAGTGCCCAGGGTGGCTCCGTTTTCCATGGAGGCGTCCCAGATTTGCGCTTCGGCATTTTGAAGACGGTTGAGTCGCCAGAGGTTCATGACAAGCTGGTCGACACATTGCTGTTCGGCAGTGTCCTGGGGGTTGCAGGCGTCTTGTTGAAACTGTTTGAAAGCTTCGAATTCCTCGGGATCTTCGCCGGGAATGATGAGCGATTTGGCATGAATGCCGTATTTGATGGCGTTGTGGCGAACGGCGGATTTTGTCTCGGGCGTGGCAGGTCCGGTGGACAGGAGCGCATTGGCGCGATTGGCGGTTATTTGGGCCGGTGAAGCCATATGTTTGGTCTCTCTTTCTCTCAGACAACTCCAATCTAGCTGGCGAGCGGGCTGGACTCCGAAATTCAGATCTGGAAGTCCTTGAT
>Ga0105240_10004607_pt1 | contig 20898 bp, 16 predicted proteins | sample KBSC54metaG_FD_80426 | JGI IMG/M metagenome (GOLD analysis project Ga0105240, IMG submission 80426) | Corn rhizosphere microbial communities from Kellogg Biological Station, Michigan, USA - KBS C5-4 metaG | ecosystem: Host-associated > Plants > Roots > Rhizosphere > Soil | place: Michigan, USA... | reverse complement strand
TTATTCGAGGAGTAGCGCAATATGGCGAAAAAGGGTGGCGCACCGACGAAGTCGGAAGTCCTGACTCAGATTTCCAAAGACACAGGGCTCTCACGCAAGCAGGTCGGAGGTGTTTTCGACTCTCTCGGCGGCGTGATCAAGAAGAGCCTGCGCGGTAACGGCCTGTTCACTATGCCTGGTCTGTTGAAGATGAAGGTCGTGAAGAAGCCCGCTACGAAGGCGCGCGAAGGCGTCAATCCGTTCACCGGCGAAAAGATGATGTTCAAAGCCAAGCCTGCGAGCAAGAAAGTTCGCGTGATGCCCTTGAAGAGCCTCAAGGCGATGGTTAACTCGTAAGCGTTATTCTCTGCCGCGGTCGGCCCGCGTTCTTAACGGACGCGGACCGCCGTGACGGTGAGAAACCCGGCAAGGTCCTTGCCGGGTTTTGTTTTTTAGGCGGCCCGCGTAGGGGTTTGCCTGATAGAGCGCCGCTACAGCCTGGAGTTGGGCGGCGAGAAACCTTTCAGCGAATTGCAAGTAACTCGACGTCAAAGACGAGTGTCGAGTTCGGGGGAATGACTCCACCAGCGCCGCGTGCGCCGTAGCCTAGCTCCGGAGGAATAACGAGCCGGCGCTGGCCGCCAACTTGCATACCGGCAACACCCTGATCCCAGCCCTGAATGACCTGGCCGCCGCCAACCGGAAAGCTGAATGGATCATTGCGATCTAACGAGCTGTCAAATTTACGCCCCTTATGGTCGGCGGCATCCTCAACGTACAGCCAGCCGGTGTAATGCACGACGGCGGTCTGGCCTGCCTTGATGGCAGCGCCGGCGCCGGGTTTCAGCTCAGTAATCTTCAGTTGGGCCGTGGGCACGGTCGACTCCTGGGTTGCGGAGGCAGTGGATGAGGTGGCGCTGTCCGTAGTTGGATTCTGAACACCCGTCTTCGAACTCTCGCTGCAGCCGCTTAGCAGCACGGCTGCAGCGAGAATGACATGCAAGGGGCGAGTCACGAGGTCGCGGACTGCGCGCCAGCGAGGCGGACGAGCAGTCGATTGAGCCTCTGAACATACTCCGCCGGATTGGCAAGTTGACTGCCCTCGGCTAGCGCGGCTTGCTCGTAGAGCACCTGGGCGAACTCGTTGAACTGCTCGGCGTCGCTCACACCTTCCAAGTACTTCACCAGGGGATGGCTAACATTGAGCTCGAGCGTAGGCTTGGTTTCGGGCACTTTTTGGCCGGTGGCTTGGAGAATACGGCGCATGTTGGCACCCATGTCGTGCTCACCTAGCGCAAGGCAGGCCGGCGAATCTTTTAGACGTGCGCTAATGCGCACCTCTTGAATCCGATCGCCCACAGCATCTTTAACGCGCTTTAGGAGGCCTTTGCTCTCCTTCAGCTCCTCCTCATGCTGTTTCTTGTCGGCTTCGCTTTCGAGGCCGCCGAGCTCGAGATCGCCGCGAGCAGCATCTTTCAGGCGCTTACCGTTGAACTCATGGATCTGGCCCATGACCCACTCGTCTATGCGCTCGGCCAGCAACAGCACTTCCAATCCACGATCCTTGAGCTGCTCGATATACGCACTAGAGCGGGCGGCCTCGAGAGTGTCGGCGATAACGTAGTAGATCCGATCCTGCCCCGGCTTCATACGCTCGACGTATTGCGCGAAGCTGACGGTGGGATCGTTGCTGGCCTCATGCGTGCTCGAGAAACGCAGCAGGGCAAGGATGGCGTCGCGATTGGCTACGTCGTTACCTACACCTTCCTTCAGCACAGCACCAAACTCATTCCAGAACGTCGTGTATTTCGCCGGCTCGTCCTTGGCAAGCTTGGCGAGCATGTCGAGCACTCGCTTCGTCAAACCGTTGCGGATGGCTTCGACTTCCGGCTCCTGCTGCAGCAACTCGCGGGAGACGTTCAGCGGCAAGTCGCTCGAATCCACCACGCCTTTAACGAAGCGCAGATACAAAGGCAGGAATTGCTCCGCGTCATCCATGATGAAGACGCGACGTACGTACAACTTCAAGCCCCGGGCGGCATCCCGCTGCCACAGGTCGAACGGCGCGCGGCCGGGGATATACAGAAGGCTCGTGTACTCGCGCTTACCCTCGACCTTGTTGTGACTCCAGGTGAGCGGGTCGGTGAAGTCATGCGCCAGATGCTGATAAAACTGCGTGTATTCCTCATCCTTAATCTCTGTCCGCGGCAGGGTCCAGAGCGCTTTTGCCTGATTTACCGTGTCGTATTCCAGTGACGCCTCGCCTTCCTTACGCATGCGCACTGGAAAGCCGATGTGATCAGAGTACTTTGTGATCAGGGAGCGCAGGCGCCACGCGTCGGCGAACTCCTTGGTGTCCTCCTTGAGGTGCAGCGTGACTGCAGTACCGCGAGCAGCGCGCGTGATGGTCTCGACGGTGAACTCGCCATCAGCTCTCGACTCCCAATGCACACCCTCCTCTTCCGGAGCGCCGGCCTTGCGGGACTCCACTTCCACGCGATCCGCGACAATGAATGCAGAGTAGAAGCCGACGCCGAATTGCCCGATGAGCTGGGAAGCCTTCTGCTGGTCGCCGGATAGAGACCTGAAAAATTGTGCAGTTCCAGAGCGGGCGATGGTGCCGAGGTTGGCGGTGGCCTCATCGCGCGTCATCCCGATACCGTTGTCACGAATGGTGATGGTGCCGGCCTTGGGGTCAGCGTCAACAACGATCTGCAGGTCGGGATCCGTCGCCAGCAGCGCCGGCTCTGCGATCGCCGCGAAACGCAGCCGGTCGTTCGCATCAGACGCGTTTGAGATGAGCTCGCGAAGGAAAATCTCCTTGTGGCTGTACAAGGAGTGGATCATGAGCTGCAGTAGTTCACGAACTTCCGCCTGGAAGCCGTGGGTCTGCTTATCCTTGCTCTGCGGGGTCTGTTCTGTGGTTGTCATGCTGCCCTTCCGTATTATTCGCCCTGTGTCGGAAGGGAGCGATGATGGGAATTAGATCAGATTTTTCAAGCTCGGAAACCAGGACGTCGCGAGGTGGCGACAGGCACCGGCCAAGTCGTCAAGCTCGTCCCAGAGGTGCAGGAAGACTTCCATCGGCCGCCGACTTTACGCAGCACTTGTCGATCTCGGCGTGCTGAGGCTCACAGACGGAGCTAGCCGCGTTCCTAAGCCCAGCAGAGGCGCCAGATTAGGTTATCTCGAGTGAGCTGCCTCGCAGCTTACCGGCGTCAGCTTGCAGGAGCCTCGAGGGCTGCGTACGCTGCAACAATCGCATCAAGAGCGCATTTTAAAAATGAAGCGCATTGTCGTCATGAACCCTAAGGGGGGTTCGGGCAAGACGACCATCGCAATCAATCTGGCGAGCTACTTCGCATCTCGCCAGCAGTCACCGGTCCTCATGGATTTCGATCCGCAGGGCTCGTCCATCCGTTGGGTGAAGAAACGCCAGCCGACACAGGCGCCTATTCATGCCATTGCCGCATTCGAGAAAGACGGCCGTACGACCCGAGCTTTCCAACTGCGGGTCCCTGAGAAGTCGACCCACATCATTGTGGATACGCCCGCTGCGGTCGAGTCGCGCGCGATGCCGGACATCACCAAGGACGCGGACAAGATCCTAGTGCCGGTGCTGCCTTCCGATATCGATATCCATGCTTGCTCACGCTGCATCCGGGATTTGCTGCTGGTCGCGAAGATCCGCCGCGAGGACGACCGGATCGGCGTCATCGCCAACCGCATCCGGCGCAACACTCTCACTTACCAGACCCTCATTCGTTTTCTCCAGACGTTGGGAATTCCGATTGTGGCGACAATCCGCGACTCGCAGAACTACGTGCGGGCCGCAGAACTCGGAATCGGCGTACACGAGATGAAGAGTTACATCGCGGCAGATGATGTGGAGCAGTGGGAGCCCCTAGTCGAATGGCTTAACAAGCCGAGCGGTACACGGGCCCCGACTACGCATAATCCGCCGCCGGCCGTCGCCAGCGTTTGAGGCCGGGCCCCTGCCCGCGCACTGATCGAACTGGGCTGTCGCAAGTGCCCTCCACCACTATCCACTCGTTCGACTACGATCCGCGGCGCAAGCAGCTGCGGATCGTATTTCAATCGGGGCGAACGTACACATACCAGGACGTGCCACAGCAAACGTTTGAGCAGCTGAAGGCAGCGGATTCCAAGGGCGAGTTTTTCAACGCTCACATCCGCGAGAACTTTCGCTTCGTGCGCAATCCGTAGCGTCGGGGCGCGGTAGCGAGTACCGGCTTCATCCTGTATGTTGGTCCCCGGTCATTACGCCAGGAACGATCTTGCCATGGCTCGCTATTACTTCTACAGCGCCGATTTATACACACGCGAAGATACGCAACTCACAGGCGGCTATCATGGCGTCATGACCGTTGATGACGACGCCAAGTCGGCAAGTGAAGTGTTCGGAGATGTTGCCGATATGCTCCAATCGCAGACGCAGGAATATATCGATGAGATCGCGAAGACCTCAGGGCAGCCGGCCGACCCGCAGATGTTTTACTTCGTTGTAAAGCAATTCTACAAGGTCGAGTGATCTCAGCGCCGCTACGGTCCGCTGCCGTAGGCAACACCGCCAATCGGGGTACTTGGGTGCGAGGGTGGCTGCCGGTGGGGACACGGACTGACATGAGTCCGGCCCGGCCGCAGCGGCCGGTAGCCGTGCGGTTGTACGTGTGGGCGGCGGCTCTTGCGCCGTGGAGTTGGAGCGGCTTGATCTTTGCGCGGGATGTCGTACACGAAACATGCTCACGGCCAGCGCCCGGCAGCGTGGTTGCAGAGCCCGAGGATCTGCACAGCGAACACGGGGTCCTGAAGGTTGACCTCACGATACGCAACGAGCAGGCCGCAGATGGCGCAACGCGCTATTGTTATGTGCTTGGCGATGGCAATGAAGCGCCGACGTTGCGCCTGAAGCCCGGCGACTTGCTGGTGCTGCGCTTGAAGAACCAACTCTCTGATCTGCACTCCGACCTGGCGATTCCCCAAGCTCACCACGGGCACCGGCGCGTTTCGGCATCCGACCCTTGCACCAGCGGTGCAATGACGGTCACGTCCGCGAACCTGCATTTTCACGGGCTCACACTACCGCCGGTGTGCCATCAAGATGACGTTCTAAAGACCTCGATTCAGCCGACCGATCCGCCGTTTGAATACCGCTTCCGTATTCCCATCGAAGAACCTCCCGGGCTCTACTGGTATCACCCGCATATACACGGATTTAGTAGTCAGCAAGTACTCGGTGGCGCTTCAGGTGCTTTGATAGTGGAGGGCCTGGAGGGCGCTAATCCTGAGGTCGCCGGACTTCCTGAACGAGTGCTCGTCATACGGGATCAGGACCTGTTGAATCCAGGCGCGCCGGTGTCGCCTGCGCAATCTGCCGCGCAGGCTGCTATCGATCCCGACGGCGATGCGGCCAACACCGGCAATGGTACGGGCCGGCCCGCAAAAGATCTGTCAGTTAACTTCGTACCTGTGCCCTACCCTGACTACCCGACTGCATCGCTCGCCATGAGACCCGGAGAACGGCAATTGTGGCGCGTGCTAAATGCATCGTCCGTGACGTATTTGAATCTCACGGCGCTCTACAAACGCGGAGCAAAATTCCGGCCGCAGTGGCTCGGAGTCGTGGGTATCGATGGCGTGCCTCTTAACCGCAGCGGCAATCCTGCAGGGCACGCGACCGAATGGCGCGACAGCATCGTGGTGTCACCCGGAGCGCGTGTCGAATTCATTATGGTCGGACCACCCGCCGGTGTGCCGGCGATGCTCGTAACTCGCAGTGTGGATACAGGACCGGCGGGCGAAAACGATCCCAACCGGCCGTTGATTTCCATCGTGACCGCCACAGACACGCCGCCGCCGCGTGCCTCTCTGTCGGCCGCTGCGCAATCGCTACACACCGCTGCGCTGCCATGGCTGGGTAGCACCACACCCATACGCGTGCGCAAGTTGTATTTCTCGGAAGACCCGCCGGATCCTGGAAATCCGCGCAGCGCCGGACGTTTCTATCTCACCGTGGACGGGCAGGCGCCGGCGACCTTCGATCCGGCCTCCGACAAACCAAACATTGTGGTGCGACAGGGAGACATCGAGGACTGGATCATCGAGAACCGCTCGAGCGAGCTGCACGCTTTCCACATCCACCAGATCCACTTCCAAGTGCGCGAGTGGCTGGGCCTGACGGTGAATGAGCCGTATCTGCGCGACACGGTTAACATACCATTCTATTCACCCTCCATGGAGCACTACCCGACAGTGCGGCTAAGGATGGACTTCCGAGATCCCAACACGATCGGCACATTCGTTTATCACTGCCATCTGTTAGATCACGAAGACGGCGGGATGATGGGGCTCATCCGCGTCGAGCCTGCCAACCGCCCTGCTGACAGCAAGTAACACCAGCGCCGGCACTTTCGCATCAGCCGCAAACTCCCGCGACCTACAGCGCGTGTATGCGGCTGCGTCTAGGTGTCATCGCCCGGTCACAGGCGCCCGATACGCTGCTGATCTGCCGCGGCACATACCAATAATCCGCTGTCGTCGCGCCAAATTGGGAGCAACCACATGAAAAGACTCGGATCCTTGCTGGGCGGGCTACTTACTGCCTCCGTAGCGGCTACCGCAAGTGCGGCGGAGGGGCCCGTGCCCTTCGGCATCCCCCACCTAGATCATGCCTTCGTGATCATGATGGAGAACCACAGCTATGGACAGATCGTCGGCAACCCGACCATGCCATTCATCAATGGCCTAATCGCCACCAAGCAGGTGAATTTGGCGACTAACTACTTCGCCGTCGGCCACCCGAGCTTGACCAACTACCTGGAAATCGTCGGTGGCTCGAATTTCGGCGTGCGCAGCGATAATTCACCGGATTGGCACAACGCGACCTGTCAGCCTAACCTGCAGACGGGAATTCCCAATGCGGACAACGCCGGCGGCAATGCGCCGGGACCCATCGACGCGGGCAACGTATGTCCCATCGCAGGTGTGGGCGCGGACCAAGCAACTCCCGCGGTCGACAACTGGAACGAAGTAGCGCCCCCGGTCTTTAACTACCTCGCCGACGTCGATGGCGTGTTGGCGGTCCCCGCCCTCAAGAATACGGTCGGCAAGACGATCGCCGACCAGTTGGTACGCTACGGGTTGACCTGGAAGACATATCAGGAAAGCCTGCCGGTCACAGGCGCCGACGGCGTCGCCAACAGCAACGGGACCGCGACGGATCTGACCACCTACAACGCAAGCGCGTCCCTGTCACCGACCAACTTGCCACCCCTAACTTCGGCCGGCCTTCTCGACGCCTACGCAGTGAAGCACAACCCATTCGCCTATTTCGCCAGCGTGCAGGAAGGCACGAATCCCGCCAACAGCATGCGCAATATGGTCGGCTTCGACGGCAAAGGCGGCCTCTATTCGGATCTCGCCAGCGGACATGTGCCGTCCTTCTCGTACATCGTACCCAACCAGTGCGACGACCAACACGGCCGCGGCAACGGAGACGCCTTCTGTCAGTTTGACCAAGGGACGGCCGCGTTCCAAGGTTACACCGATGGCACGCAGGTCGGTCTGAACCCGGGCCTGTCGCTGCAGGCGGACACGACCCTCAAACGGATCGTCACCGCCATCAAGGCATCGCCCGCCTGGGATGAGGGTTACAACGCGATCATCATTGTCTGGGACGAAAACGACTACAGCGGATTGGCGAATCCGCTTCCGGCCACCAGCAAGTTCCCGGTGCCCAACCAGAACCTGGTCGTTTTGACGGTCGAAACCAACTCAAGACGGCCGGCCGGCGTGCAGAGTAAGACGCTCTACAGTAGCTTCTCGCTGCTGGCTTCGCTGGAAGCCGGTTTCCGCCTGCCGTGCTTGAACAACGCCTGCGACAAGGGCGTGAACGTTATGAGGGATTTGTTCAATTGATTCGATGAGTCCTGATGGCCCGGCACACTCACTGTGATTCGGAGTGGGTGTGCCGGGAACGGCGCGGATGCCACTATTACGTATTACGTCCGAACCTCTCGGCGGAGATCACGTTCTCGAATTATCCGTATGGCGGATTCCCTGTATAGATTAGGGGTCCTGATATAGCCGTCCAACGGCTGCCTCCATAGGCATCCTTTGACACCTTGGATCCCACTCAATCGGAATGCCGCTTAGGCCAGGCATTCGGCTGGGTTGAGGATCGGGAGGAGCGCGGGCATGATTCCCCCGCGTTTAAACGCTCCGTCCCCGGCATAACTCCAAAGACGAAAGGAATTTGGCATGAAGCTCATTCTTGTGCGCTTGGCATTGTGGTTCGCTTGCGGCATTGCACTAGCCGTCCCGTCACTAGCGGAGGAGCCCTTTTCTTTCGAAAAGGCGCCCGGACGGTTGCCCAAGAATGTCGTGCCGGTCGGCTACACCATCGAGATCACCCCCGACCTTGAGGCGCTGAAAATCAAAGGCAAGGAGTCGGTCGAGCTGCAGTTCCGGACAGCGACCGACACGCTGACGCTCAATTCGCTCAATGAGTCGCTTAACGACGTTCGCCTAGATGGCCAACCGGTGAAGAACGTCGCCTCTGACAATGATAAGCAGTTGACTACAATAACGCTCACGCAACCGGCCTCCGTTGGCACGCACACTCTCTCATTGTCCTACTCCGGAGTGATCGAGACGCGTCCACAAGGGATGTACGCGCAGCCTTATACCAAGCTCGGCGGCGGAGGCGGGAAGCTGCTGACCACACAGATGGAGGCTACCGATGCACGGCGCATGTTCCCTTGTTGGGATGAGCCAGCCTTTCGCGCCACCTTTCAGTTGACAATCACCGTACCAACTTCCTGGGCAACCGTGTCCAACATGCCTGTTCAGAAACGTGTGGAGCACGGACCGTTGGCTACAACGACATTCAAACGCACGCCGCGCATGCCTACCTATCTCGTTGAGTTCACCGGAGGCGACATAAAGGCGATAACGGCGCAAAGCGGTGGCGTGCAATTCGGCGTTTGGGCCGTGAGTGGACGTGAGTCCGAGGGCGCCACGGCGCTGGCTAACGCGCAACAGATTCTTGCCGACTACAACGACTACTTCGGTTATCCCTACCCACTGCCGAAACTGGATTCGATCGCCGTGCCGGGCGGCTTCTCAGGAGCCATGGAGAACTGGGGCGCGATTACGTACACCGATACGCTTCTGTTGCTTTCGAGCGGGAGTTCGATTCATGACCGCCAGGAAGTCTTCTCCACCCAAGCTCACGAGATGGCACACCAATGGAACGGCGATCTGGTCACCATGGGATGGTGGGATGACTTGTGGCTGAACGAAAGCTTCGCGTCCTGGCGCGCCGCCAAAGAGACGGATCTGCGTAACCCGAACTGGAAATGGTGGGAGGACCAGGACGCCGATAAGGAGAGCGCCATGCTGGCCGACGCGCGTCTCTCCTCGCATGCAATTCAGGTCCATGTTACGGACGACGTGCAAGCCTCGACAGCTTTCGATCCCGTGATTACCTACAACAAGGGACAGGCGGTGCTGCGTATGCTCGAAGCTTATCTTGGCGCCGATACATTTCGCGACGGCATTCGGCGTTATATGAAGGCACGGGCATTCAGCAATGCGACTTCGGCGGATCTATGGAACGCGTTGAGCGCTGCCGGCGGCCAGGATATCGGCAAAATCGCATCGGGTTGGACGGAGCAGGCCGGCTTCCCGATCGTCAGCGTCACGTCCCGGTGCGACTCGCAGGGAAATCGCACGATTTCGCTTAAGCAACAGCGCTTTTTGCAGCATCACCCGGCCACGGGCGCTGGCGCAAGCGCAACTCACTGGAGCGTTCCGCTACAGATCCGATCGGGCGTCAGTGCGGTACCGCAGCCGCTGCTGCTAACACAAGACGATCAGACGGTCTCAGCGGGACAATGCCGTGAGCCGCTCAGCGCCGATGCGGGGGCCGTTGGTTACTATCGAGTTCAGTACGATCCGGCCACCCTCAAGACCAACACGCAACACTTCGAAGGCGTGCCGGACGGTGATCGCATCGCCTTGTTGGACGATCAGTGGGCCTTGGTCGAGTCCGGAGCTGCGCCGTTGGCGAGCTACCTGGCGCTGGTGGAAGCGATGGGCGGCAATCTCGACACCCGCGCGTGGCGCCAGATCGCCGACTCCCTCGGCACTATTGAATACGACGAGCGGGGCACTCCGGGGCATAACTCTTTTGCTGCCTATGCTCGCACATTGCTACACCCACTCGCGCAGCGGTTAGGATGGGATAGTAAACCCGGCGAGACACCCGCTGTACAAGAGCTGCGCCGGACTGTGATCGGCAATCTGGGAACCTGGGGTGATCAAGCAATCATTGCTGAAGCACGCCGGCGCTTCGCCCTGTTCCTACAGGATCACAAGGCCATTAAGCCGGATGATCAGTTAATGACACTGTCAATCGTTGGTCTATATGCCGACTCAAAGACGTTCAACCAGCTGCATGCGCTGGCCAAGCAAGCTCACGACGACGCGCAGCTACGGCGATTGTGTCTGGCGCTGGCCAGCGCCCGGGATGCCAAGCTCGCGGCCGCCGCTGCGCAGATTGCTCTGTCCGATGAGCTGCCGCCCCAGGCGAAGACACTACGCATTGAAATGCTAAGGACTTTGCGAGACGAGCACCCACAACTCGCCTGGAAGACATTTAGCACCAACGAGCAGAAGTTGATGTCCTCGTATGGAAACCTGGAGCCGCTGTTTCTGGCAGAATATGTGCCCAAGGCCTTTTGGAATAGCCTACCTCTAGATCAACTCAAGGCCTGGGTTGCCGCGCGGGTGCCGGCGGAAATGTCAGCCAACGTCGAGAAGGGCATGGAGGCGGCTCGCTTCAAGCTTGATGAAAAGCAGATGTTAGTACCGGGAACCGACGCTTACATGCATGCAAGAGCGGCACACACCTGATATCCAGTAGCGAGCCCTGGCATGTGCTGGCTGGACGAATTCGTCCTGAGACCTCACCCTACTCGCCATGCCAATGCCACTGGGAATCGTGCGCCGCCTGGGCGATTACGACGGGCTTTGGTCACTGCGCCTGCGGTGCCGATGCTGCAGGCACATGGCTGAAATTCCTGCGCGACAGCTGATCGAACGCCACGGTCGCCAGAAGCTGCTACGGGAGATCGCCGACCGGCTGTATTGCCGTCGTTGTCAGGAAAAATATTGCCGCTGTGGCGGCCGGAACTTCGAGGCGCTGGTTGGAATACACAGATGACTTGGCGCCCGGGTGGCGCCAGTAAGTCTCACTTGCCCTGTTCAACAGCGGGGGCGGATTTCAGGCTTCATGCCGAGCTCCGCGGCTGCTTGCAACCAGCGAAAGTGCCCTTCACCCAACTCGATTGGAGAATCGTCGGGGGCAACGACCGGTTCAAACAGCGGTGTTCCGTAGGATCGGCGGGGAGAACGCCGCCATCCGTCGCCTCCTGAGTGAGACCTTCGGCTTCCGCGTGACTACGTACCCTGCGCAGGAAGAAAGACATGAGCACCGGCTGCCAGCGGCGGTTCAACCGGGAGAGGTTGGGGCTGGGATGCGCGTTCATGGTAGGAGGGTGAGACGCACGAGAGGCGGATTGGGACACCGGGGAGGGCAAATTTTCTCCTGGTTGGGGTCGGAAGCGGTTCTTACGGGATTTTACACGGCCGGCGACGAGCATGCGTACGCATGCTGCTCTCCAGCGCGCCCTCAGCGTGAAAGCACGGACGCGTTATAAAGCGTCGCGACAGCACGTTCGAACAGAGCGTATTTTCTAGCGCGGGAGTTAGACGTCAAACCAACACGATGTCAGTTTAATTTCCCGCACATTTTTGACGAATTTTTTTCAGTTCCAACTCTCGTTTTGTGCCGAGTTTGTGTTTATCCTGAGCGCATCAAGACCAGGCTGGGCGATCGATCACAGGGAGTGCGATAGATGAATGCGGCGGTGAAACTGGAGAAGCCAATGGCGATTGATGATCGGGTAGCAAAGCTCGAATCGGATGTTGAGCACATCAAGCAAGACGTCGGCGCTCTGAAAGAGGATACCCGGTCGTTGCGACTGGAGATGCACTCATTCAGAACTCACGTTACCCAAGAGTTTGGCGCCGTGCGCCTCGACATCGCAGCGCTAGACACTAAACTCACAGGGCAGATTGGCGAATCAGATACCAGACTTACAGGGCAAATCGGAACTCTCGATACCAAACTCACGGGGCAAATCGGAACTCTCGATACCAAACTCACGGGGCAAATCGGAACTCTCGATACCAAACTCACGGGGCAAATCGGAGCCCTCGATACCAAACTCACGGGGCAAGTCGGAGCTCTCGACGCCAAACTCACGGGGCAAATCGGAGCTCTCGACGCCAAACTCACGGGGCAAATCGGAGCCCTCGACGCCAAACTCACGGGGCAAATCGGAGCCCTCGATACCAAACTCACGGGGCAAATCGGAGAATTAAATACTGGACTCAGAGGCCTCATCGGAGCTCTTGACGTCAAATTTACGGAAAAAATTGGCGCGCTTGAGGCGAAGGTAATGACGGAGATTGCAGCGCTGGATGTCAAGTTTACGCAGAAATTTGAAGAGCTCGGCAAGCGTATCGAGTCGTCGAAACTCTGGATGCTCGGAACGGGCATCACCACCATACTTGCCATATGCAGCTTCATAGGGCTTAAGGGACACTAAGTCCCCTACGGCCCGTCAATAGGGCGCGAAGTGAGTCGCATCCTTGGGATCTCCGCGCCCTTTGTACTTCACCCGAGTTGGATACGGATAGACTGGGCGAGTGAACTCGACCAGTTTCGGGTCTAGCGGAAACTGCGGCGGGTGTACAAGCGGGTCGCGGCTGTGCAAGTGAGCGGCGAGCAATTGGCTGGGAGCCTCGCCCCGCTCCACCCAAGCTTCCAGATAACTCAGATAGTTGACCGTATCGGCGCCGGGACCGCCGGCGCAATGTTCCACACCCGGCAAAACAAACAGCCGGAAGAAGTCCTGGGTCGCGGCTTTGCCGCCCATAGTGCGCTCCACCGTCTCGTAATAATCGATGGTCGAGCGCGGCAACACCGAGTTGTCGTTGGTGCCCTGGTAAACCAACAGTTTGCCGCCGGCTTGCTTAAACTGGCGCAGATCGGGATTGCTGCTGTCGTAAAGCGCCTCCATGGTCCCCAACCGCTTGTAGTCGCGGTCGAAATCAAAGTCCTGGAGCTTCCAGCTCGGGCCCGCCTCCGGGGAAAAGAACAGGTACTGGAATCCATTAATGACCAGTGGCTCGTATCCGGAACGCTGGTTGTCGTCACCGACATAGGCCTGGATCCAAGGCCCACCCGCCCCACGCTCATCGGTCCAATGTCCATATTCCGATCCGGGAACCGGACCGCCGGGCGACAGCCTCTGGCCTTTCGATGTGAGCGGTCCTGAATAAACTCTTTTAGCCGCGTCGACTTGCGCCGGGGTGAGGCACGGGTCTTGATGGCCGGCGCCGCAGGTAAGCTCAGCCGGATCAAAGTTACAGTGCAGTGGATCGCCAATAATGCCGTCTTTCAACCCGTCATCGAGGTCGCATTTGGCCACGGCGGCATCGGTTAAAAGTTTGAGATCCTTGGCGCCCAGAACGGGTTTGCCGCTTTCATCGTGCGTGGCGCGGATTCCCCAGACAAACGTCATATAGAGCGTCGCCAGGTTGACCGGTGGAGCGCCCGCGACAATACCATCGAAGTCCCAGGGGAAACGTTGTGCTTCCTGCAACCCCTGACGTCCGCCCGTTGAACAACCCATGTAATAGGATCGAGTAGGCATCTGACGGTAGAAGCGTTCCGTAAGGGCCTTGCCCGCCAGAGCCACCACATGCGTAGCGCGGTAGCCCCAATCCAACTTCGCCTGCAGGTTGTGAGAAGCCCAAAGGCCATCACCTCCCTTACCCGTGTGCCCCATGTCCGAGACGATACAAGCGTAGCCTTTATGCAAGGCAACCGAGCATGACCTACTGAAGTATTCAACTGAGCCGCAATGGCCTCCACAGCCAGTGCGGAAAGCGCGTGCGCCGCCGCTTTTTTGAGTTCTAGCTTTTTTGGGTTCTAGCTGATTTAGGCCCCAGGAGTCTTAAGCGGCCGATTCTGAGCATCGACGAGAACGACTGTGGGGCGGTACTCGGCCAGCTCTGTGGTGCTGTAGCTAGAGTAGGCGCAAATGATGAGATGGTCGCCGGTCATCGCCTTACGGGCGGCGGCGCCGTTCAGGCAAATTTCGCCGCTCGCCGCAGGGGCTTTGATGGCATAGGTTGTGAAGCGCTCGCCGTTCTCGACGTTGTAGATCTCCACATGCTGGAACTCACGGATACCGGATCTTTCCAGCAGATCGGCATCAATGCCGCAGGAGCCTTCGTAATGCAGGTCGGCACGGGTCACGCGGACGCGATGCAATTTTGCCTGCAGGAGTGTAATCAGCATGAGTGCGCCTCGACCGGATCGGGCGGCGTAGTTTACGGCATCGACGGGTCTGCGGACAGCCGAATGTCACGCGGTCACGGTGCGAGGAAAATACTGCCGGCCTAATGAAAATGCCGCCGCGCCGAGCAAACCCGCAGTGGCACAGACCCAGGCCATCGCGCGCCCAATCGCCGTCGGGCCACCGATTGCCCCTGACAGCAGACTGACCATCAATGGCGCTAGTGCGACACCAAACAAAGTGTTAGCCCCGATCATTGCTGCAAGACATAGGCCGCGCAGTTCACTACGCACCACAATGGTCAGGAGCGCCACGGCCATCACAATGATCGCCCCGGCGAGCAACAGGAATACGAGCAGCAGCAGGCTGGCGCTCGCGAAGCGCGTCGTGATGGCAAATAGAGCCGCAGGAGCGCTTAGCAAAGCCAGCAAGCCGAGCACTCCAATCGCAGTCCTTGGCCCCCCTACCCGCTGGCACCAATCGGCCAGTACTCCACCTGTCACAGAGCCCAACACGCCGCTAGTCAAAACAACGCTCGACATAATCTCCCCAACCCGATCGGGTGCGAGTGCAAAGTTGCGCGCGAGCGCCGGCGCAGCCCAGACCAGAACCGCACAATCCGCGACCTCGATCATGAGCATCCCCGTCAGGAGCGGAACAAGCAGCGCACGCTCCGACCAAAGCTCTGCGAAGGATTCGCGGACCGAGGCAGCGCGCACCACAACTCCACCCCTGGGTGGCTCACGCATTCCCAGAGTCGTGAATAGAACCGGGACCAGTGGGGCGGCGAGCCACATCATAGCGATGCGCCAGCTACTCGTCGGCGAGGAGAATTTTGCGGCCAGTATCCCTCCTAAGGCGAAAGCGGCGGCCATCCCGGCAAACTGCCCGATGACAATAGCCATACTCGCACGGCCCCGCTGAGTGGGTCCGTAGAGGTCCGAGAGCAAGGAGAAGGCTGCCGTGCTCGTAGCCGTGTGCGCTAGTCCAATCAGACACCGGGCCGCAAAAAGCGCGGCGAAAGTAGGAGCGGCAGCGGTGGCAAGCGTGCCAAGCACATTGGCCAGTAGAGAAATGAAAAGAATGCGTACTCGAGAAAATCGATCGACCAGGAGGCCGAGGGGAACAGCGGCCGCGACTGGCGCAATGGCCAAAGCGGGCCCTTGCAACATGGCGAGCTGGTTATCGCTCAACGCGAGCGTAACGCGCATCGACTCCTGCAACGGACTGACCGCCGTCCTGGCATAGAGCGCCGCGACCGCTACCGTGGTCAGCAGCGCAAACTGCAGGCTCCGCTGGTCAAACTTCACGGCGGAAGTTAAGTCCCCACATGCGCCCTAGCGAGCTGAAGAAGCGGAAAGTCGCGCGCTTGCGGTCAAACGACAAAATGCCGCCGCGGTACCACAAAAGCGGCGCACGAGCTCTCCAGACTCCGTCGGCCAGACAGTCGAGAGTATATAGCGCCGAGCCGAATCGCCCGCGGGTAACGAGCTGGGGGCCGTGGTCGGTTGCTACGATTCTGGCCTCAGTGCCTGTCGTGCTAGCGTGAAAGCGGCCCGCGAGGGGACTTATGTCGGGCGTTGCAGGAGGCGCCTGACGTACCAACTCGTCAATGTTGCCAAAGTCGCTCAGTCGGATGGACGCCGGCTTGTCCCGGTCACCGCAGCCACGCTGCGCGCCGTCCTTGGGCAACATCACCGCCTGTTTGACATCCCGAAAGAAGTCCACGGGCCGCAAAGCGCCACCGGAATCTGGCTCAACCGGCATGTCCATCCCGTCAATCGAGGCAATCTGCCGGCCCTCACGCGCAAAGAGCTCGATGACCCGATCGGTGGTCGGGGAGCGGAAAACTCCGGTCAGGAACGGTCCAGTAAATCTTGTCCCGATCGGCTCGAGACCCGTTAGACAAACATCCAGGATGCTCTCAGCCAAGGTCATAGCATGAACGTCCTGGCGATTCACCAGGACGACGACATCCAGGCCGGCGGAGGGTACTTTCAGCATCTGCGCACTGCTGCCCAACCCCCCGCCGGGGTGATAAAGCGTCTCAACACCTCGATAGCGATCGATGTGCAAGCCCATGCCATAGCCGGTGGAAGTTCCGTTGGCCAATGTTTGCGGCGACTTCATGGCGCGCCAGGTCGCCGCGCTACCGACCACCGGCGCGTCCATGTGGGCGAGCCAACGAAGCATGTCATCGACGGTGGAGACGACACCTCCTTCGCCAGCCCAAGCGTTGCCGAAAAAGTTGGATTTCTGGTAGTCGCCGGAAGGACCGATCGTGTGCGCTACCGCGCTGTTGGCAACGAAATCCGTGTCCCAGCGGCGCAACAGGGTCGAATACATGTGGACTGGCTCGAAGAGCCGCGTCCGCAAGACATCCTCGAGCGCTTCGCCGGTGATCCGTTCGATGGCGAAGCTCAACAGCAGAAAGCCGCCGTTGTTATAAATCCAAGCAGTTCCCGGCGCCGCATTGACTTCATCTAGGTCCCGGTAAAACGACAGCAGCTCCGCACTCGTGACGGGATGTCCCATACCGTTAAACTGGTGGCAGATCTCGTACGCGTCGTGTAGGCCGCTGATATTTCCCATCAGTTGCCGCATGGTGACGCCCTGCGTCACCGGATGCAGTTCAGGCAGATATTTTCCGAGTGGATCGTCGATTCCTGCCTTACCGTCCTCACACAAGAGCATGTAGGCCAGCGAAGCCATGTGCTTGCTAATCGACGCAAGCCGCATCCGGATCGTCGGCGCAAGCACCACAGGCAACTCCATGTTGGCCAGCCCGAAACCCTTGCGGTAAACCGGCCTGCCGCGAATCGCAATACCGACTACGGCGCCCGGCAAGCGGCCTTGGTCGAACGGTGCAAGCACCGCATCGACCTTTGCCTCATCGAATGAAATGCCGGCAATGTCAGCCATCGGCGTGCTTCAGAATTTCCTTGCCAAGGACGCTCCGATAGTACGGGGCTGAATGTAGAGGAAGGAATTGCTCGGCACGTAGTCGAGGCCGCCGCCCAAGAGACCACGCCGGTTGGCCACATTGTTGACAAAGAGGTTGACCGTCCAAGCCTCGACACGCACTCCTGCGCGGAGGTCGGTTTTGGTGTAGGCAGGGAAATCCTGCCGCGTCGGCGCCGCTTGAAAATTGCCCAAGCGGTCGCCGATGTAACTCACCGCTGCGCCAACAAACCCCGTGATGCCGGCCGGCAGGGGAAACTCCTCGTCTACGGAAAAATTGCCGGAGATACGGCTGCCGTAAGGCAGGCGGTCGCCGCTCACGCCGTAAAGTGTGCTTGTGTTCGGAAAGCTCTGCGCCAGCTTGGCATCGCTGTAGGTAAACCATGCGCCAATGTGTAATCCGGACAGGGGCCGCGCCTGTACCGACAGCTCGACGCCCTGGCTTTTGGCCCGGCTGCCGTTGACCGTATACGATAAATGATTAGTGGGGTTGTCCACCTGAAGTTGCACATCGTTCCAATCGATGTAGTACAGCGACGCGTCAAAGGACAGCATATGATCCAACACAGCCCCCTTGGCGCCGATTTCGTAGTTGCGCGTAGTGTCAGCTTGATAGCTGGGCAGCTTCGCGGCGATCGCTATGTTGGGTCCACCTGGGCGATATCCTGAGGCCAACCGAGCATAGAGCATCAAGTCCGGAGATATTTTGAACTGTGGCGTTACGAGGTAGGTAAACGCATTACCCGATGATAGGGTCTTCGGATACAACACCGGAGAGGGGACCCCCAGGAAGACTGGATCATACACACCGAGGAAGGTCTGCGTATAGGCTTGGCTATTGTGGCTCTCGCGTCCGCCGACCTGAACTTGAAAGTTGTCGGTGAAGTGGAAGGTCAGATCGGCAAACGCCGCGTACTCGGCGAAGGTGCTAGGCAACACCAGTTGGGCCCACTGTCCTACCTGCACCCCGGTCAGCGCGTTGCTAGCCAGAATGTCCTGCGCGAATGAGGTGTTCTCATGATCGTAAAAGCCGCCGGCGAGCCATTCAATGTTCTGGCCCAGAGCCGCAGAGAGGCGGATCTCCTGGGTGAACTTGCTGGTGTTGAGATGATTGAAGAGCGGTGTGCCCCTGACGCCGAATCCGGCAAAGCCGCTGCCCGGAAGCCCGTTCTGCGTGAAGTCGCCAAGAATAGAGGTGTAATCCAACGAATCCAACTCTCTATCGATGTTAAAGCCTGTAATACTGGTGAGGTCGATGCCCCCGAGCTTGGCATTTAGGGTCGCGCTATAGGCTTGTAGTGTCGTATCGTACTGACCGGCCCCGCGCACCACATTCTGTTGTAGATCTCCGAGGCCTTGCCCGACTTCGACATCCGATGATCCGTCAAGCTTAGCTCGCTGCACGAGCGCGCTGAGTTTCAAAGAGACATCCGCGGACGGCCGCCATAATGCCGACAGCCGCCCGCCGCTGGAGCGCCTTACGTTGACATCACTTTGCCCGGTCAGGATATTGTCGACATAGCCGGGATCCTGCCGAGTAAACGCGCTCGCGCGAATGGCGAGCGTGTCGTTCAGCGGAATGTTCGCGGCTGCGCGCACGTTGTACCCGAGCCCGGAGCCGTTATAAATGCTGTCCGTGCCGGCCTGCACGATACCGCTCAGCCCTGCGGTCGAAGGATCGACTGTTACATACTTGAGCAAGCCTCCGAGACTGCTGGCGCCGTACAACGTACCTTGGGGTCCGCGTAGCACTTCAATTCGGTCAAGATCGCTTGGGTCGACATCCGGGGCATCCTCGGCAAAGGCCAGATGCGAAGAAGGCCCGTACGGTACATCATCGACGACGATACCGACCGTTGGATCACTAAAGCCGCCGGTCGTAAGGCCGCGTATCGTGACCTGCGGCACGCCATAGTTGTTAGGTGTCACACTTAAGCCGGGGATTCTCGAGTAGTAATCCTGTAGCTGCAGCTGATTACTGTCGACTAGTACATTGGCGCTAACTGAAGTGACGGGCACGGGAACGTCCTGGAGCCTTTCCGCACGCTTCTCGGCAGTAACGACTATCTCTTCGAGCTGCGGGGTGCTCTGCATGGCCCTGTTAGGACTTTCGAGCGCATCTGGCACGACGGGAGACGAATCGCGAGCCGCCGGTGCAGTGGCGGATGTACGCATGGATGGCTTGGAAACGACAATTCCGCCGCTCGCATCCTGATGGATTGTGAATTGCGTGCCCTTCAGCAACTGCCGCAGCGCATCCTCCGGCAACAGTTCGCCGTGCACCGCGCGTGAGCGCACACCTTTCACTTCGTCGATGCTATAGATGAGCTGTACGCCAGACTCTCGAATGAACGTTTCGAGAGCCGTGCGCAGATCGCCTGCCGGGATGTCGATAGATTTGGTCTGGGCGAGGGCGCTAGCGTTGATACCCGCCGTCGCTAGTCCCACAATCATGACCAGAGTCCGAATGAAAATACGCCTCTGTCGCACAGTGCCCCCAGGCTGATCTGAGTAGTTCTAATCCATGTGACGGATCGGGGCACGCGATCCTGTATGAACTTCAGCGCGACAAACTTATATCGTCCCCATTGCTCTCTAGCGTGAGGTCGAAGCCGGCGGCCATCAGTCGGGCGAACGCATCCACGTTATCGGCATCGAAGCTGCCGCCAATGCGTAGCCGGCCGGCTTCGGGACTGACGTGGAGTTGTTTGTGGTTGTAGCGGTTAAACTCTTCGGCGGCGCTACTCAATGTCTGCCCATCGAAAATTAGGCTCCCACGGCGCCACGCAAGTTGCGCGGAGATTTCTGTGGCTGACTTGGGGACGATCACGGTATCGGCCGCCTTCGCAATCACCAGATTATCTCGGTTAACAATGACTGGGGTGACCTGCGAGTCAGCAGCGACGCGCTCTACTCGGACACTGCCCTCGCGCACGGCAACCTGCACCTGCTCACCATCACGGCGAACCGAAAACTTTGTAGCCAGATCTACGATGCGCCGTTGCCCCGCGAGCACGACAAACGGCCGCTTGGGGTCATGAGCGACTTCGAAGTAGGCTTCGCCACGCTCAAGCGTTACGGTGCGCGCACGCTCCGTCACGGCCGCAAAAAGCTGAGTGTTGGTATTCAGGTCAACTTTCGAACCGTCCGGCAGCCGCACGCTCGCATGATCGCCGATCCGGGTTTCGTATCTTTCCGGAAGCCGCGGCGGGTATCTCCAAACACACAGTCCACAGGCAACCAGAAGCATCGCTGCGAAAGCGACCCGGACGGGATGTCCGAATGCTCGGTAGGCCGGCGAACGCCGGCTAGTGTCAGGCGCGGAGCGCAATGCGGCGACTCGGTCTACCCTACGCCAAACGGCTTTTAGTCTTAGATAAGCCACGCGATGCTCGAGAGACTCCGCGAGCCATGCTTCGCGGGCGACCGCCTCGACACCATCATCCTCACTATCCCTCGCGCGGTCTTCGCGTGCGAGCCACTCTGCAGCGCGGGCAGCGAC
>Ga0105240_10004604_pt1 | contig 20902 bp, 20 predicted proteins | sample KBSC54metaG_FD_80426 | JGI IMG/M metagenome (GOLD analysis project Ga0105240, IMG submission 80426) | Corn rhizosphere microbial communities from Kellogg Biological Station, Michigan, USA - KBS C5-4 metaG | ecosystem: Host-associated > Plants > Roots > Rhizosphere > Soil | place: Michigan, USA... | reverse complement strand
TCCACGGACCTACCCGCTCGAGGCAGAGGTCACATCGATCTTCCCGTGCCGGCTGCGAAGCGGGGCATCGTGACAGTCGATCGCCTGAGACTGACAACGACACACCCGTTTGGTCTCTTTCGCACCTGGACGTGGGTGCACGCTCCAATCCGGATGTTGGTCTATCCCCGGCCGTGCGGATCGCTTCCCATGCCCAGCGAGACTGGTCGCAAAGCCGGCCTCCGCTCGCACGGCGAGGCCGGTGCCGACGAATGGGTGGGACTGCGTCCGTTCCGGGATGGCGATTCACCGCGCCAGGTTGATTGGAAAGCCTACGCACGTGAGGCCCCTCTGCTGGTGAAGGAGTACGGCGCAACCGGGTCGGAGCTGCGGATGTTTCGATTTGGGCAACTCGCCAGCATGGGGACGGAAGCGCGCTTGGAGCAACTGGCGCGATGGGTGGTGGATGCCGATGAGCGAGGGGACCGCTACGGTCTCGAGCTGCCAGGGCAGCGCATTGCCCCGGACCGTGGAGCCGAGCACCGGCACGAATGTCTGGCGGCGCTCGCACTGTACGGGCTCGACGGACTCCCGGAGCCCGGTGCAAAGCCCGCTTCCGCTGGCGCCAAAACGGACAAACGATGGTCAGCAGCGTACTAGACAGGGAGCAGCTGCCAAGGGGCGAATCGCTGCGGGCGGCACGGGGCGCGCCGCTCCACGCCGTTCTTTTAACCCCGCTGGGCTGGACCACGCTGGCCCTGTTCGGCAGCTTCCTCCTGCACGCAGACCGTGCTCCGCTGTGGGTTTCGGTGGTCACCTGCGCGCTGATCGCCTGGCGGCTTCTGGCCCACGCGTATCCGGTCCGCCTCCCCGGCAAGATCCTGAAGACTCTCATCGCGTTCGCGCTCGTCGGCGCCGTGTTTCTCCACTTCCATACACTCAACGGGCTCAACGCCGGAACCTTGCTCCTGCTCCTGATGTCCGCCATCAAGCTCCTGGAGACCAGGCAGCGGCGCGATCAATACATCGTAATCGGGGGGAGTCTCTTCCTCCTGCTCGCGGCTTGTCTCGAGCGGCAGGGTCTGTTGCGAGCGCCGCTCTATATGCTACAGGTGTGGTTGTGTTGTGGGGCGCTGGCCGTCGTGGCGGGCGGTCTCGACACCCGCGCCGCCTTGCTCCTGGCCGGCCGGACACTCCTTTACTCGCTGCCGCTTGCGATTGTGTTGTTTGTGCTCTTTCCGCGCGTGCAGGGCGCCTTCTGGTCGCTGCCCCGGTCGGAGGAGGCCGAAACCGGCCTCGCGGACACGATGAGTCCCGGCAGCATCTCGCAATTGACATCGTCCTACGACATCGCGTTCCGGGTGAAGTTCGAAGGTGCGGCGCCCCCGCCACACGAGCGCTATTGGCGCGGGCCGGTGCTACATCGATTCGACGGCCTCACCTGGAGCCGCTCTGCGGATGCCGCCTATCGCACGGAACCGCTGGAGTACCTCGGTCGCCCCTACTACTACCGGGTTACCCTCGAGCCCAGCCAACAGCCCTGGTGGCTCACACTCGACACAGCCGCGGAAACGCCCGATCCCAAGGCGGCTCTTGCCTATGACTACGAGCTGATCGGCAGCGACCCCGTAACCGAGCTGACCAGTTATGTTGCCGTGTCTTACACCGCAACCCGGGCGAGATATCCCCTCTCGAAGCTCGCCCGCCAGACCGAGCTCGCACTCCCACCAGGCCGCAACCCACGGTCGCTGGAAATGGCGCGCGAGATGCGCAGCCGCGTCGGTTCGGATGGCGAGTATGTGACCGCCGTCCTCCATTTCCTGGGCACGGGCGGATTCGTGTATTCCCTGACGCCGCCGCGGCTCGATCAGGACTCCGTAGACGACTTTATTTTTTCCACTCGCAGCGGCTTCTGCGGGCATTACGCCTCTGCCTTCGCAACACTGATGCGCGCGGCCGGTGTGCCCGCGCGCGTCGTGACCGGTTATCTCGGGGGTGAGTGGAATCCGATCGGAGGCTACTTCATCGTACGGCAGTCGGATGCGCACGCATGGACGGAAGTCTGGCTCGAAGGACGCGGGTGGATGCGCGTCGATCCAACTGCCGTCGTGGAGCCGGATCGCCTCACGCGCGGTATGTTGGATCTGATGCCTGACGCGGGCTCCCGGCAGGCGCGCCTGGTGCACTCCTCGCCGGCTCTGTTGCGACTTCTGGCGCGGTGGGATGCCATCAACACGTGGTGGAACGATCATGTGCTGAAATTCGACTATCGCGCGCAGCTCAATCTTCTGAGCCGGTTGGGTATCAGCTCACCGGATCTGGAGAAACTGGGCTGGAGTTTTGTGGCAGCCCTGTTGTCGTGGCTCGGCTGGATGGCGTGGCAATTTGGGCGGGGCGCACCGCGCGTGCGGCCGGATCGGCTGGGCCGAGCTTACGCACGGCTTTGCAAGAAACTCGCACGCGTCGGTCTACCGCGTGCCGCTCACGAAGGGCCGCTGGCCTACGCGGAGCTGGTTGGGAAGCAAAGGCCCGACCTCGAGCCCGAGGTCAAACGCCTCTTCGCGCGGTACGCCGAGTTACGCTACGGCGTACCGCACGAGCAGGGGCCGGCGTCGTACGAGGCCGAGCTGAAAGAGTTCGAGCGCGGGGTCGGAGCGTTGACAGTATAGGGCGCGGTGCCGGGCCGGCCGGCGCCCGCGCTCAGTTCGTCGACTTGAATCCGATCTTCGCGTGTGTACCGTCGCAAAAGGGCTTGTTCGTGCTACCGCCGCAACGACACAGGCGGGTTGTAACCACCCGCGCGACAACACGCCCTGTGCCGCTCGTGATCTCGAGGTTGCCTCTGACCGCGAGCGGGCCGTTGACTTCGGGCTCTATTGACAGCACACCGTCGCGTATAGGCAGCATGTCTGTTTTGCCACTCGACGGCTCACCGGTAGCATTGAAGCCAACCTCGTGGTGCGAGCCGTCGCAGAACGGCTTGTTTTTCGAAGCTCCACACCGACACAAGGTCGCCCGGAAACCCATGGCCTCACCGTCGATCTGCAGTTGCCCACGAAACGCGTACGGGCCGGCTTCGCGGATGCTCGCGAGGTTGACGGGCGGTGCCTGTTCGTCGTGCACACCATCGATGCGATGGTAAGTGATGGCTCCCGACGGGCACGCGTGCGCGACTTCGACAACACGCTCCACTTCCATGGCGTCCGGATGGATCCACGGGCCCTGGACATTGGCGAGAAACACATTAGGCGCGCCCGTCACGCAGAATCGGGCGTGAATGCAGCGCTTCGTCTCGAATGACAGCGCCAACTTCTGACCTTGGACGGTTTCGACACCGTTCACGATTGTCGACGCTGGAGAGCCACCCGGCGCGGCACCTGGGACCGGCCCGGTACCCGCGGCCTGCAAAACAGGTGGCGCTAGCCCAACAGGCGGCGCTTGCGCGCTAGCAGACATCTGTGCACCGCCAGCGGACGCCGGCGCACCAACAGCCGCCTGCGGACCGCCGGCTGACGTTTGCGCACTCACAGACGCTTCATTTGCCGCCTGCGCCATCCGCGAAGACGCCACCGCGGCTGCCGCGCCGGCCACCGCAGCCGCAGGCGCGGGCGTTGACGCCGGCGAAGGCTTCGACAAATCGAACCCGCGGGTTGCCCTCTTTGCTACCGACGCCAGCAAATCCGCTGCAGCCACGGTCCGTGGATTACCACCGGCGCGCAGCGCTTGGGCCGCATCGTTGAGCTGCCCGAACCGCTCCACAAAGAATCGTCGCGCAGCCCGTCCCTCGGCGAATGGCGCCGCATCCCGAAGTGCCGTAAACGACATACCCGCGTTGCACCCGGGATTGGAAGGTCCTGCAGGAAGGCGTGCCGCACGCTCCGCCAACGGCACAATGGCGCGCATCAAACAGATCGCGAGATCCACAGCCAGAGCCTTTTCCGCGGAAGGTCCACGCAGGGCATAGGCATAACCGAGCAAGCGGATCATCAAACCATACGCCGCGTTCGCCAGGTCAACTACCGCGATCGCCTCCGGATTCTCCAGCCAAACCCGGCCCTCCGGGCGCGGGGGGCGCCGCAGAACCGGGTTGGTGGCGGACGGAAACGCCGGTGTGAATGCCGGATTTCGCTGCAGGAGCCGCTGGTACTCATCGCGGATGCCGGCGAATTTCTGGTAATGCGATCCCACCGAATCACTCGGCGCGCCTTCACCCTGCACGACGATCGCATCGAAAGCGGCCAGCGCCGTCTTCAAACAGATGACCGGCTTGGCACCCATGAGATCGACCTCGTGGGGAGAGATCTGCAGTGCCGGATCCCCGTCGAAAGTTCCATCCTCGCCATACTGCGCCACGAGCTCGCGCAGGCCCTTGGATAGCGCATCGTAGAAATCCCCCACGGTGTCGTAGTTCAGACCCATGGGCGTCAAGCGCCTCGAGTTGCCGTTACCGCCGCGAATGTAAGGACGCTCGTACGCGAACCCCTCGCCGTCGCACTCGCCGGAGCCGTGCGGCCGCTCCAGAAACACAAAGTGCTGCAGCGTAGCCTGATTGAAAGGCGCGAGCTTTACGACAACTCCGGCCGGCAGGTAACCCGGATCGAGCGGAAAGTTGCCGCGGCCAAAGCGCGGCGCGCCGCCCAGAGCCGCCGTGATATTCCAGACGGCCGTCAGGTGCCCCATCTCCTCGACGGCCACACCAATCAACACATCGCGCCAGCGCTTCACGGCGGCCGCTTCTTCCGCCGACAACCCGTCCGGCTCACCGTCCTTGAGGCTGAAAGCCGCGTACAGATAGGTGCACATCAGGTTGTGCTCGAGTTCCGCGGCCTCGTACAAAGCATGGAGCGCATGCTCGCGCGTCACGCGCAGAGCAGGGGCGGCTACATCATTCATGACAGACTCCGTGAATGTTCCTTTTTTAAGCCGCGAGCTCGCGCGTCTCGCGGAACGTGAGCTGCGGCCAACGCTCGACTGTGAGCTCGAGATTCACGCGGCCGGGGGCAAGATAAACCAGCGCGCCGCTGTGATCGACCGCGAGGTTGTCATACGCCTTGGCGCGAAACTCTTCGAGCTTGCGCTCATCACCGCCGGCGATCCAGCGGGCGGTGTGCACGTTCACCGTGTCGAACACACACTGTACACCGTACTCGTCCTGCAGACGAAACGCGACCACTTCGAACTGCAGTTGACCGACGGCACCCAGGATGAGGTCATTGTTACGCAGCGGCTTGAACAATTGTGTGGCGCCTTCCTCGCACAGCTGTGACAAGCCCTTCTGCAAAGCCTTCATTTTCAACGGATCCTTCAGCACGGCGCGGCGGAACAACTCGGGCGCGAAGTTGGGTACGCCGGTGAAGCTCAGGGGCTCGCCTTCCGTGAACGTGTCGCCGATATTGATGGTGCCATGATTGTGCAGGCCGATGATATCACCCGCATACGCTTCCTCGGCGGCGGCCCGGTCCGAAGCCATGAAGGTGAGCGCATCGGCAACCCGCACTTCCTTACCAAGTCGAGAGTGAAACAGACGCATGCCGCGTGTATATTTGCCCGAGCACAGCCGCAGGAAGGCGATGCGGTCCCGGTGCGCGGGATCCATGTTGGCCTGGATTTTGAAAACAAACCCGGTGAGCGCCGGCTCCGTGGGAGCAACAGTGCGCTCGCGAGCTTCCCGCGGCAACGGCCCCGGCGCATGCGTGGTGAACGAGGAGAGCAACTCCTCGACTCCGAAGTTCTGGATTGCGGAGCCGAAGAACACCGGTGTCTGTTTGCCCGCGCGATAGCTTTCCGGATCGAACGGCTCCGTCGCACCCTTCACCAGCTCGATCTCCTCATCGAAGGCGCGGGCCATGTCGCCAAGGAACTCGCGTGCCGCGGGGCTGTGCAGCCCCTCGATGGTGCGGTTCTCGCCTACCCGACCTTTCTCGCCAGCCTCATAGGCGTAGACGCGGTCCTCGAGAAGATGATAGATGCCGCGCAACTCGCGCCCCATGCCGATCGGCCAGGTGATCGGCGTGGTGCGGATGTTGAGTACCTTTTCGATCTCATCGAGCAGCTCGATCGGGGCGCGCCCGTCGCGGTCGAGCTTGTTGATGAATGTCATGATGGGCGTGTCGCGCAGCCGGCAAACTTCCATCAGCTTGATGGTGCGTTGCTCGACGCCCTTGGCGCAGTCGATGACCATGAGCGCCGAATCGACCGCGGTCAGTGTGCGGTACGTATCCTCGGAAAAGTCCTCGTGTCCGGGCGTGTCGAGCAGATTGACGATGCCGTCCCGGTAAGGGAACTGCATGACCGAGGAGGTAATGGAGATTCCGCGCTGCTGCTCGAGGCGCATCCAGTCGGATGTCGCATGGCGCGCGGCCTTGCGGCCCTTGACCGTGCCCGCCATCTGGATCGCGCCCCCGAAAAGCAGCAGCTTCTCCGTCAGGGTGGTTTTGCCGGCGTCAGGGTGGGAAATGATGGCGAACGTGCGTCGTCGCTTGATTTCATTAGAGATTTCGACACCAGTCAATGGATAAATCCTCGGCTATGTACACAGCTATGTACACAGACTGCAAAAGCAAGCTTTGCCGGTGCAGCCCGATTTCGGGACTCCGGCGCGCGAATGGGTGGATAAGACCGTAAGTCTCTGAAGGCATTATAGTTCACGATGAGAGATCCGGGGAGCGGCCTCTACTTCTTCAGCCCGCCCTATTCGCTGTCTCGGCAGTACTTGGTCGGTGCGCGGCGGTGTGCCAGCAAATTGGGGCTTTAAGGTGAATTTAAAGACTGCTGCAGAAAGCAGGAGACGAGGGTGGACCCGAATCCGAGCATTGTCGGTGGCGTTTCTCAGCATGGGGAACCCTCCCAAGTCGGGGAAGAGGGGCGCGCCGGGCAGGTGCTATACTGCTGCGTAGTAACTCGTCTTTACGTAGTGATGCAATGCCCTTGAACATCCGGAGCGAGGAAACCGAAGAGCTCGCCAATGCACTCGCGAAACTGACTGGGGAGACCAAGACAGAGGCGGTCACCCAGGCTATTCGAGAGCGGCTGCAACGTGTCCGCCGCGCGCGGAGCAAGCGGCGCCTGGCTGACGAGCTCGATGAAATCGCGCTGCACTGCTCTACCCTGCCCGTGCTCGATCGACGTAGCGCGGACGACATCATGGGGTACGACGAAAACGGACTTCCCCGCTGATGGTCCTGGATACGTCCGCCGTCCTGGCGATCCTTCAGAATGAACCCAAACGGCGGGAATTCAACGAGGCGATCGAAGCGGCCGACAGACGCTCCTTATCGACGGCTTCGTTCGTGGAATGCTCAATGATTCTTGAAGCGCGCTACGGCGCGGATGGCGTTCGAGATCTTGATCTGTTCATCGCGAAAGCGCAGGTGTCGCTCGTCCCCGTAGACGAAGAACAGGCCGACCTGGCGCGCCGCGCGTTTCGGAAATATGGCAAGGGTCGCCATCCGGCGGGCCTCAATTTCGGCGACTGCTTTTCCTACGCCTTATCAAAGGCACTCGATGCGCCCCTTTTGTTCAAGGGAAACGACTTCCTACAGACCGATGTTGACTGCCACCCTGCCAGCCCCGCCGGCAAGGCGTGAGGACTGTTGCAGAGCAGACGGACTTGAGTTCGGTCAGCTTCCACCGAGCTCCGCCCGCAGCTTCCCGGCGAGGTCTCCTCATGGTGTGGTACATCGCGAAGGGAGAGCTCGGACCGACGCCGGCAGCTTCTCTCAGATACGGTTCCCTTCGGAATCTAGCTGTCAACACTTGCCTGCGGCAGAGCCCAGTGAAGATACGATGAACCAGACTGGCAATTCCGCCGGCCGTTTGACGATGATGCCAGAAGCCCGGCGCCCTGCCGAACTGACGGTAACTGTCCGTTGGATAGGGGAGCATCGTCGCATTCCAAATGCATGCCGCACTTCTCCCGGGGAGCAGGCGATTCTTGATCGCCAACAAGGTCAGCCGGAGCAATTCCTCTGCACCGGCTTGCCCGCGAAGCGGTCTCTGATCCAGGAGATTTGATCGCCGATGGTTTGTCGCATGGCGTCTCCGTGCTCCAGGCCGGGATACTGACGGAATACGATCTGCTGGCGGTTGCGGCAGGCGCGATCTACCACGTCGCGCACGGCGCCCAGCGGCACGGCTGTGTCGCTCTCACCTGCGATGGCCAGCAACGGACCGCGAATCGGTACCGCTCCCGCGTGATTTTCGTGGAAGAACTTTTGCACCCAGGGGTTGCGGCTGTAGTTCGCCTTGACCATGGCGGGCGCGTCGATGCTCCGATAGAGTGTAACGCCATACAACCAACAGCCATGGGTCGTGACTGCCCAACTCCTTCATCGACGACGACCATAGCGAAACCGGCTCGAGGTACTTGTCCCCTGAACCCACCATCGCCTCAAATCGACACCTGCCCCACTGTACTAGAGCGAGATTTGCGCGAAATAGAGACCCCCCGGTCTCATTTTTCTTCCCTGCATTCTAAAGACTCGGTGCCCTCCCGGTTAGCCAAGGAGAACTTTCAAGGCAGCTACCTGGAGTTCGTCAATCCGGACGCCTGGACGTGATAGGGGCCGCGCGCCCCACACCTCAGTGAGACTTCAGGTAGATGCGGCCTTGGCGCGAGTCCAGGTCGAGGCGATACATTTTCGCCAACGCGCGCGCGAAACCCTCATTGTCACCGGTGTGATAAAGACCGCTCACAGGCAGGGTGGCCAGCGCCGGGTCTTCGATGACCAGTGTCGTTTTGTCGTAGTGGTTCATTTCGGACACCGCCTCCTGAAGGGGCGTGTCGTTCAGCACGACCTCCCCGCGACGCCATGCCAACACGGCTTCAACCGACGGCGCGTCAATTTTCGCGCCCCCAGCGGGTTCGAACGTCAGGCGCTCACCTGCAGAGAGTACCCACGTTCGGGCTACCGCTGCATCCTTGCGTACTGCGGAACGTTGAGAGTCTGTGCCTTTTTCCCGTCGACTGTGCTCCAGCGCAGGACCGGGTCCGCTCGAGGGCACGGTGGAGTCGATCGCCACCCTCCCCTCAACCAACGTCACGGCCGTGCGATCCGGCTCGTAGCGGATCACAAACGAGGTACCCAAGGCGGTGACCCGATGGCCGCTCACCACGACCACGAACGGCCTGGGCGCATCCCGGGTCACCTCAAAGAATGCCTCGCCGCGAATCAACTCCACCAGCCGTTGCCGGCTATCAAACGAGACACGCACGCGGGTCTCGGAATTCAGCCACATCCGCGACTTGTCTGCCAATTGCACGAGACGTTGTTCGCCAACGTCGGTAGCATAGGCCGGCTCGCTCCGGTGCGGCAGGAGCCAGAATGCCGCCAGCACCACGATACATGCCGCTGCCAACAGTGCAGCCGTCAGGGCGGGGGCCCGCCAGCGCGGCCTCGTCCTCCACCGACCCCGGTCATCCTGTAGGTGGCGGCGCAATTGCTGCAGCTCGAGTGATTCTGCGGAATGCTCCCACCGCTCCAGGCGCGGGAGACCACCAACCGGCAGCGTGCTGACTGCAGCCCAGATGTCAGTGAGACCTTCGAACTCGGCTCTGTTTTCCGCACTCTCACTCAGCCACTTGCGAAACCCCGCTTCCATTTCTGGGGTCCGGTTTGAGCTGTGCAGTCGGGTGATCCAGGCGGCTGCCTCGGCCCGCGCGGCAAGCACCTTGTTCAAAGCTCACTCCTCGCCATCCAGTCTCTCAAAAAGAACGCGGCACGCGCGACATGCTTTTCCACCATGCTGACGCTGATATCCAACTGGGTTGCGATCTGCACATAGCTGAGGCCTTCTGACCGATGCAGCAGGAACACCTCGCGCGAGCGGGGTGTCAGGCGCTGCAATCCGAGCTCGAGCCTGCGCAACCGTTGTTCTCCCGCCAGGATCTCTTCAATGTCCGGTGCGGGGTCGATGACCTCGGGAAGCTCGCCCTCGGCGCTACAGACCTTCGCCCGATTCGCGCGCCGGAACTGCTCGGCCGATAGATTCAACACGGTTTTGACGAGGAATGCTTCCTCGTGCTGCACCACCTGGGTCCGGCAATACATCTGCAGGCGCAAGAACGCTTCCTGCATCAGGTCATCGATGTCATGTGGTGAGCGGCCCCGGCTCCTGAGCAGCCGGCGTAACTTTCCGAGCAACACGCTGAGCTCGCACATCGTGTACTTATGACATGGGCAGTCAATGGGCGCAACTCGAGGGAGGCGCGGAAGGAAAAAGAGAGGTGAGGTTATTTCCTTCCGCGGCATCTACTGCAGAAACGGCGCGAACTGACATTGTTGGGGTGCGCCCGAGCCGTGAAGGAGTGGTTTCCCGGTGTTCCGATGGTGCAACAATGAAGCTTACATAGCACAATTGTTTGCTATTGTGGCGACGCTTACCTATACTCGATCGTGCGATGGCGCCAGCGATTTTCCGCCGTCAGCCAAACTGTCGATGCCCAGGGACGCTGAGGCCTGCCCTCCGATATTCATTCCCTTCGGAACAGGCCCTGAGGCGACAGCGGCCGCGTCGGTGTTGGTTTCTCTTGGGTCTAGCCCTCCTGGGCGCCCCCGTGGCCCTCGCTCAGGTCATCCATCGATTCGATGTTCCAGCACAACCGCTGGCCGACTCGCTGCGCGCGATCGCCGCGCAGTCAGGCACGAATATTCTCTTCGACTCGAAGGACGTGAAAGGTCTGAAGGCCGGTTCATTACACGGCGATCTGACCCTGAATGAAGCCCTCAGACGGGCGCTCGCGCGGTCTCGATTGGAGGCCGAAAGTGCAACGCCAACCACCGTGGTCATTCGACCCGGCATTCCTCTCCGCGCTCGGCCCGATCCTGCAGTCGCCTCCCCTGCTCCAGCGGCGGACACGCGCGAGGAAGTCGTGATCAGCGCGCAGAAGCAAGAAGAGCCGCTCGCATCGGTCCCAGTTCCGGTCAGCGTGCTCGACGCCCCTACTCTGGCGCGGCAAGGCCGGTTCCGTATCCAGGACTACGCCTTGCAAGTGCCGGGGCTGACCGTGACCCCGAACGAATTCAACGGATCCGCGACGATTGCCATTCGGGGCATTATTTCCAGCGACGTGACCAACCCGACGGTGGCTGCCACCCTGGATGACGTTTCCCTGGGGTCTTCAACCTCGATCGGCGGTGGCTACGTGGTTCCAGACCTCGATCCGAGCGACCTCGCGAGGATCGAGATCCTGCGTGGGCCCCAGGGGACGTTGTACGGAGCGAGCAGTATCGGTGGGCTCCTCAAGTATGTCACGAGGGATCCCTCCACTGAGGCGCTCAGTGCCCACTTCGAGGCAGGAGCCAGCGGCGTCTATTCGGGCAGCAGCGCCGGATACGAGTCAAGCGCCAGCCTCAACGCGCCATTGAGCGATTCCCTCGCGGTTCGCGGCAGTGTCTCCACCAGGATGAGCCCGGGTTATATCAACAATGTCCAGGCGAACCGGATGGATGTAAACGGAACGAGGATCTTCGGCAGCCATCTTGCAGCCCTCTGGCGGCCCTCGAACCACCTCACGGTGAAGCTGAGCGCGCTTTACCAGAAGAACAGAGCGTCGGCGGCTCCTTACGTGACTCTGGCGGCCGGCCTTGGCGAGCTGAGCCAGGCTTTCCTGCCGCAGACGGGGCGCGTGGAGCGCCAGCTCGGCGCCGTGGTCGCCACGATCCAAGCCCGCCTTGGCCCCTTCGACCTGACTTCGGTCACGGGATACACGACCAACAGATACGTCGATCGACTGGATTATTCGGTGCCGAGCGGCATGTTCACCCTGGCGCTCTTCAATACGCCGTACGCTATTGACACGGACGACAACACGACGCGCAAAGTCAGTGAGGAATTGAGGCTAGCGACCCACCTTGGCACGCATCTGGAGTGGCTCGTAGGAGGATATTTCACCCGGGAGACTTCCCCCTACATGATGCAGCTTCTCGGCGCAGACTCCGGCGGCAACTCCATCGGCCAGGCTCAGTGGGTGCATCTCTCGAGTCAGTACCGCGAATGGGGCGAATTCACCAACATGACCTTGCGGTTCAGCGATCACTTCGACATTCAGCTCGGCGGCCGTGCCAGTCAAATCCTGCACACCTACCGAGATGAGAACTCGGGTCCACTGACGAATTATCTGGGAGGTGCTTATCTCATCCCCGAGTCCGCAATCCACGCACGAGCCTTCACGTACCTGGTCACCCCGCGCCTGTGGGTGACCCCTGACTCGATGATCTACTTGAGGGCAGCATCCGGTTATCGCCCCGGGGGCATCAATCCGGCGTACTTCCCCGGTGTCCCGCAAGACTTCGAGCCCGACAAGACCGAGAACTACGAGCTGGGTCTGAAAGCCGGCTTTTTCGACGGACGGTTCTCGCTCGACGGATCTCTTTACCGCATCGACTGGCGGGGTATTCAACTCTCGCTCGTCGACCCAGCCAACGGCGAGAACTACTTTATCAACGGGAATGGCGCCAAGAGCGAGGGCATCGAGCTGTCCGCGCAGCTCAATCCGACGAGCGGCTTGCGCTTGGGTGGGTGGCTGACCTACGACGATGCGGTTCTGACGCAAGACATGCCGCACAACAGCGCGGCATACGGACGCGCAGGCGACCGCCTACCCTATGGTACCCGGCTCGCAGCGCACTTCTCGTGGGATTACCGGTTTCCCGTCGGGCACCTCGAGGGCGCCTGCGGCGGGACGATGAGTTATGTCGGACCGCGTGTGGGCGCATTTGCCGCTGCCATCCCGGATGCGCCGGCGCAGCGCCAGGTGCTTCCGGGCTACACCCAGATCGACTGGCGGTCGGCCTTGAGCAAGGCCGGCTCCTGGTCGCTGGAGCTCTACATCAACAACGTGGCGGATCGGCGTGGAATCATCGGCGGTGGTATTGGAACGCAAATCCCCACGGCCTTCGAGCTCATCCAACCGCGCACGATCGGCGTTTCCTGGTCGCACGACTTCTGACCTTATGCCACGAACAAAGTTTTCTCTCATCCTGGCGTTCTCTTTGGCTCTTGCCAGCTCATGGTTCGATCCGGTCCGCGCTGAAGTGCCGCCGTTGCCGGTGGTGACCCCGGTACCCTCCACGGGTCAGGCGTCACTGTCCTCCGCCCAGCGGCCCGGCAACGAATATTTCGACCTGGACAAGGCGGGCTACACGGAGCGGGAATTCTATATCTCCGGTGTGGCGCCCGCGATCACCTCCACGGGCGTGGTGCTGTTCGAGCTTCCCTATATCAGCCGCATCCTGGTGCGCTACCCCAGGGATCCCGCGAAATTCAATGGAACCGTGGTCATCGAGCCGTTCAATTGGCTCGGGGAGCTCGGTACGAGTTGGATTCTGAACAAAGGCTACCTGCTCCGCAGAGGCTATGCGTATGTCGGGTACACGATCAGCGTCAGCAAGCCGAAAATCGATCCCAAAACAGAGGGCTGGCCGCCAGACTCGCTGCCCGCGAATCTCAATCTGGACTACATGCGCAGCTTCGACTACGCGCGCTACGCGTTGCTCGGCATGTACTTCGATTCCGATCGGTTCCGACGGGGCGACCACGCCGATCCCTTCGTACCGCAGGCACAGGGCATCGGCGCGCAGGTCGCCTATCTTCTGAAGTCGAATGCCCCCTCGAGCCCACTGCACGATCTGGGTGTACGGCGGGTGTACGTCGACAGTTGGTCAGTGCAGGCCCAGGTATGGATGGACTACTTGAACCAGGGCCGGCATCAGCAGTGGCGCATGCCCGATGGGCGAGCACTGATCGACGCTTATATGACCGGCAAGATGGACTTCGGCGAGTTGGGCGGGGATACAGCGCGCATTCCACGACACATGCCGGACGATGTCCCCTTCGTGATGATTTACAGTCAGTCGGAAACGATGCTCGATGCTCGCAACGGCATCTCGGCACCGACCGACAGCGATCATCCCCGAATGCGGTACTACGAGTTGGCGGGCGTGCCGCATATGAATGCCAACGACAGCGAAGCCAACGCAACCGATGATCTCGAGCCCGATAAACAAAACGATCCCGCCTGTCGGTACCTGTACAATGACGAGCCGGAAGAGGTGTTGGCACAGGCCCTGCTGGACCGCCTCGATCGGTGGGTTCGGGAGGGAGTAGCCATGCCGCGCGCGCCGCGGATGCTGCGTAAGGGGAAAACGCTTGCGCGCGATCCAAGAACGAATAACGTGGTCGGGGGCGTGCGACCACCTTGGATCGCCGTACCGGTCGCCGCCTACATGACGGATCCGGAAACGGGCTGCGGCGAGGCCTACGATACCAAGTTGCCCTATCCCGCTGAAAAGCTCCGTGCCCTATATGGCAGTCATGACAACTATGTCCGGCAGTTCGAGGCCGCCAGGGATACTTTGATCAAACAGGGCTATTTGCTGCCGGAAGATATCGAGCGGGTCAAGCCGATCGCCCGGGCCGCCGACTTCGTCAGCGACGCCGCACGTGGCAGGTGAGAGCGGACCAGACCAGCTGTCCCGCTGATCATAATGTAAAGCCCACCCAGCGCCCGAGAAACACCACGGCTGTCCACAGACTCAAGGAAGTCGCACCCGCTATCCGCGCGGCCAACGGCGCCGGCGACCTCTCATCCCATTCGTGAATGCTCCGATAGAGGGTCAGATGAAACACGCCCATATTGACCGCGGCAGCGAGAATCAACGCCATTTTCCACTGGAATTGTGTGTCATGCGCATACTTCGGCGCGTTCGATATGAACAGCAACGAACCGGCGACAGCGGCGACCGCAAACGCGGCCCACGTGTAGGGCACCAGGTCCCGAACGAGTTGCCGCACGCCGCGCCGATGCGATGGATACCCCAAAAGGCGCAGATCGACGATTGCAATCGTGCCGACGACCAGCGCAATCGCCAACACGTGCACGGACTCGAGCATTGGAAATGCTACCGCCCCTTGCGAAATAGCTCTGGCGAACGGTGTGCCGGCCAGATGTTCAAATGTTGAATCTACGTTCATGGAGCCGTGCGCATGACGTCAGCTGTAGGCAATCCAGCGGCCGCAGAAGATCACAGCGACCCACAGCGCCAAGAGGATCCAGGCCAACCCCTTTGCGGGAGCTTCGCGCGCCGCGCGTGTCGAATCCAAGAGCGGCTTGCGCAGAGCCAGGCTCGCAAGGAACGCGACGGACACCAGGGCCATCTTGATCCAGAAGGTCACGTTGCTCAAGGTGCGGTCGGGCTCTCCTATGATCATCACCAATCCGGTAGCCAGGAGCACGGCGAGCGCGCGCCACATCCAGGGCAGATAGCGTTGTGCCACGACTGTCAGGTTCTCATCCGGCGCGACGATTCCAAGGACCCGCAACTCCGTGACTAACGCAGCACCCATCACCACAGCGATGGCGATGATATGAATGGACTGCACCGCAGGTACGACCCAGGCGTTGTCCCGAATCGCAGCGCTCAATGCGGTCGCATAGATCCACTCGCTCAGGCCATGCATGTCCACGGCAACCGGGTCCTATTTGGGCGGGTTTTTCCGCGCAGGAATTTCGGTGATCTCCCGGCCGGTCTTCGGATCCAACGACTCGTGATTGTTGTCATCACACAGATATTCGACGATCTCCTCTCCGGGGTGGCGATGGAAGGTGAGTGTGTACTGCCAAGGTTTCACTAACGCCTGCGGATCCTCTATTGTCCCCTTCACCTGCAAATGGTCCCTATCGAGGAGGCGTATGCGCTGCACGATGTGCATCTCGTCACTGTGGCCCAGATTATTTGCACTGCGTCCCTGACCGAAGAGCAGCGTGTCGGTCCGTATGTGGACCGTATCGACCACGAGCGTGTCGCCCTCCCACTTGCCGGTCGAGTGACCGGTCAACGTCGCAGGATACTCCGCGGGATTCGGATGCGGCCGCCCGTCCAGGTAGATGCGCCAGGTCTCACCGGGAAACTCCTGAAACCAATTAATCTGCTTCTCGTTCTGCAGAATCTCATTGGCGTAAGGTCCCGCGGTGAGAGCCGGCATGCCGTTCGGCTTACACGTCACCATGAAATCGCGGCCCGCCTTGCGGTCCGCCTCGCGGCGCTGTTGATACTCTCGCAAATAGGGGCCCTTCAGCTGCGGGCGTGTATCAAAGCCCCAATCGTCGGAGAGATCCTGCTTTTCTTCTGTTCCTGGTGCACCGGTGATGGCTTTGAGATCGTCCAGACCACTGCCGGCCAGAAGCCACAGGCCGTTGAAATCGCGCCGGTCCCACTTCACCTCGCCCGCAGGCGCACCCGCGCTGTCCGCAGAAACGCTGGGCGATGTGCCGAGCGCGAATGAGATGACAGCAAGCCCAAACGACAGCCCTTTACTCCATGAATTCATGTGAACACCTCAGCATTGACGCGAGATCGGCCGACTAACCGCCGATCGTTTTGCCGTCAGGCAGCACAATCTTGATCAAGCTGCCGCCCCGCTTTCCATCGCGCATGGGATGGAGCGTCACCCCCACCTTATCACCCACTTTGACGGTGTTGGCTTTCCAACCGGAGCGCAGCAGGATGTTTGGACCGCCTGCCTCGATGGCCCAACTTTCCGTACCACCCGATGCTGCGGCGACATCGACGAACAGCCAGACGTGAGGATTCGTATACTGCACCTCGGCGACTGTCCCGCTGATGCGTACCTCCTTCTTCATATCGAAAGCGGCGAACGAGTGATGAGCGGACGCCGTACCGCTGAACAGGGCCATGACACACACTATGACCTGAATCCGCATGGAGGTGCCTCTTTCAGAAGTTCACTTGGTACTGCAGGCCCAGTTGACGCGGGCGACTGACCACCGCACGCGGCAGGCGTTGATACGTGCCATCGGGGAGCAGCTGCTGGCGCTCGAAACCCGAAGAAACCTGATCGCCGAAGTTCAAGCGCTTGTCGAGCAGATTCTTGCCGTAGAGAAGCACCTGATGCCGTCCAAAGCTGATGCCGACGTTGCCGTTGACCATGTTGAACGGCTGCCTCAGGTAATATCCCCCGATGTTGTTCGCGACGTGCACGGCGTCGGTGTAACTGTAATCCGACGCAACGAACAGGTGGACCCGGTTGGTGAGTGGCTTTTCATAGTACCCGGAGATCGTGCCGGTCCACTGCGGAACCTGGTTGAGTCGGGTGTCCGGCGCCTGCGGGTAGAATCCCGGATCGATCAGCACGGCATTCGTATAGCCGAGACCTACCTGTATGGAGAGCGGCATGTCCCCGAGCGGCTGACCCGAGAGTTCCAGCTCGCCACCGCGTATGCGCGCCTTTCCCGCATTGGTTTGGAAGGACAGCTCACAGATGGGCAGCAGGTCCGTCTGTTGAATCTTGGACCAGTCCATCTCGAAGGCCGCCACGGATGCGGTCAACTTGCCGTCGCGGAAGCGGTTCTTGGCTCCCACCTCATAGTTCCACAACGTGTCGGACCGGTACCGCAGGATGTCGTTCTGATTGAGACCCGCGTTGAGCAGATCCTGTGCACAGATGGAGGGCAGGGCCTGGTTGGCACCGCCTGCCCGAAAGCCCTTCGAGACCGACGCATAGATGTTGCCTTCATCGCCCACTTTGTAGGACACGACGCCCTTGGGTATGAGGCCCGACTGGCTATCACTCGTTGGGGGATCGGTATAGGGAACCGGACCGAAGATGAAGCCGCTGTTGGGTCCCGTCGTCGTTTGCTGGTCCATCCAGTATTTCCGCAGCCCCAACGTGACCGTCAGTCTCGGCACGACCTCGTAATAGAACTCACCGAACACAGCCTTCTCGTTTCCGGTATTGACGGATGAGTTTGCACCGAGGTTGTCCGGGTACAGGCCCGTATCCGCCATCGCCTGCACCGGTATGGTCGGGATGAAGAACTTGCTGTACTCATGCTGATAGAAAACACCGACAGTGCCTGACAGATGCTTCAACAACGTGCCCTGCTCGAAGGACAAGCGGCTTTCGTGAGTCACCAGCCTGCTGTTTTGGAAGGAGAGATTGTAGAAGGCGGCGTTTCCGATCGGGGTCCCCTGGGTGGAAATACCCACGCTATCGAAATACGAGTACGTCCCCTCGGAGTCGTCTTCTTTTTCCTCGAGCCGGCGCCTGAAGAAACTCGTAGAGGAAACCACCGACACACCGTTCGCGGAATAATTCAGTACGAAGGCGCCCAGCCCCCAATGTTCCTTGGAATATTCCCCCACATCCTGCGCGCGGTTCTCGGTGTAGGACAAAGGGCGGTAGCCCGGCAAGGGTACGTAGGCGGCCGGGAATCCGTGCAGATAGCTGCTCTGGCCTATGAAGTTGAGTGCCGCTTCAAGGGAGTCGGAAATCTTGCCGCGAACCGTTACCGATCCGCTGAAGACATCATGGGCCCCCTGATCGTCTTTGGCGATCAGTCTCCCGGAAGGATCGGGGAAGGTCCGGGTGGAGATGCCGGATTCGTGGCTGTAGCCAAGCGCCGCATCCACTCCGATCCGGCCGGGAAGTACGGCGAAGTTGCCCATGGCTTCATTGTCAAAATCGAAACCGGCATTCCGGGTCCCGCCGCCTTGCAGTTGGACTGACCCTGTGTTGTCCTCGAGCGAAGGTTTCTTGGTGATGAAGCGCAGATTGCCGCCCATGGAGCTGGCGCCGAACAATGTGCCCTGTGGCCCCTTGAGCACCTCGATACGCTCGAGATCCAGTGTTTGCGGGCTGACCGTCGACGGTACTGGCGTGTCGTTGATGTAGTAGGCGGTGGTGCCCACACCGGCCACGCCCCGGATGGTGGTCTCTCGACTATCACCCCAAAGCCCTACTGTCGCTTGTCCGTATTGGAAGGTCACGTTGGGGATCCGGGTCGCATAGTCGACGAAGTTTTGGATGTTCTGCTTTTGCAGGAAGTCGGAGGTGTAGGCTGTGATCGAGGCCGGCACGGTCGTCAGCAGCTCCTCTTTGCGCCGGGCAGAAACGACAATTTCCTGCAGTTCCGAGTGGTTGGTGGAGGGCGCGGCAGCCGGCGGCTGCTTGGGAATGTCGGATTGATACTCCGCCTGCGCGCGGGCCGACGGCACCGCCCCCGCGATGGCGAGTAGGAAGGCGCAAAGGGCCAGGCGATACGGCATGAATTCCCCCACGAGTCTTTGTTCTCCAGGGGTAGATGCCCGAGCTCGTAAAAACCTCACCTCTTTTTCATCAGCTACACGCTCGATGGGGTCTCCGACCGCGCTCACAGGCCGGTGCTGTTTGCGTTCAATGGCGGGCCGGGCGCTTCCTCATCGCCGTTGCATCTGGCCGCCATGGGCCCACGGGTCTAGGGGGCTGAGAGTGCTGGGGGCCATCGCAGCAGTGACCTGGTCGACAACACCACCAGTCCACTGGATGTCACCGACCTGGTGTTCATCGATCCGGTATCGACCGGTTTCAGCCGGGCGCTTCCGGGGGTTGATCCGCAGCAGTGGTATGGCGGCGGGTCCCTGGGTGAGGCGTTCACGAAATTCCGACAACACGTTATCACCTACGCGGTGACCCTGCTGGTCATGGATCACTTTGAAATGATCGATGTCACATTCGAGCCTCAACAGCCGGAGCATCGAGTCGAGACTTTCCGGTTGGCAGCCCTCACAACAGCGTAGCCGGAGATAGCGAGGCGGCGCACATTCTGCAAGGGACCGACCCGCTCACGGACGAGCTGACGATGATGGAACGCCTCGTCACGCTGGGCGTCCTTCAATACAGTACGCCAGTGATCGTGGATTTCTTTCACTTTGACACTAACTATTTCACGCTTTCACACAGCGCGGGCGAGCGGATATGCGCTGCGCAGATGTCGCGTCGCTGCTCCAGCGGGGCCATTGAGTTGGACGGGACCCAACAGGCCTTCCACGCCCCTAACACCGTTCTTGCGGAAAGTTGCTCCACGATGGTGCATTCGAAGGCTGGGCACGGCCCTTGCAACGGTCATTCGAATGGCAACGCAGGGGCATCACGTATGGACATAGAACGCGCTCATTTCACGGGACCCTCGAATGTGCGCAAGCTCACGCCCGCGGCGAGCCTGGAATCGAAGCGTGACCGTTGCCCTCGGGTTCTTGTTGTCGACGATGATCCCGACAGTCTGGCGCTCTTGCGCCTGTTTCTTGCCGCGAAGGGCTTTGAAGTACGCACCACCGACAGCTCGAAGACCGCTTGCAAGTACGTTTGGGCGTGTTGGCCCGATCTGATTGTTACGGATTTCGATATGCCCGAGCTCAGTGGGTTGGATCTGTGCCGCCTGGTGCGATCGGACGCCCGTACGTGCCATATCCCGATTGTCGTCCAGACCGCCTACGATGAGCTGCCTTCGGATCAGGCCTCGCTCTATGACGGTTTGTTTCACAAACCTGTCGAGTTCAATCAATTCGTCCGCACGCTCCACCGACTCCTCACCTCGGATCCGGCGCGAAAAGCGCAGCGCGTCTGCTAGCGCCAATAGTGGCAGGCTCAATATTCGAACCGGTCCAAGCGATCAATCCTCTTGATCGTCGCCAGCGTGCTAGTCCAAGGCGCACAGGGCACTGGCTGCCGTCCATGAGCGGCCCGAGGTGCGGTGGACGGTCGGTAAGCTCGCCAGGCTCGCCAACTTATCGCGCTCCGCATTCTCCACGCGGTTTGCTCAGGTCGTGGGTGAGACGGCCCAAGCCTATCTGACCCGGTTGCGCATGCAGCGGGCGGTGAGCCTGTTGGCGAAAGGCTCTTTGAGTCTGACCCAGATCGCCACTGCGGTGGGCTACGACTCCGAGGCAGCATTCAACAGGGCTTTCAAGCGCTGGCGCGGGAAAACTCCGGGGCAGTTCCGGCGCGAAGCAGGCGGGGATGCGGCGTAAGGCTTAAGTGCGCCGACAAACGGCGAGATCCACAGGACAAACGGGCATGGATGCTGCCGCGGTCGGCGTCGCATACTGCAGGGATGCACACCACATATAACAGCGAATGTCGATTC
>Ga0105240_10004603_pt1 | contig 20903 bp, 17 predicted proteins | sample KBSC54metaG_FD_80426 | JGI IMG/M metagenome (GOLD analysis project Ga0105240, IMG submission 80426) | Corn rhizosphere microbial communities from Kellogg Biological Station, Michigan, USA - KBS C5-4 metaG | ecosystem: Host-associated > Plants > Roots > Rhizosphere > Soil | place: Michigan, USA... | reverse complement strand
GGGCGGCGGCCATCAGATTCTCTGGAACGGGCATCAGCTTCGGTCCATCGGTCCAGACCAGCGCCGCCTCCACCGTCCGGCCCGGGAAGATCTCGCGCAGCACCGCCCAGTAGACCGCCATCTGCAGCACATAGGCGCCGTCGGCGTCCTCGATGCGGTCCGGGGCCGGCCGGTTGGTCTTGAAGTCGGCCACCATCACACGGCCCTCCTCCACCAGAAGCCGGTCCACCCGCCCGGAGACGGCAAGCCCCGGCGGCAGGATCGCGGCCGTGCCCGCCAGCGCCACCTCGGCCCGGGAGCCTGGTCCGAACACGGCCGCGAACCGCGCATCGTCGAGCACGGTCAGCGCCGCGCCGATCATCTCGCCCCGCTGCTCGTCTGTGAGGTCGAGTTCCCGCGCCAGCAACCGCCGCGCCGCCATGTCCCGCTCGGCCGGGGCGACGTCGGGCAGGAACTGCAGCAGCCGGTGCACGATGTCGCCCCGTCGGTAGCGGCCGAGCCCGCCGAGCCGCGCCAGCGGCGACGGCGCGGGGGCGCGGGCGGTCTCGGAGAGGTGCGAGGGCGAAGCGTAGCGCGACTGCGCCCCCTCCGCCGGCGCCAGCCGCCGCGCCCAGTCCGGAAGGGCCACGGCGGACCCTTGCGGGGCGGCGCGCCCGACCGCGAACACGGGGTCGGGCCCGAACCGCACCGCCGAGCCGCCCTCCGGCAGCTCCACGATCCGCGCCCGCGCCGCCACCTCCTCGTGCTCGAAGGCGCGCTGCGCCACTTCGCGCCAGCTGCCCCGCATGAGGTGCGGCAGGGTCTCGACCCCGCAGACGATCAACCGGTCGCGGGCCCGGGTCAGGGCGACGTAGAGCAGCCGCAGGCTTTCATGGTCGCTGGCGAGCTCGCGGGCCGCCCGCGCAGCCGTCGAGGCCGGACAGTCGTCCCCCTTGCGCGGCGCCCAGAGGAAGCCTCCGCCCTCGGCCGCCAGCAGCGGGTTCGGCAGCGGCGTCGCGCGGGTGGTGGTGTCCGGCAGGAACACCACCGGCGCCTCCAGCCCCTTGGCCCCATGCACGGTCATCACCCGCACCTCGCCGCCGCCCGGCCCGTCCGGGTCGTCCTGCTCGCGCTTCACCTCGATCTCGCTGGCGGCCATCTCGTCGAGGAACCGCTCCAGCTCGCAGACGCCACGCTGCTCGCAGGCCAGGGCCTGGGCCAGGAAGGCGTCGATAGCGTCCTCCGCCTCGCGCCCCAGCCGGGTCAGCATGCGCCGCCGGGTCGAGGCGCCGACATCGTCGAGCCGGCTCAGCACCCGGGCGTAGAAGTCGAAAGGCGCCCGCGCCGCCGCCTCCCCCCGCGCCCACTCCAGGAATCGCACCGCCGCGCCCCAGGCCGGCCGCTCGCCCGCCCGCGCTCTGAGCGCCGCCCACAAATGCCCGGTGCGCGGTTGGGCGAGGTCGTAGAGATCGTGCTCGGTGACGTCGCAGAACGGACTGCGCAGCAGCGCCGCCAGCGTCAGGTCGTCGTCCTCGAACCGCGCGAAACGGCCCAGCGCCAGCAGGTCCTGGAACGCCGCATGCTCGGACAGCATCAGCCGGTCGGCCCCGCCTACCGCCACGCCGGCCAGCTTCAGGGCCCGGATGATCTCATGGAACAGGGCGCCCCGGCGCCGGACGAGGATCAGCACGTCCCCAGGTCCCATCGGCCGCGGCTGCCGGGTCCTGCGGTCCAGCACCGCCTCGCCTGAATTCACCATCCGCTCGACGGCCGCCGCGATCCGCCGGGCGAGCTTCTTGTTGCCGCTCTCGGGCGTGTCGGCGTCGACCGGCGCCCAGGGGTCCGGCTCGTCCTGCGGCTCGGTGACCTCCAGCGGCCACAGCTCCACCGTCCCATGGTCGGTGCGGGTGGCCTTGTGTACGATCGGGAAGGGCGTCGCGCCGGCGGGTTTCAGTCCGGCCAGGTATTCCGACGGATCGAAAGCCGCATCGACGAAGTCCAGAATTTCCGGCGCCGAGCGCCAGCTCTCCTCCAGGAGTACCGGGTAGAAGGTCTGGCCCGAAGCCGCGATCATGGCGCGGAACGCCTGCGCCTCGGCCGCGAAGCGCTCGGGCGCGGCGCCCTGGAACGAGAAGATCGACTGCTTCTCGTCGCCCACCGCGAACACCGTCCGGTGGGTGACGCCGGCCCCCTGGCCGATGAAGAACTCGGCCGTCAGGGCGCGCAGGATGTCCCACTGTTCGGGCGCGGTGTCCTGCGCCTCGTCGAGCAGCACATGGTCGAGGCCGCCGTCCAGCTTGAACAGCACCCAGGCCGCGTCGGCCCGGCGGGTCAGCAGGTCCTCGACCCGCTCGATCAGGTCGCCGAAGTCCAGCGCCCGCAGCGCCCCCTTGGCCCCCTCGTAGAAGCCGATGTAGGCCAGCGCCAGGCTCATGGCGTTGACGCTGGCCTCGGCAATCACCGCCGCCTTGCGCCGCGCCACCACCGCGGCCAGCCGCTGCCCCTCCTGGTTCAGCCACTCGCGCGCCGCCGGGTCGACCGCGTTGGTGGCCAGCCGCTGCCGCAGCTCGCCGTCGGTCTCCTTGCAGAACAGGTCCCAGACCGCCTGGAAGCTGCACCCGTCGGACAGCGCCAGCATCTTCTGGCCCATCACCGCGTCGGTCTTCGGCGAGCCCTGGCAGAGCGCCTCGGCCGCCCGCCGCCACTGGCCCCAGCGGATGCGGGCGACGCCCTCGGCCTCGATCTCGTCGGCCGGGGTCTCGCGGGCGAACCCGCAGCGCCGCCAGATGTCGGTCCCGTACTCGCCGCCGCAGCCGCGGATGTAGGACCCGATCGCCCGGCGCTGGGCCTCGAACGAGGCGAACATCTCGCCGAACCGGAAGAAGTCCAGTTCGACGGAGAAGTACGCATAGGCCCGCCCGATCGGCCCCTCGGGGTCCTCCAGCGCCGCCAGCGCCACGTCCTCCCGCGCCCGGGCCGAGACCTCCCGCGCCGCCACGTCCTCCAGCACCGTGAAGCCGGGCGACAGGCCGGCCTCCAGCGGGAACCGCCGCAGCAGCTTCTCGCAGAAGGCGTGGATGGTCTGGATCTTGATCCCGCCAGGCGTCTCCAGGGCGCGGGCGAACAGGGCGCGGGCGAGGCCGAGGTTGCGGGGCGGCTCGTCCAGCTCCGCCAGCTTGGCGGCCAGAGGCGCGTCCTCCATCACCGCCCAGGCGCCCAGTTCGTCGAACAGCCGCCGCTGCATCTCGGCCGCCGCCGCCTTGGTGTAGGTGACGCATAGCACCGCCTCCGGCCGCGCCCCGCGCAGCAGCAGCCGCGCCACCCGCTTCACCAGCGTCGAGGTCTTTCCCGACCCGGCGTTCGCCGCCACGAACACCGACGCGGCGGGGTCGGAGGCGCGGACCTGGGCGTTCACGACCAAGTCTCCTCCCCCGTGAAACGGGGGAGGGGGACCGCGAAGCGGTGGAGGGGGCGCGGGGCAGGGGCGCGGGAGTCTGCCGGGCATGGCGGCCACCGCCTTGCGCCCCCTCCGTCTCGGCGGCCCCGGACCAGGTCCGGGGCCGACGATCCACCTCCCCCGCCCTCTGCGGGGCAGGGGAGGAGAAGTTCGTTGACACCCCCCCTCACGGCTCGTCCTCCCCGCCGATCACGCCCCATTCCCAGAGCCGGCTGAGGTGGTCGTAGTCGCCGCCCCAGCGGCTCATGAACTGCGGCGCGGCCCAGGCGGGATAGGGTGTCTGCTCGTTGTCGAACGCCTCCACGCGCGACCTGAGGCCAGCCAGCGCACGCGCCGCCAGGTCGGCGGACTCGGGCGGCGCGCCACGCACCTCCTCGCGTCCCGGGATGCGGCCGCCGCTGACGCGCACATAGACCAGGCGGCCCGGCTCGACCCGGCCCACCTCGGCGAACCCGCCCTGGCCCAGGATCGCCGCCGTCAGGGTCAGCTGGGGCGAGAGGCCGCTCTGCACCTGCTTGGCGGTGGGCGCCGAGCCGGTCTTGAAGTCGAGCACGTCCGCGGACGCGCCCCGCAGCTCGATCCGGTCGGCCTTGGCGGTGACCTTGAACGTCCCGCCCGGCGCCTCGAAGGCGAACTCGCCGGATTGTTCCACCACCAGCCGCGCGCCCGGCCGTCGCCGGCGCTCGAAGGCCACCACCCACGGCGCGACATTGATCGCCAGCGCCCGCTCCCGCGCCAGCCGCTCCTCGGGCATGCCGGCCTCGCGCAAGCAGTCCATCAGGAGGCCCGCGAACACATCCACCGCCTCGTCGGCCAGGTCGCCCGGATGCTCCTGGGCGAACTTCTCGAACGCCGCGTGCACCGCCGTGCCCCGCGCCCGCGCCTCCACCGGCTCGCCCGGCCTGTCCAGCGGACGCAGGCGCAGGATGTAGCGGGCGTAGGTGGCGTAGGGGTCGCGGATCCACTGCTCGATCCCGGTCACCGGCAGCACCCGCGGGCGCACCGCCACCGGCGGCGTGGGCTTCGGCTTCGAGGCGGGCTTGAACCGGTCGGGCGCATCCAGCGCCCGGGCGTGGGCCAGCACGTCCGGACGCGACGGCAGCGCCAGGCCCGCGCCCTTGACCAGCGTCTCCAGCCGCCAGAGCCAGCGCGAGGCCACCGCCGGCGCGCCCTGCCGCCGGTCGGCGTGGACCAGGGTCACCCGCGGCGCGCTGGCCCCCTGGGCGAAGTCGTGTGCGGCCAGGCCGATCCGGCGCTCCGGCGGCGGCAGGCCGACCGCGACGCGCATCGGCCGCGACAGGAACGGGTCGATCGGCGCGCCCTGCGGCCAGACCCCCTCCTCCAGCCCGGCCAGGATCAGGTGGTCTGCCCGCACCAGCCGCGCCTCGATGGCGCCCAGGATGCGCAGCCGCGGATGCGTCGCCCCGCCGCCACGCACCACCTCCCGCGCCAGCAGCCCGTCCACCAGCTCGGCGAACCCGGGCGCGGTGACCGCGGGCAGCCCGCCGCTTTCCGTGATCAGCGCCGAGACCAGCCCCGCCGCCGCCTCGCCGGCCAGGCCGCCCCAGAGTTCGCCCAGCCCGCCGGACGCGCCGCGGGCCAGCTCCTCCATCGCCACCGCCAGCGCCTCGGCCGCCTCGGCCGGCGCCGCCGGCCCATCCGCGAACGGTGCGCCCACGGTGTCGGCGGCCGCCCGCAAGCGCTCCAGCACCTCCAGCCCCGCCGCCGGCTTGATCCGCCCCGCGATGTCCTCCCACGACGGCCGCCGCGCGCCGCGCAGCGCCAACTCAAGCCCGCGCCGCCCCTCGGCCAGCTCTCGCTCGCCCATCCCCATCCGCACCCGGCCGTGCTTGGCGATCGCCAGCAGGGTGACCGGGTCCAGCGGATCGAGCGCCAGGCGCGCCATCAGCGCGATCAGGGTCGCGGTCGGATAGCCGGCCAGCGGCGCGCCGGCCGAACTGTCGGCGCCGACGCCCCAGCGGGTCAGCCGGGCGCTGACCCGCCGCGCCAGGGCGGCGTCGGGCGTGACCAGCGCCGCCGTGGCCGCCGGCGTCTCCAGCGTCTCGCGCAGGATCAGGGCCACGGCAGTGGCCGCCTCCTCTTCGTTGGCGGCGGCGAGGACGGCCAGGCCCTCCAGCCCCTGGGCGATCGGATCGACGCCCTCGCGCGCACCTTCGGCCCGCAGCGCCGCGATCTGCGCCAGCCAGTCGGCGGTGGCGTGCGGCGGGCGCAGCGCCTCGTTGACCAGCCGCCGTCGCCAGCGGCCCCGCGCCCCAGCCTCCGGCGTCCAGTCGCGCACCTCTCCCCGCTCGACCCCGGCCCGCCGCAGCAACCGCTTCAGGCCTCCCTGCGGGTGCTGCTCGCCGACCTCATCCCAGGCGCTGTCCGCCAGGCTGAGGTCGAGACCGGGCAACACCACCGCCCCGTTCGGCAGGCCGGCGATCACCGCCAGCAGGTCGGCCACGGCGGGCGCGCTGCCGGTGGACCCGGCGGCCAGGATCACCTGCTCGGGCCGGTCCTCGCGCCAGCGATCCGCCAGGGCGCGCAGCAGCGCCACCCGCCGCTCGGCCACGTCCATCAGGCCCAGCGCCGCCAGCCGCCGGGGCCATTCGGTCAGGGCGTTGCGGAGGAACCCGGCAGAGAGCTGCCAGTGCTGCGCCAGCTCGCCGGGGGCCAGGTCGTCCAGCCGCTCCAGCGGCGAGGCGCCCTCGATCTGCGCGCTGTCCAGCAGCCCGGCCAGGGCGTCCGCGAGGTCCAGCGCGTCGCCGGCCTCCAGCCGCCGGCCCCGCGCCACCGCATCGTCCGCCGCCAGCCGCGCCAGCTCGAACCGCCGCCGAGCCGTGCTGATCGCCGGCGGCAGGTCCAGCGCCAGGTCGCCCGGCTCGAACGGCGGCTCCCCTTCGTCCAGGTCGCCCAGCGCCCGCACCTGGGGCAGCAGCACCGCCCCCGCCCCGGACACCGCCAGGAACGCCTCGGCCAGGTCCCGCGCCGCCCGCCGGGTCGGAATCAGCACCAGCGCCGAGGCCAGCGCGTCCGGCCCCCACGGCCCAAGCTCGGCCAAGAGCCCGCGCGCCAGGTCCTCCAGGAACGGCCGGCCGGCCTCGATGTTGAACCAGCGCGGCCCGGGGGCGGCGAGGTAGGTCACGGCGACACGCCGGCGCCCCGAAGCCGCGCTTCGACCGCATCAAGGGAAGCCGGGTCGCCGATCTGCATCCAGAGCCCGTCCGGGATCACCCCAAACATCCGCCCCTTCGCAATGGCCGCCATCCAGACCTGGAACTGCGAGAACCTCGTCTCGCCGACCTCATAGATGCGCTGCGGGTCGATGATCTCGATCCCGAAGCAGTGGTAGGGCGCCTCAGCGGCCTCGCCCCTGTGGGTCAATCCGCCGTCGGGCGCGACGAAGAAGTCGCCGGGCGTCTCGAACCCGATAGTGCGCGCCTTGGGGACCACGATCACGCAGGCGTCCATGCGCGCCGGGTCCCAGGCGCGAGCCACCATCGCCAGCGCGTCGTCGTGGTCCTCGATCCACACATAGTCGCTGTTGGCGACCCAGATCGGCGCCTCGCCGAGCAGCGCCCGCGCCTTCCTGATGCCGCCGCCGGTCTCCAGCAGGTCGGTCCGCTCGTCCGAGATCAGGATCTCGGGGCTGCGCCGCCTGGAGAGATGGTCCTCCATCCGGTCGGCGAAGGCGTGCACGTTGACCACCGCGCGGGTGACGCCGGCAGCCTCCAGCCGGTCGAGCGCATGGTCGATCAGGGCCTTGCCGCCGACTTCGACCAGCGGCTTGGGACGATGGTCGGTGAGCGGGCGCAGCCGCTTGCCGAGGCCGGCGGCCATCACCATCGCCGTCTTGGGGCCGCTCATATCCGCGCTTCCGCCGGCACGTAGCGGTCGAGCCAGGCGGCCAGCGGCGCGAGCTCCGCCGAGCCGGCCAGGCACCGGTTCAGGTACCCCCACATCCGCGGCGTGAAGGCGCGGTACTTCGGCCGCCCGAAGCCGGCCACCATCCGGCCGAAGATGAACAGGATGCGGAGCGAGTTGAGCGCCCCCAGGGCATGGAAGTCGGCCAGGAACGCGTCCCGGTCCATGCCGGGCCGCGCCGCCAGATAGCGCGCCAGGCACGCCGTCTCCCGTTCGGCCGAGACATCGCGGCGGCCGTCATGCAGCAGCATCGACATGTCCCAGGCCGGGTGCGCCCGCAGCGCGTCCTGGAAATCCAGCATCCCGACCCGGGCCGCCCCTTCCCGTTCCGGCAGCCAGATCAGGTTCTCGGCATGGTAGTCGCGGTGGCAGAACACGCTCGCGCCTGCCTCCGCCCGCGCCCGGATCGGGGCCCAGAACGCCTCCCACTCGGCCGCCGCCTCGGGCGTGAACGGGGCCATGCCGGCGAACTTCGGCCACCACTCCAGGAACATCTCGCCGCCGGTCTTCAGGGCCAGGTCGTCGTACACCAGCAGCGGCCAGCGCTCGCCCTCGGCCTCCAGCACCGCGGGCGGCGCCTCGGCGTGCAGCCGCACCAGCCCGTCGATCGCGCCGTCGTACAGCGGCGCCTCGTCCGCGCCGCCCGCGATCAGGCTGGCGTAGAGGTCGTCGCCCAGGTCCTCCAGCACCGCCAGGCCGCGGGGCGCGTCCGCCGCGAGGATTTGCGGCGCCGAGAGGCCCAGGCCCCGCAGCCAGCCGGCGCAGGCCACGAACGCCTCCACCTTTCCCGCGGCCAGCCGGGCCATGGCGTTGTACCCCAGCGCCCGCCGCTCGGCCGGGGTCGCCGCCGGGGGGCAGGGCTGGCTCTCCGCCGACGGCGGCTGGTCCATGAAGATCGCCGAGCCGCCGCCCGGCAGCGTCAGCCGTTCGTAGAGCCGCGTCGAGGCGTCGCCGGGCAGCCGCTCGCGCGCCGCAGCGCCGAACCCCGCCGCCTGCAGAAATCCAGCCTTCTCGGCCTCACGCTCCCAACTCAAGCGGTCGGTCCTCCCACGCTCCATGCGGCGTCAGGCGGGCGCGCCGGCGCTCACCGTCGAGGGTCAGTTCTACGTCGAGTCGGTCCGCCGGCAGATGGTGCGCGAGCTTTTCCGCCCATTCGATCAGCGCGGCGCCGTCGTCCAGGGCGTCGTCGAGGCCCAGCTCCAGGATCTCTTCCGGCTTCTCCAGCCGGTAGAGGTCGAAGTGCGAGAGCGGGAAGGTCGCCGTCTCGTAGGTCTGCACCAGGGTGAAGGTGGGGCTGGGCGCCTCGGTGTGGGCCCCGGCCAGGGCGCGGATGATCTCGCGCGCCAGGGTGGACTTGCCGGCCCCCAGCGGACCGGTCAGGCAGATCGCCTCGCGCTTCTGCAGCACGCGGGCGATCGCCCGCCCCAGCCGGGCGGTGTCGACCTCCCGATCGATGCGGAAGTCGCCTTCAGCAGGCAGGATCATCATGGCGCAGCTCCTCCAGGGTCGGCGGGCAGGTCCCGCTCTATGTAACGCTTCATGCGCTCGCACGCTTCGCCCGCGTCGTGCGGCAGCACGCCCGGGGGCACGGGCGGCCCGACGGTGAGGCGGAACCGCCGGCCGCGCTTGTTCAGCAGCTCGTGGAACAGGGTGACGTCGCGCAGCTCGCCTGAGAACCTGTCGAAGAAGTGGAACAGGCTGGAGGCCGGGCCGGCGAGGTGGATCGGCGAGATCGTTGCCTCATACTTGCGGGCGATCGAGAATGCCGTGGGCGCCCATTCCGGGTCCGCCAGCCGCCCCTTGGCGTCGATCCGCGCCAGACGCCCGGACGGGAAGATCACCAGCGCCCGCCCATCCTCCATCGCCTGGCGGGTCATCGCCAGGGTCAGCCGGGTGCGCTCGCGGGTCCGCTTGGCCTCCACCCACTCCACCGGGATCAGCGCCTCGTCGAAGCGCGGACAGACCCGGTGCGCGTCGGCGTTGGCGAAGAACTGGATGTCCGGCCGGATCGGCTTCAGGGCGTCATAGACCGCCATGCCGTCGGCCATGCCGGTGGGGTGGTTGCAGATCACCACCACCGGCCCTTCGCGCGGCACGCGTTCCACGAACCGCGTCTCCACCTTCAGCGCCAGCAGGCGCGAGCAGTGGTCGAGCGCCTCGCGTCCGCCCATCGGGGCGATCGCGTCGGCCATGCGCACCGCCTTGCCGTAGTCGAGGAAGCTGTAGAGCAGCGGCCGCAGCAGCGGCCAGGCCCACGATCCGGCCAGTTTCGGCGCCCGCTCCTCGATCAGCACGTCGACGATGTGCGGCGCGACCCTGCGCCGATGCGGAATCGTCGTGGTGGAAGTCGCCGCGACCATGTCGCAGGATGCGCGCGGGCGGGGCCGCACGGCAAGGGTCTGCCGCCGGGAGAGACGGATGCGCAAGTTCCTGGGCTGGGTGGCGGGGATCGCGATCACCGGTGTGGTCCTGGCCGGCCTGACTGTGTTCGGCCTGTGGTGGTTCGACTGGCGCTATCGCCCGCAGACGATAACGAGGCACCAGGACGAGATCGCCCAGGCGCTGGACCGGTCCGGCTGGGTCTCGCCACACCTGACCGGGCCGAAGCTGTACATGCTGTCGTTCCGCGCCTGCCCCGAATGCATCCGCTACGAGACCGAGCAGTTCCCCAAGCTGCAGGCCGCCGGCGTCGACACCCGCGTCATCCTGGTCACCCTGCCGGACAAGAACGGCCAGTCGCTGTCCACGGCCCCCGAGCGCGCCACCGTCGCCGAGCTCTGGATCAACCGCAGCTGGAGGCTGTTCCAGCAGTGGACCTCCGTCACGCCCGCCGCCTGGACCGCGCCAGGTGTCCCCCCCGCCGATGGCGACGCCGCCCGCACCGCCGTGGTCCAGGCCGGCCACAGCCTGGTCGACACCCTGACCCCGCTGCTCCGCGACAACGGCCTCCAGCTCGGCTACCCCACCCTGGTCTGGTGGACCCGCGACAGCGAAATGCACGCCTGCGTCTGCGCCTCACCGCAGAGCTACGAACGGGTGGCGAAGGAACTGGGCGTCACCCCGGCGAGGTGACTCTTTGCATCGCCGTTGCCCTCACCTCACCTCTCCCGCAAGCGGGAGAGGGTTACCGAAGGGTCGGCGTCTGGGCTTCACCCACGCCCTATGAGTAACCCTCTCCCACGGCGTGGGAGAGGTGAGGTGAGGGCAACGGCGGCAAACCCAGGCGCTGCGCTGCGGCTTGAGCGGCGCGGCGCGAGCCGCTAACGGCTCGGCGATGCCCGGTCCGTTCCGCGCCGCCTACGAACAGCGCCTCCGCGAGGGCGTCATCCAGCCCGACCCGGCCCAGTCCGCGGCGGTGACGGCGCTGGAACGCGTCGAGCGCGAACTGGCTGCGGCCAAACCGGGCGGCTTCTTCCGCAAACCCGAGAGCGTCCGCGGCGTCTACCTCTGGGGGCCGGTGGGGCGCGGCAAGTCGCTGGTCATGGACCTGTTCTTCGAGACCGCGCCGGTGGAGAAGAAGCGCCGCGTGCACTTCCACGTGTTCATGGCCGAGACGCACCGGCTGGTGAACGCCTGGCGCAAGGGCGACACCGCTGCCCGCCACGCGCGCTTCGGCCAGTCGCGCGGCGACGATCCGATCCCGCCTGTCGCCGAGGTGATCGCCCGCGACGCCCGGCTGCTGGCGTTCGACGAGTTTCAGGTCACCGACATCGCCGACGCCATGATCCTCGGGCGCCTGTTCGAACAACTTTTCGACCGCGGCGTGACCATCTGCGCCACCTCCAACCGCGAGCCCGACGAGCTCTACAAGGACGGCCTCAACCGCCAGCTCTTCCTGCCCTTCATCGCCATGCTGAAGGCGCGGATGGAGGTGGTGTGGGTGGCCGGCCCGCGCGACTACCGGCTGGACCGGCTGCGCGCCGCGCAGTCCTGGTTCTCACCGATCGACCCGGACAACGAGGCCAGCTTCGACAGGCTCTGGCGCGAGATGCTGGGCGGCGACGCCGAGGTGGGCGCGACGCTGGAGGTGTTCGGCCGCAAGGAGCACTGGCCGCGCGCGGCCGGCGGCCTGCTGCGCGCCCACTTCCGGAGCCTCTGCGGAGAGGCGCTCGGCCCCTCAGACTACCTGGCCATCGCCGGGCGCTTCCACACCCTGTTCATCGAGGCCGTGCCGATCCTGACGCCCGAGCGCCGTGACGCCGCCAAGCGCTTCTCGACCCTGATCGACACCCTCTACGAGGCCCACGCCCGCCTGGTGATCCTGGCCGAGGCCCAGCCCGCCCGCCTCTACACAGAGGGCCACGGCGCCTTCGAATTCCAGCGCGCGGTGTCGCGGCTGGAACAGATGCGATCGGCGGAGTGGCTGGAAGAGGCGGAGGCGGGGGAGGCATAGCTGCGTGGTTCGAGACGCGCCCTTCGGGCGCTCCTCACCATGACGAATGTTTTGCAAATTCAATATCTTCGTCATCCCGAGGAGGCCGCGTAGCGGCCGTCTCGAAGGACGCAGTGTCTACCGCAGCCTTACCCGTGCGAACGGCATGTAGCCCCCCGGGCTCGCGCCGTACGCCGGCTCCAGCCCGGGGGGCGTCAGGTTCAGCGTCGCCTGCACCCCCAGCCCCAGCGCCAGGCGTCGCGCCACCGGCAACTCGTAGACGTAGCCCAGCGTCAACTCCGACACCCGGAACACTCGCCCCGCCAGCGGGTCCGGGGACTCGAACAGCTCGTCCTTCTGCACACTCTCTGCCCGGCCGAACACGGTGTGCCGCCCGACATTCACCGCCGACTCCAACAGGAGCGCGTCGAGCCTCTGCCCAGGGCGGTTCTCGTTCCGCCCCCAGGCGAGCGTGGTCTGCCAGTTCCCGCCGCGGAACGGCCGGTTGTAGCTCGCCGAGGCGGTCACCCGGCGCTGGTCGACGTCGGGCTCCAGCTGCTCGGGGCTATGGATCACGCCGTAGCTGACCTGAAAGGCCCAGTCCGGGCTCGGGTTGAGGCTGGCGCGCACGGACCAGGAATCCAGCCGCAGCGGATCCCAGCCCCAGCGCTGCTGGTCGGGCTCGCGGCCGTTGAACACCGACCCCTCCAGCTTGAACGGCCCGTGGGTGACACCCGCGGTCACCACCCCGAAGGTGATGTGGGTGGAATCGAGCCAGTGGTGGCTGATCGGCGCGGCCGGATCGTCCATGCCGGAAAACCGGTGCATGAAGGTCGGCGGCCCAAGCGCCGGCTCGCCCGGATAGCCCACGTAGACGAACACCGAAGAGGCCTCGCCGACCGGCAGACTCGCCACCGCTGCGAGCTCCATCAGGAAGTCATGCGGGTGCTGTCGGTCGACCAGCGGCGTGACCCCGTCGGCGGTCTCGCCGGTCTGGAACAGCAGCGGATAGCCTGCCCGGCCCATTAGCGGGTCGAGGGAGAGCATCGAGCGCAGGGTCAGCGTGCCGGGCCCCAGCGCGTGCTGGGCCATCACCATCAGCATGCTCTCGCTGAAGGTCTTCTCGCCGCCCCGCGGTCCGCCCTGCCGGTCGTAGACCAGGTCGGCGTAGCCATGGACCATGCCAGTCCATCCGCCGGCCGCCCAGGAGACACCCTGCATCGGGGTCGAGTCCGGCTGCCAGGCGGTGCCGGACGCGTCGCGCATCATCGAATAGCCGCCCAGCTGGCCCGACATCATCGGCGTGGGGCCCATGCCGGCCATGTCGCGATGGCCGCCCATGTCGGGCATCGGCGGCGCCGCCGGCGGCGCGGCGGGCGGTGGGGGCGACGAGGGGACGGAGGCGCCATGGTCCATCTGACCGTGTCCCATCCCGGGCATGTCGGACATGTCCTGGCCGAACGCGGCCGACCCCGCGAGCGCCACCGCCGCGCCGAGCGCCGCGGCTAGCGCGCGCTGCGTTCCAGCAGTTCGACCAGCTCCCGCGCCTTGGCCCGCTGCTCGCCCTGGTCGCCGCTGACGATCGCGGACTCGATGCAGTGCCCCAGGTGGTCCTTCAGCATCTCGGTCTCCACCCGCGCCAGCGCCGCGCGAACCGCCCGCAGCTGAGTGAGCACGTCGATGCAATAGCGGCCCTCCTCGATCATGCGGGTCACCCCCCGCACCTGGCCTTCGATGCGCTTCAGCCGGTTCAGAAGCTGCGGTCGCCGTTCGTGGTTCAACTCGATCTCCCGGTCGTGACTTCTATACCCATATGGGGTATTCAGCAATACCCATTGGGGGTATCGATGAAAAGCGCCCGGTCCATGCACGAACCCTCGCCTCGACACCATCATCACGCCGCGGCGCCGACCGGCCCGGCGCCGACCGGCGTGGTCTTCACCTGTCCGATGCACCCCGAGATCCGGCGCAACGGCCCAGGCGCCTGTCCGATCTGCGGCATGGCGCTGGAGCCGCTGACGGCGACGGCGGGGCCCGAAGCCGGCGCCGAGCTGCGCGACATGACCCGCCGGTTCTGGGTCGCCCTCGCGCTGACGCTGCCGGTGTTCGTGCTGGAGATGGGCGGCCACCTGGCCGGTCGCGCGCTGATGGGCATGGGCGCCAGCGCCTGGATCCAGTTCGCCCTGTCCACGCCGGTGGTGCTATGGGCCGGATGGCCCTTCTTCCAGCGCGCCGGCGTGTCGATCGTCACCTGGCGCCTGAACATGTTCACCCTGATCGCCATGGGGGTGGGCGTGGCCTGGGCCTACAGCGTGGCGGCGACGTTGTTTCCAGGCCTGCTGCCGGCGGCGTTCCGCGACCGCGAGGGCATGCCTGCGGTCTATTTCGAGGCCGCCGCAGTGATCACGACGCTGGCGCTGCTCGGCCAGGTGCTCGAACTGCGGGCCCGCGAAAGCACCTCCGGCGCGATCCGGGCGCTGCTCGACCTGGCGCCGAAGACCGCCCGCCGGATCGGCGGCGACGGAGCCGAGGACGAGGTCGCTCTTGACCTGGTCCAGGTCGGCGACCGGCTCCGTGTGCGGCCGGGCGAGACGGTGCCGGTCGACGGCGAGCTGCTGGAGGGCCGCGTCTCGATCGACGAGTCGCTGGTCACCGGCGAGTCCATGCCCGTGGCCAAGGAGCCGGGTGCGAAGGTCATCGCCGGCGCGCTGAACCGCACCGGCTCGTTCGTGATGCGGGCCGAGAAGGTCGGCGCCGACACCCTGCTGTCACGGATCGTCCAGATGGTGGCCGAGGCCCAGCGCACCCGTGCGCCGATCCAGCGTATGGCCGACCGGGTGTCCGGCTGGTTCGTGCCCGCCGTGATCGCCGCGGCGGTCGTGGCGGCGCTGGTCTGGGCCGCGGTGGGTCCCCAGCCGCGGCTTCCCTACGCCCTCCTCGCCGCCGTGTCGGTGCTGATCATCGCCTGCCCCTGCGCTCTGGGCCTGGCGACGCCAATGTCGATCATGGTCGGCGTCGGCCGCGGCGCGCGCGAGGGCGTGCTGATCCGCAACGCCGAGGCGCTGGAGCGGTTCGAGCGGATCGACTCCCTGGTGGTCGACAAGACCGGAACCCTCACCGAGGGGCGCACCACCCTGACCGCGATCCGGCCGGCGCCCGGCCAGGACGAAGCCGAGCTGTTGCGCCTGGCGGCCAGCCTCGAGCGCGGCAGCGAGCATCCGCTGGCGGAGGCGATCCTGCAGGTCGCAAGGACGCGCGGGCTGGCGCTGTCGGAGGCCGCCGACTTCGACTCGCCCGTCGGGCAGGGCGTCCTCGGCGTGGTCGACGGCCGGCGGGTAGGGCTGGGCGGGGCGCCGCTGATGGCCGGGCTGAGCGTCGACACCGGGCCCCTGGCCGCCGATGCGGAAGCGCTGCGGCGGGAAGGCGCCACCGCGGTCTTCGCGGCGGTGGACGGCCGGCTTGCCGGCGTCTTCGGCGTCGCCGATCCGATCAGGCCCACGGCCGCCGACGCCGTCCGCGCCCTGCAGGCGGCGGGCGTGCGGCTGGTGATGATGACCGGCGACAATCGCACCACCGCACTGGCCGTCGCGTCCCGCCTCGGGATCGATGAGGTCCAGGCGGAGGCCCTGCCCGAGGACAAGGCGCGCCTGGTCCAGAAGCTCCGCGCCGAGGGCCGCGCCGTGGCCATGGCGGGAGACGGGGTCAACGACGCGCCGGCGCTGGCGGCCGCCGACGTGGGCGTCGCCATGGGCGCGGGCGCGGACGTCGCCATCGAGAGCGCCGGCATCACCCTGCTCCACGGCGACCTGCAGGGCCTGGTGAAGGCGCGGAGGCTGTCGCGGGCGGTGATGCGCAACATCCGCCAGAACCTGGTCTTCGCCTTCGCCTACAACGCCGCCGGCGTGCCGATTGCAGCGGGGGTCCTCTACCCCGCGTTCCACCTGCTGCTCTCGCCCCAGATCGCGGCTGCGGCCATGGCGCTGTCCTCGGTCAGCGTCATCGCGAACGCCCTGCGACTGCGTGGCGCGAAGCTCTGATACGGCTTTGCGCCGCGGGCCTATGATGCGCCTCGCGAGCCGCAACGGAGGCGCCCTTGGCTGATCGCAGCGGCCATGTCTGGAAAGGTCCCGCCCTGGCGGTCGCGGCCGCCGCGATGTTCGGCGCCAGCACGCCCCTGGCAAAGCTGTTGCTGGGCGGCGGAGTCGACCCATGGCTGCTGGCCGGACTGCTCTACCTGGGCTCAGGGCTGGGGCTGGGCGCCGTCCTGGCCGCGCGAGGCGCGCTGCGGCTGCCCGCGGCCGAGGCGCCGCTGCGGCGGGCGGACCTGCCGTGGCTGGCGGCGGTGGTGGTCACCGGCGGCCTGGCCGGCCCGCTGCTGCTGATGATCGGCCTGGCGCAGACGCCGGCCTCGACCGCCGCCCTGCTGCTGAACGTCGAAGGGCTGGCGACCATGGCCATCGCCTGGGTCGCGTTCCGGGAGAACGTCGACCGGCGGCTGCTCCTCGGCGCCGCGGCCATCCTCGCCGGCGCCCTCGTGCTGTCGTGGCGCGGCGGTCCCGCCGTTGTCGGGCCCGGCGCCCTGGCGATCGTAGCCGCCTGCGTCGCCTGGGGCGTCGACAACAACCTGACCCGCAGGCTCTCCGCCGCCGATCCAGTGCAGATCGCGGCGATCAAGGGGCTGGCGGCGGGCTCGGTCAACCTGGCGCTCGCCCTGGCCCACGGCGCGCGGATGCCGGGTCTCGGCGCCGTCGCCGGCGCGGGCCTCGTCGGCCTGCTCGGCTATGGCGTCAGCCTGGCGATGTTCGTCCTCGCCCTCCGCCGACTTGGAACGGCGCGGACGGCCGCCTACTTCTCGACCGCGCCCTTCCTCGGCGCGGCCCTGTCCCTGGCCGTCTTCCGGGAAGCGCCCACGCTCCAGCTCGGCGCGGCCGCGCTGCTGATGGGACTCGGGGTCTGGCTTCACCTCTCCGAGCGTCACGCCCACGGCCACCTGCACGAGCCGCTCGACCACGAGCACCGGCACGTGCACGACGACCACCACCAGCACGCCCACGCCCCCAGCGACCCGGTCGGCGAACCCCACACACACCGCCACCGCCACGCGCCGCTGCGCCACGCGCATCCGCACTACCCCGACCTGCACCACCGCCATGGCCACGGCTAGGCGCGCCGCAGAAGAGCATGGACCGGCTTGACTGTTCGATATTTCCTGAAATTATGAATCTTCCCTTGGAGGCCTCGCCGTGAAGCGAATGCATCTGCACGTCAGCGTGCCCGATCTCGCCCAGTCGATCCGGTTCTACGAGACCCTGTTCGGCGCCCCGCCTTCCGTCACCAAGCCGGATTACGCGAAATGGATGCTCGATGATCCGCGGGTGAACTTCGCCATCTCCCAGCGCGGACAGGCCGTCGGCGTCGATCACGTCGGCATCCAGGTCGAGACCGGGGCGGAGCTTGCCGAGCTTGCGGCCCGCCTCAAGACCGCGGCGGCGCCTACCTTCGACGAGACGGCCGCCACCTGCTGCTACGCCCAGTCGGACAAGACCTGGGTCAGTGACCCGGCCGGCGTGCGCTGGGAGACCTTCCACACCTTCGGCGAGGCTGTCACCTACGGCGAAGACCCCGCCATCGCCGAGGCGCCGCCCCCGGCCGCCGCGCCCTGTTGCGGCGCTGCGCCCAAGGTCGCCGCCAAGCCCTGCTGCTGACGACGATGGAATCGCAAGCCGCCGTCACGGCCCTGTCTGCGCTCGCGCACCCCGGCCGTCTCGAGGTGTTCCGGCTGCTGGTCCGGGCCGGCCCGGACGGCATGGCGGCAGGCGACATCGCCCGGGCCACCGGCAGCCTGCCGAACACCATGTCGGCCAGCCTGAACATCCTCGCCGGCGCGGGCCTCGTCAGCTCGCGCCGGGAGGGACGGTCGATCATCTACGCGGCGGGCTACAGCCAGATGCGTGAGCTGCTCGGCTTCCTGATGGACGACTGCTGCGGCGGGAAACCCGAAATCTGCGCGCCGCTGACAGCCATCGCCGAGCGCGCGGCCTGTTGCGACTAGGAGAGCGACATGAACGACGACACCCGGCCCCTCAACGTGCTGTTCCTCTGCACGGGAAACTCGGCCCGTTCGATTCTCGCCGAGGCGATCATGAACCGGGAAGGCCGGGGGCGCTTCCGGGCCTGGTCGGCCGGCTCCCACCCCAGGGGCGAGGTGAATCCGAATGCGATTCGCCTGCTGCAGAGCCTGCACCATGACACCAGCGACCTGCGCTCGAAGTCATGGGACGAGTTCGAGCAGCCCGGAGCGCCGAGGCTCGATTTCGTCTTCACGGTCTGCGACGACGCCGCGGCCGAGGTCTGCCCGATCTGGCCCGGCCAGCCGATGACGGCCCACTGGGGCATGCCGGACCCTGCGGCGGCGACCGGCTCGGCCGCCGAGGTCGCCCTGGCCTTCGCCGACGCCTACCGCATGCTTGCAAACCGAATCGGTCTGTTCATCAACCTGCCGATGGCGGCGCTGGATCGGCTGTCGCTGCAACGCCGGCTGAACGAGATCGGGCAACGGCGCGAGGCGGCGCACGAGGCATGAGGGACGTCGCCCCCGCCGACGCCAGTCTGGAGCCACCGCTGGAGACCTATGGCGTCCCACGCCGCCTCACCGCCGAGGCCGTGGGGACGGCGCTGCTGCTCGCCATCGTCATCGGCTCGGGGATCATGGGCGAGCGTCTGGCGGGCGGAAACGACGCCATCGCCCTCCTGGGGAACACGCTCGCCACCGGCGCCGGCCTCGTGGTGCTGATCACCATCTTTGGACCGATTTCCGGAGCGCATTTCAATCCGGCGGTGACGCTGGCGTTCGCCTTGCGGCGCGAGATCGCCTGGCCCTTGGCGGCCGCCTATCTCGTCGTCCAGCTGCTGGGCGCCCTTGCGGGCGTATGGACCGCACACGCCATGTTCGCCGAGCCTATCCTGCAGGTGTCCGCCAAGCTTCGAGCCGGCCCGGCGCAGGGGCTTGCCGAGTTCGTGGCCACCTTCGGGCTGATCGCCGCCATCCTCGGATCTTTGAGGTTCCGCGCCGAGGCGACGCCCTGGATCGTCGGCCTCTACATCACCTCCGCCTACTGGTTCACCGCCTCCACCTCGTTCGCCAACCCCGCGGTGACCGTCGCCCGAAGCCTTTCCAACACCTTCGCCGGGATCGCGCCCGTCTCCGCGCCGCAGTTCATCGCCGCCCAGCTCCTGGGGGCGGTGGCGGCGACGCTGGCCGGCGGCTGGCTGTTCGTTGAACAGCCGAATACAACGACGGCCTGACCTCCCGCCCCTCGTGGGCGGGGACGACTGCGCAGCGGTCAGGGTGGGAGAGTCTGTAGACAGACTCGGCCCTCGCCGATGATCGTTGACGTGTTGGAGTCCCCCATCTTGCGACGCTCCGCGTCGCCATCCCCCCCAGGAAGGGGCGGCAGGCGCGCTCGTTGACACCCCGCCCCCCGCGCTTAAAAGGGCCGCGATCAGGGAAGGGGAACTCATGGCCGACGCCGCGCGGGGGGTAAGACCACGGCCGTTGTCGCCGCACGTACAGGTCTGGCGCTGGCATGTGACCATGCTGGTCTCGATCCTGCACCGGGTGAGCGGCATGGGGCTCTACGTGGGCGCCCTGATCTTCATGGGCTGGGCGCTGTCCCTGGCCTCCGGCCCCACCGCCTACGCGTCCTACGTCGGCCTGCTGGGCTCGATCCCCGGCAAGATGGTGATGTTCCTGATCACGCTGGGGGTGTTCTTCCACCTCGGCAACGGCATCCGGCACCTGGCCTGGGACGCCGGCTACGGCTTCGAGCCCAAGACCGCTGACGCCACCGCCATCGCGGTGATGGTGTTCGCGGTGGTGGCCACCGTGCTGGTCTGGCTGATGGCCCTGCTCATGGGAGTGCTGTGATGAGCGGCCTGCGCACTCCCCTCGCCCGGGCGCGGGGCATGGGCTCCGCCAAGCACGGCGTCGGCCACTTCATTGCCCAGCGGGTCACCGCCGCGGCCCTGGTGATCCTGGTGCTCTGGGGCGTCTCGGCCGGCCTGCGGCTGGCCTCGGGCGACTACGACCAGGCTGCGGCCTGGCTGCACTCGCCGATCAATGTCGGCTTCGCCGCGCTGCTGGCCCTCGCCGCCTTCTGGCACATGAGCCTCGGCATGCGGACGGTGGTCGAGGACTACATCGCCCGGCCGAACACCAAGGCCGTGCTGCTGGTCCTGAACCTGTTCGTCTGCTGGGGCGGCGCGGCCCTGACCATCCTGTCCCTCCTCAAGGTCGCCCTCAGCGCCGGAGTTTCCATCTGATGGCCGCCTACGATCTGATCGACCACCGGTTCGACGTGGTGGTGATAGGGGCCGGCGGCTCCGGCTTGCGCGCCGCGCTCGGCTGCGCCCAGGCCGGCCTCAAGACTGCCTGCATCACCAAGGTGTTCCCGACCCGCTCGCACACCGTCGCGGCCCAGGGCGGCATCTCGGCCAGCCTCGGCAACATGAGCCACGACGACTGGCGCTGGCACATGTACGACACCGTCAAGGGGTCCGACTGGCTCGGCGACCAGGACGCCATCGAGTATCTGGTCCGCAACGCCCCGGCGGCGGTTTATGAGCTTGAGCACTGGGGCGTGCCCTTCTCGCGCACCGAGGACGGCAAGATCTACCAGCGCGCCTTCGGCGGCATGACCCGCAACTATGGCGAGGCGCCGATCCAGCGCACCTGCGCCGCGGCCGACCGCACCGGCCACGCCATGCTGCACACCATGTACGGCCAGTCGCTGAACCACGACGTGGAGTTCTTCATCGAGTACTTCGCGCTCGACCTGATGATGGACGATGGCGTCTGTCGCGGCGTCACCGCCTGGAAGCTCGACGACGGCACCATGCACCGCTTCTCGGCCCAGGCGACGGTGCTGGCCACCGGCGGCTACGGCCGGGCCTACTTCTCCTGCACCGGCGCCCACACCCAGACCGGCGACGGCTGCGGCATGGCCCTGCGCGCCGGCCTGCCGCTGCAGGACATGGAATTCGTCCAGTTCCACCCCACCGGCATCTACGGGGCGGGCTGCCTGATCACCGAGGGCGCCCGCGGCGAGGGCGGCTACCTGACCAACTCCGAGGGCGAGCGGTTCATGGAGCGCTATGCGCCGTCCGTGAAGG
>Ga0105240_10004602_pt1 | contig 20910 bp, 14 predicted proteins | sample KBSC54metaG_FD_80426 | JGI IMG/M metagenome (GOLD analysis project Ga0105240, IMG submission 80426) | Corn rhizosphere microbial communities from Kellogg Biological Station, Michigan, USA - KBS C5-4 metaG | ecosystem: Host-associated > Plants > Roots > Rhizosphere > Soil | place: Michigan, USA... | reverse complement strand
CGCGAGCGCTGAGAAATGCATGTGCGCGAAGTCACATGATGGGCATCGGTATCGCATTGCGGTGATCAGGATTCTCAGCTGCGGGTTCTTGTTACCCACGCAGAATCGGCGAGAATTTTCCTGCTCTGCGTCCTATCTCACTCGCCTTAGATCCGAATGAAAATTTTCTTCTTGTACATCCACCAGAGGATCAGCCAGTACGCAAGCATGGTTAGCACGCCGAGGAAAAACGGCTCCAGGCCTGTGCCGAAAATGTTCAGAACTCCCATGCCGAGATGTATTTTGAAGCTGTTCAGGATGAATTCTTCCCACAAGTGGGCGATCAGATACGCCGCGATCGAATTCGTTCCGACAACTACAAGCGGAAACGCAATCTTCCGGTAGCCGCGCACATCGATGACCCAGGAGAACGCCGCCAAGAACGCAAAGCACACGCCGCCACTCCAAAGCGTCCACGCCGGCGTCCAGATCCGCTTCACAATCGGGCAGATCCCGGTGCAGTGCAGCAGCAGCCCCGCCACCATTAACGCAACCGCCGCGATTGCAAATTTGCGGAGCGGAATCTTCGGCGCACTTTCATGGAACCACCGTCCCGCAATCAGCCCCAGCAGCATCGTCCCCAGCGTCGGAATAAAGCTGAGCGTCAGGTATCCTCCCTCGTTGAACGCAAAGCGGCTGGTACGCGGGAACAGATTCAGAAACCACACATCAAATGCATTGCCGAAATTGCTGTTCTTATTCCAGTGCGCGGCGAAGCCATGATAAAGATACTTCTGCACGAACTCCGGCGAAACACCCACTGCCGTCCAGTCGTAGTTCGCTCCCGGCGCCGGATACAGCGCCCACGCGAGCCAATACCCGAACAGAATCACTCCCAGCCAAATCCACTGCCAGCGCGGTTTCAAGAACGCAATCAGAAACGCAAATGTATACCCCAGCCCGATCTGGCTCAGCGTGTCTTCAAAGGTGTAATAGGTAATCGGGCTATCAGTCGAGCGCAGAAACACTCCCAGGGCAATCAGCAGCACGCTTCGCCAGATCGTGTGGAACAGCATGTGCGCGAAGCTCTCGCCCTTCCGCTGCCGGCTCCGGATCGAGTACGGCAAAGCAGCGCCAGCCAAAAAAGTGAACCCAGGCTGAATCGTGTCGTGCAGGCTCATCCCTGCCCATTCCACATGCGTCTGGTTGTAAGCCAGGATTCGCCAAAACGTGCTTCCCGGGAACGCCTTCGCTGTGTCGGCCCAGCGCATCACCTCGCCCATCATCAGCACCATGACGAGCCCGCGATACGCATCCACGGCAATGTTGCGCGGCGGTGGCGCGGAAACCGCGCTCGCATCCTTCGTGTGTGTGACAAACTCTGCCGGCGCAATCGATTGGCTGGTAGCAGCGGACATCATCGGCTCCAAAAACCACGCGAGGGCGCCCGAAGCGCTCTCAACGGGTGAACTAAGTCCGCTGCAGTTTATCGCAAGCTTCGCAGCGCAGGATACAACTTCCTCCACTGTGCATACCCAGCCTCATACGCAGCCTTCTCCGCCGCGTCCGGCGCGATCCGCTGCGCCACCTGGATCGCCTCTCCGCAAGCCGCATCCAGATTCGACCAGTGCCCCGTGCCCACGCCAGCCATCAGCGCGCATCCAAACGCGCCGCCCTCTTCCGCGACGAGACACTCGACAGCCATTCCATAAACGCCCGCCTGGATCTTCCTCCACAGCGGCCCACGCGCCCCGCCGCCGCCAAGCCGCACATCGCTCAGCGGAATTCCCAGCTCAGTAAACAGCGTGAAGGAGTCTTTCAACGAATACGCCACACCCTCCAGCACTGCCCGCGTAAAGTGCGCCGCCGTATGGATCGTAGAGATCCCCGCAAACGCCGCCCGCACATAAGGATCAAGATGCGGAGTCCGTTCCCCCATCAGATAAGGAGCCCACATCAGCCCCTCGCTCCCCGCTGGAACCCTCTCCGCCGCCGACGTCATCGCGTCATAATTCTGCCCGGCAAAAAAAGTATTCTTCAGCCAGTTCAGGCTCAGCCCCGCTCCCTGCGTCACGCCCATCACGTGCCAAACACCCGGCACCGCGTGGCAGAACGTATGCATCCGCCCCTTCGGATCCTTCGTGGGCTGCGCAGTCGCCGCAAACACCACGCCTGAAGTCCCAATTGTCGCCGAGATCGATCCCGGCTGCAGAATCCCCATTCCCACAGCGCCCGCACCTTGATCGCCGGCGCCGGCCACCACCGGAGTACCTGCCTTCAATCCCGTCAGCCCCGCCGCAGTCTCGCTAATCCGGGCGCACACCTCCGGCGACTCATACACCTTCGGCAGCCAGCTCTCCGGAATCCCCGCCGCCTCCGCCACTTCCTTCGACCAGCGCCGGTGGGTCACATCCAGCAGCAGAGTGCCGCTCGCCTCTTGCACATCGATCGCAAACTCACCGGTGAGCCTGTACCGCACATAATCCTTCGGACACATAATGTACCGAATCTTCGCGAAAGTCTCCGGCTCGTGCGTCTTCACCCACAGCAGCTTAGTCAGCGTGAAATTCGGCAGAGCTGGATTGCACGTCAGCTCGATCAGCCTCTCGTACCCGATCTTCTCCGTCAGCCAGTCACATTCCGGTTGCGTCCGTACGTCGCACCAGATCAGCGCCGGCCGCAGCACTGCGCCATCCTCATCCAACATCACCGCTCCGTGCATCTGTCCCGTCAGCCCAACGCCCGCAATCGGCTCATGTGGTTCCGGAGCAGCCTTGATCGCACCCCGGATCGCCTCCTGCGCCGCCCGCCACCAGTCCTCAGGATCCTGCTCGGCCCAGCCTGGATGCGGCGTACGAAACGGCGCGTGCTCGCTTGAAGCACCACTGATCAGCTTTCCTCTTGCATCAACAATCACCGCCCGTGTTCCGCCCGTACCCACATCCATTCCAAGAAACCACATCACCTTGCACTCCTCTTGTAAATCGCTTTTCTCTGCGCAGGCAGCATACCAGTTTTGCCCTCGCTCGTGAACCTGCGCGAATCACGCATTTTTATCGTTCTCTGCTGAGCTTTCTCTCATTTACACTCGTATCGCTCCAGAGCCCAACGCATCGGGTCCCCGCGAATCGCTCTTCTTCAGCGGGTGCGTTGCTTCCCCCGCCGTCTGCACTCCCGGGCTGGACAGCCAAACGCCCTACATCACTCACGAGTGAAAGGTACAAACATGACCACCACTGCAGTTGCTCCCGAGATCTCCACGCCCGCCGTCACTCCCGATCACATCCTGCAAACCGGCCTCGCCTTCTGGGCCTCCAAAACTCTCCTCAGCGCCGTAGAGATGGAGGTCTTCACCGAACTGGCTCACGGCCCCGAGACACTTGAGTCCCTCACCGGCCGCCTCGGCCTTCATCCCCGCTCTGCTCGCGACTTCTTCGACGCTCTTGTCGCCCTCGGTTTCCTCCAGCGCGAAAACGGATCCTACCGTAATACTCCCTCCGCTGACGTCTTTCTAGACAAGCACAAGCCTTCTTACGTCGGCGGGATCCTTGAGATGGCAAACCGCCGCCTCTTCGGCCATTGGAATAACCTCACGACCGGACTCCGCACCGGCAAACCGCAGAATGAAGCTGCTCACGGCGAACCCGACATGTTCAGCGTTCTCTATGCCGATCCCGAGCGCCTCAAAGTTTTTCTTCGCGGCATGACCGGCGTAAGCCGCGGCGCCAACATGGCCATTGCCGCCAAATTCCCCTGGTACAAATACAAAACCGCCGCCGACTGCGGAACAGCGCAGGGCGATCTCATCATCCAGGTCGCTCTCAAAAACCCGCATATCACCGGCCTCGGCTTCGACCTGCCTGAAGTGGCCCCGATCTTCGAGGAATATGTCGCAGCCCACGACCTCTCATCACGCCTCAGTTTCCGCGCAGGCAGCTTCTTCACCGATCCTCTGCCCAAAGTCGACGTCATCATGATGGGACACATCCTCCACGACTGGAACCTCGAAGAGAAAAGACTGCTCGTCCGCAAAGCCTATGAAGCACTCCCCGAAGGCGGAGCATTCATCGCTTACGACTCCATCATCGACGACGATCGCTCGAAGAACGCCTTCGGCCTCCTCATGAGCCTCAACATGCTCATCGAAACCAACGGCGGCTTCGACTACAGTGGGGCCGATTGCATGGGCTGGATGCGAGAAGCCGGCTTCCGCGAAACCCGTGTAGAACACCTCGTCGGTCCCGATTCGATGGTCATCGGTATCAAATAGCTAGGGTTCATACAACTCCGGCGGCAATGGGTGCTGAGCACGAATCCTGCCGCCTTACTCCTTCAGCCCGTTTCCGTTCCGTATTCACCATCACATACTGATGTGAGAACAGGTTGCTAATCTCCAGCCCATCGGAGGTCGCAACCCATGAGTGCAGAATCGGGCTGGGCAGCGGCGGTTGGCGCTGCCGCAGGAATGCTGGGCTGGGTCGTCGGGTTGGGTGGGGTACTCTGGCCGCAACATCCACAATTGGCGCTGCTCTTCATTGCTGGCGGAGTTGCAATCGTGTCCTCGGTGATTCTGAATCGGAATCATCGTAAGGGCCTTCAGAAGTCGGCCGTGAGGCTGGGAGGTTGAGCTCTCAGCACCCTGCCCATCGGCAGAGCGCGCGAACCAGTGTCGCCACGATCCAGGCACTCGCCTTCAGCGCGAGCAACACTATTGCCAGCGCAAGCAGCGCTTCCGCGGTACTCACAATCCAAAGAACCAGGGGACGTAACCAAGGCTTCTCTTCGATCTCGGCGCCTGGATTTCGGTACAGATAGAGAATCGGCTTCCCAACTGGATCCTTTGGGCCATCCATCAGCTCCGATAGGTTTTTCGGGTCGACATTTTTCGGCGAGTACTCCGCAGCTGGATTTTTCAGCCGCTGCACCACGGACGCATGCACCAGCGCGCCATCCGGAATCTGTCTCCAAGCTCCCCACGGAATGCGGCGCAGCTCGCGGCCGCGCTCCTTGTCGTAGTAGATATGCGGCAGCATCTCCAGTAGCCACCACATCGCTTTCAGCGATTTGTGCACCGGCGAACTAGTCGGCTTTTCATAGAGCGGCTTGCAGGCCGGGTACGCCGTCGTGTCCTCGCCGAGCACCAGCTTCACGCGCTCTGGAGCCAGCCGGATTCCCGCGTTGTTCGCCTGCACCAGCATCCATTGCAGTGGGATATTCGCGAGCCCGCTTGCTTGTTGTGGATAGCTCCCGCCTATATCCGAGTGCACTCCCGCGAACCATACCTGCTGGATGTCCTGTTCCGGCAACGACTCGCCCCACAGGTTGTCCTGGTAGAAGCACCGCCGTTCATCGATGCTCAGTGCCTGCCGCCCCGTCGCGATCGTCTTGTTCTGCGCAACATTGAAGAGTCGCAATGGAGTGTAGATCCATCCTACCGACGAAACTGTATCCCAGACGCCCACGAAATGAATCTTGAATTCCTTGTGGCTAAACGTTTCTTTGAATGCCGCCGCCGAATCTACAGCCGGATTGATCGCGTTGCGCGTTCGCACGTCATGCTGGTTTACATAGAGTCGCCAGGCATACGGCAGATGTCCTTCGTTGCCTCGACACAGCAGCCCATAGCCATCCAGCAGCCCACCCAGCGCGCGTACTGTATAGGCTCCGCGCGAAAACCCGATCAGGTACACGCGATCGCCGTCGCTGTACGTCTCCATCAGGTACCGATAGGCATCCAGCACATTGGCTTTCAATCCCGCGCCAAACGCGAGTCCTTTGATTCGCGACCACTCCCGTCCGAGCCGATGCTGCTGGTTCGGATCGCCCATGGTTCCCAACCCGGGGTGGTAATAAGCTACCTGTTCGGCGTCGACCTGCAGGCTGGTATATAGCTTCACTACATTGGAGTTCGCATCGCCGAACTCGTTTCCGGTTCCGTCGCAGCAGATGACGATGTTCTTGGGTTTGCGTATCGTGGCGCCAATCGCACTCTGAGGTTCCGCTTCCGATAATGGAGGATGAAGAGGCTGCGTGCCTGCGGACATGGGGAATCTCCGCCCGAGACGTTCGCTCGATCATTGGGCGCCGCCATCGTACCAACACTCGCCCTGTCATCCAAGCAGAATCGGCCTGCTGTAACGCTTTCGGTTAACACCTTTAGGAAGCTCGCATTACGCGGCCGGGGCCGGAAAAGCGTGGAGACTTCGTCAGAACCGGATTCGATTGGATTGGCTCCCGCATCCAGACCATCGGATGATCGCTTTTCAGTGTCTGCTGCCCTTCGATACCCCTCGGTTCGTGAATGCATCGTTCCCCACTCGTTCACCATTCGTCACATTTTGCGAACTGCATCCAGGATCGGTGCGTATTCCCGTGCAGGCCGGTCCCTCGCTATATGGCCAGCGCCAAATCCTAGGATCAGGAATTTATGACTTTTTTCAAAGACCAGATAAAGCAAGTTCTCCGCCGTCTCCTACGTGCGCCTCTTTTCACTTCCATCATCCTGATCACGCTGTCTGTGGGCATCGGCGCCAACGCCGTCGTCTTTGGAGTCGTAGAGGGCGTGCTGCTCAAGCCGCTCAGCTACCCGCATCCTGAACAGCTTATTGGCATCTGGCACAGCGCTACGGGCATCGGTTTCGACGAACTCAATATGGCGCCCTTCCTCTACTTCACTGATCGCGAGCAGAGCAAGACACTCCAGGACGTCGGTATGTACAACGGCGACTCCCTTTCCATTACCGGCGTCGGCCAGCCAGAACACGTCAACGGGCTTGACGTCACAGACGGCACGCTGCCCATGCTTGGGGTGAAACCCGTCCTTGGCCGGCTCTTTACTCGTCAGGACGACTCCGCGAGTGCGCCCAAGACCATCCTGCTCTCTCACGCTTACTGGCAGCGGAAATTTGGTGGCGACACGTCCGTAGTCGGCCGCACCCTTACGGTCGACGGCACCGCTCGCGAAATCATTGGCGTCCTTCCGAGGGATTTTACCTTCCTCGACGACTACGATGCCGCCATCTTCCTGCCCATGCAGATCGATCGCAGCAAGGTCAAGCTCGGCAACTTCAGCTTCCGCGGAATCGCCCGCATGAAGCCCGGCGTCACTCTCAAGCAAGCCAACGCTGACATCGATCGCCTCCTTCCCATTGCGATTAGCAGCTTTCCGGCGCCAGATGGCTTCCCGGCTGGAATCTTCGCTTCAGCAAAAATCAGGGCCAACCTCCACACGCTCAAGCACGACGTCATCGGTGATATCGGTAATGTCCTGTGGGTCCTCATGGGATCTATCGTCGTTGTCCTCCTCGTTGCCTGTGCCAACGTCGCAAACCTCCTGCTCGTCCGCGTCGAAGGTCGCCGGCAGGAACTCGCTGTGCGCTCTGCCCTCGGAGCAGGACGCACCAGCATCACCGCCGGCCTCCTCATCGAAAGTCTCGTCCTCGGCATCGCGGGCGGCATCATCGGCCTGGCTCTCGCCTTCGGAGCATTGCGCCTGCTCGTCTCATTCGCGCCCACCGGCCTGCCGCGTCTTCACGAAATCGGGATTAGTCTTCCGGTCCTTCTCTTCACGCTTGTGGCCACTCTTTTCGTCAGCGTCGTCATTGGCATGCTTCCCGTACTCAAGTATTCCGGCATCAGCATGTACACCGGTCTGCGCGAAGGCGGACGATCCGGCACACAGACACGCGAACGTCAGCGCGCCCGCAAGGTCCTCGTCGTCATCCAGGTCGCGCTCGCACTTGTTCTCCTCATCTGCTCCGGACTTATGATCCGCACCTTCCGCGCGCTCGCCAATGTTTCCCCGGGCTTCGCGGACCCAGCCAGTCTCGACCACTTCCGCATCTATATCCCGGAAGGCTCAATTCCCGAAGCCGACGAGGAGCGCGTCCTCCGCACCGAGCAGGCTATCGCCGACAAACTCGCTGCCATTCCCAACGTATCCTCGGCGGCCTTCTCCACCGAGATCCCGATGGACGGCCACGACTCCAATGACCCGATCTTCGCGCAAGACCGCACGTATCGGGAGGGCGAACTTCCGCCCATTCGCCGCTTCATCTTCGTCTCACCCGGCTACTTCTCTACCATGAATACTCCGCTTGCCGCCGGCCGCGAGCTTACATGGGCCGAGACCTACCAAAAGCGTCCTGTCGCCCTCGTCTCCGAAAACCTTGCCCGCGAATACTGGGGCTCTGCTGAGAACGCCATTGGGAAAAAAATCCGCGTAGGCACCACTGACGACTGGCGCGAAATCATCGGCGTTTCCCGCGACGTCTATTACGACGGCGTGAGCAAGAAAGCCCCCAGCACCGTCTACTGGCCCATCTGGCGCGATCGCTTTGAAGGCCAGAAGGAAAGCGTCAACCGGGGCATCACTTTCGTTGTCCGCTCTCCACGTGCTGGCTCCGCGGCTTTCCTGTCGCAGGTGCAGCAGGCGGTCTGGTCCGTCAATGGTGAACTGCCCCTTGCCGAAACCGGAACTGTCGGCGAACTCTACACCAAATCCATGGCGCGCACTTCGTTCACACTCATCATGCTCTGTGTCGCTGGGAGCATGGCTCTCCTCCTCGGCATTGTCGGAATTTACGGCGTTATCTCGTATGCCGTCTCGCAACGCACTCGCGAAATTGGAATCCGCATGGCCCTTGGTGCTCAGCGCGATCACCTTACCGGGATGTTCGTACGGCAGGGACTGCTCCTTGCTGGGATCGGAGCCATCTTTGGCGTAGGGGCGGCGTTCGCCACGATGCGGTTCATGGCCTCGATTCTGTTCAAGGTCAGCCCCATGGATCCGCTGACGTACGCTTTCTCCACCATCGCAGTGATGGGAATTGCACTGCTTGCCTGCTACCTTCCGTCGCGCCGCGCATCTCAGGTGAATCCTGTAAACGCCCTCCGCGCAGAGTGATGCTGGTTTGCGCGTTCGCGACGCGGAACTGAGTCTCTTGCCACGTGTGGGCTACGCTGCGCGGCTGCGCAGAAAAGCCGGCGCGCATCGTGCATTCAACGAGAGCTGCCCTCGTCGACGAGAGAGGCCGCTGAAGCCCAAATCCATCTTGCGACTTTTCGCCATAGCTGAGTAATTCCCCATTACAACCGGACGAGTCGTTCAGCAGATTACGGATTTGGGTTCTATCCAGGGGTGATCTCCGAAAACGGTCTGACCTGCTTGTGCGAGCGGGGAGCAGCATGTAGTCTGGCTGCGCTGGATTCAAACGTTCTTATGGGGGCTATCATGCATTTCTGCACAGTGCGTGCATTTTGTTTTTTAGCGTTTACGGCGATTGGGGCTTCGGCGCAGAGTGCGCCGACGTGTGCGGATTTGAAACTGGTGCCGGCGCCGCGGGAGTGCAAGGCGGTGAAGTCTGTCGAGTTTGGCAGGGGCGGATTGCGTGTCGTCGCGGAAGGCAACAGCGAGGACCGGTTCGCTGCCAAGGATCTTGAGGATTCGCTGAAAGAACGAGGCATTGCTGTTGGGAAGACGAGTGGTGTTGTCGTCCGGCTCGAACGCGTGAGTAGCGCGCGGGGCAGGGAGATCTCTGAAACTACGGATGAGGCGTATCAGATCGAGCCAATTGGCGCCCATGAGCTTGTTGTTCGGGCTGGGACTGCGGCAGGAATCTTCTATGGTGCGCAAACGGTGAAGCAATTGATTCGCGGGTCGGGGAAGGACGCGGTGCTGCTGGTGCCGACGATTCGGGATTGGCCGGCCATGGCGCATCGGGGGCTCTCGGATGACTGGTCGCGCGGGCCGCTGCCGAATATGGAGTTTCTGAAGCGCGAGATCAGGACGCTGGCGGCCTACAAGTACAACATCTTCTCGCCGTACTTCGAGCACACGTTTGCATACGCGAGCACGCCTGTGGCGGCGTTTCCCGGTGGCGCGATGACTCCAGAAGAGGGGAAGGAACTGGTCGCGTATGCGGCGAAGTATCACATCACGATCATTCCGGAGCAGGAGGCCTTCGGTCATCTGCATCATGTGCTCAAGTTCGAAGAGTATTCGAAGCTGGGCGAGACGCCGCATGGGGCGGTGCTTGCCCCCGGCGATGCGGCGAGTCTTCCGCAGATCGGCGAGTGGTTTGGAGAACTTGCCAAGGTGTTTCCGGGCCCGTATGCGCATATTGGCGCGGATGAAACTTCACAGCTCGGACTGGGCCGTACGCACGACCAGGTAGCGCAGCAGGGATTGGGAAAGGTCTATCTCGATTTTCTGGGGAAGATCCACGAGCAGCTTGCGCCCTTGCATAAGAGGCTGCTGTTCTGGGGCGACATTGCAGAGAACTCGCCGGAGCTGGTGGGCACACTGCCGAAGGACATGATTGCGGTTTCGTGGCACTACGATGCGAAGCCGGATTTTACGAAAAATCTCGAACCGTTTCTGAAATCGGGTCTTGAGACGTGGGTGGCGCCGGGAGTAAACAACTGGAATCGCGTGTATCCGGACAACAATGAGGCGCTGGGGAATATTAAGAATTTTCTGCGCGATGGGCAGAAACTCGGCGCGAAGGGGATGCTGAATACCGACTGGAACGATGACGGTGAGGGCATCTACGACGAAAACTGGTTTGGGCTGCTGTTTGGCGCCGCGGCGGCGTGGCAGCCGGGCGAAAGCTCCGCTGAGAACTTCACCGCGTCGTTCGGGCAGGCGTTTCACTGCGATGAGACGGGCAAGATCAGCCAGGCACAACAGGAGATGATGGCGGCGCATGCTGTGTTCCGCAAAGCTGGTTTGGAAGACGCGGAGGATCGATATTTCTGGGCCGATCCGTATTCGCCGGAGGGGAAGGAGATTTCGGCGAAGCTGTTGCCCGTGGTTTCCGAGATGAGGCTGCATGCCGAGAATGCAATCACGATGCTGGCCCAGGCGCGTGCGGCGGAGAAGCTTGAGAATCAGGAGGCGCTGGACGCGCTGGAATTGGGAGCGCGGCGAATCGATTTTATTGGCTTGAAGTTCCAGTTTGCGCAGGAGTGCGCGGACATGTACGCCAAGGCGCAGGAGGCTGCGGCATCGGGAGACAAGAGTCGCTCGGAAGAGGTTGGGGAAGCGATGTACACGATCGGCTCGAACAACGGACGGTTCGAGGATATTCGCGACGGGTATGCGCAACTGGGTCAGCTCTATAAGGAAGCGTGGCTAAGGGATAACCGGCCGTACTGGCTGAGCGTGAATATGGCACGGTACGATCGCGCGGCGCAGTTGTGGGTAAGCCGGAGCATGGCGTGGCAGACGGTGATCGAAAACTGGCATGAGACCCACACACTTCCGCCGGCGGAGCAGGTGGGGTTATCGGCTGGGAGTTCATCAGCTAAGTAAAACCCGGTCCCGAGAGCGAAGGGTCTTGAGAATCGCTCAAAGGATCCGGGGACCAAAATCCAGTTCTCAATCGAGGTCGAGGTCGAGGCACCGCCCTTGCTCGGATTCGTGGATGGATCCGGACGAGGCGATGCTTTTCTTTTTCTGCTGTACGCCGATGCCATGTTCGTAGACGAGGTTTCCGCCCAGGTGTGCGGATAGGGCGACGAGCGTGTAGCCTGCAGCGGCGAGTGCGCGACCGCCCGCACGATTCTGGCTGCGATGCCGTGCGAAGCAGGATGAGGCGAAGAGGGCTGTTGCGCCGATGTTGAGGAGCGCATGGACGGCTCCGATGCGGCGCGGCTCAGGTTTGCGGATTTCGGACCAGTCAGTGAGACCCGCGACGGCGGATACTGCGGCTCCGGCGAGACCGACGTAGAGAGTGGCGTCGGCGGCAAAGTCAAGTTCGCTGCGTCCGGAGAGAGCTGCAGCGGAGTCGAAAACCACGGTGGCGGTCCAGGCGCCGATCGGGACGTCGGTGATGGCCGCGTGGAGCGGCTCATGCATCCACTCGCCGTGGAGAAAGGATTTGGCCTGTGCGCCGGCATCACCCATGGAATTGAATGCACTTTTGATGGCGCCCTGGAGTCCGGATTCGACATCAGGGCTGATCCACTCCTGCTGCTCAGCGGCTCTGGCGATTGGGTCGGTACTGACGGGCTGATTTCTTTGCATATTGGCTCCTGGAAGATTTTGATCGCCATGACGGTCGTGGACGGCTTGGTTTTGGATGCGAAATCGCGCGAGTGAGCGGCTTGTGAAACGAAAGAGCTGAGCACGCAATTAGGAGCGTTCAGTCCCGGCATCCGCTACTCACGAATCGGCCGTAGCTTCTAAGGCCATCCATTTCGTCACAATACTGTTTCGGAAATAGTCTTTCTGGCATATGATCGCCGCATGGTCCCGAAATCGGAGTGTCGCGACCTGTTTCCAGGTGCGCTGGAGTTGATGATTCTACAAACGCTGAACCGCCGGCCGATGCATGGTTACGCGCTCGCGAAGCACATCAAGTCGGTTTCAGACGATCTGCTTCAGATCGAGGAAGGCTCTCTGTATCCGGCATTGCAGCGGATGCTGAAGACCGGCTGGTTGAAGTCGGAGATGGGTATGTCGGCGAGAAATCGTCCTGTGCGCGTTTATAAAGTGACTCCGGCGGGGCGGAAACGCATGGAAGAGGAGCGTTCGAGCTTCGAAAAGATGTTTGCTGGAATCCATCGGGTACTTGCAGTCGCTCAATCGTAGGAGAAGGCGAAAAGATGCGCTGGCTCGAACAACTGTTCACACGCCGTGCTCGATACGATGAGTTGTCGGAGGATATGCGCGAGCACATCGAAGAGAAGATTGCGGACCTGATGGATGATGGGAAGACGCGTGAGGAAGCGGAGAGGGCGGCACGTGTTGAGTTCGGCAATGTGGCTGTTATTGAAGAGCGCAGCAGGGAAGTCTGGCAGTGGTTTCTCGCAGAGACAGTCTGGGCGGACTTGAAGTTTGCAGCGCGGCAGATGCGGAAAGCACCGGCATTTACGATCACGTGCCTGCTGACGCTGGCGCTAGGCATCGGCGCGAATAGCGCGGTATTCAGCGCGATTAATACGATCCTTCTCCATCCTCTAGCGTACCAGGATGCCGGCCGTCTTGTTCTGGTCTCAGAGACACTGCCGCTGATGGACGGCGACAACGACATTGGCGTGTCCGCGCAAGAATACCTGGACTATAAACAGCAAAACGCCGTTTTCTCTGATGTTGCTGCCTTTGAGACGATCGAGTTCAATCTGACGGGCGCGGGGCAGCCGCAGCGAATCAATGCGGCGCGAATGTCTGCTACAGCTTTGCCACTGCTGGGCGTTGAGCCTGAACTTGGACGCAATTTCACGAGGGAAGAAGATCATCACGGTTCGGATCACGTGGTACTGCTGTCGCACGGGCTATGGCAGAGCCAATTTGGAGGTGATCCGGCCATCGTGGGGAAGGCGATTCATCTGGATGAGACGGCGTATACCGTCATCGGAGTGATGCCGGCGTCGTTTTGTTTTCCCGCGGATAGTGCACCCCCTTCGGAACGCCCAACCTTATGGCTGCCCATGGCGTTCCCGGCGAATCTTCTGAAACCGGAAAACCGCACGATGGAGTTCGGTGTCGGGCTCATTGGCCGTTTGCGGTCCGGCGTTTCGGCGAAGCAGGCACAGAGTGAAATGGACCAGATCGCAACGCGGTTCATGCGCGAGTATGGTTACACCGGAACGGTGCGCGTGGTGCCGCATGTTTATCGTTTTGCTGCGCACTCGGTCGAAGGTGCTCGTGCGCTGCTGATTCTGCTGGCTGCCGCTGTCTTTTGCGTCTTGCTGATCGCGAGCGCCAACATCGCCAATCTGCTGTTGGCGCGAGCGAATTCGCGGCAGCAGGAGATGGCATTGCGGCTTGCTATAGGAGCGAACCGGCGGAGGCTGATTCGGCAATGCCTGGTGGAGAGCGCGCTGATGGGCGTCCTTGGCTCGATCGGCGGCATTCTGCTCTCGTTGGTCCTGATCGCAGGACTCAGACGGTTCGGGCCGGCGAGTTTGCCGCGATTGCAGGATGTCACCGTGCATCCCATTGTGCTGCTGTTCGCGGTTATGCTTTCACTGATCACCAGCTTGTTCTTCGGATTCGCTCCGGCATGGCGGCTTTCGCGCATTCCACCCCAGTGTTCTCTGCGCAATGTGAGGCAGGCAAGCGGAGACCGCGGCAGCCAACGCTTGCAGAACTCGATCGCGACTGTGGAGATCGCGCTCGCATTTGTCTTGCTGATTGCAGGCGGACTACTGCTGCGGAGCTTCATACGTTTGTTGGACTCGCCATTTGGATTCAATCCGCAGAGTGCGTTTGTGGTCCGTACCGTTTTTGACGAAGGGCGCTATCCGGATCCGGCCAGACGCGACGTTGTGCAGAGGGAGTTGCTGGAGCGTATCTCGCGGCTGCCTGGGATCGATTCCGTTGCGGAAGCGACTCATCTGCCACTGAGCGATACCCGGCAGATCGGGTTTCGCTTGGAACACGCGGCGGCGGATGACTACCAGATGGCCGAGAACTCGCTTGTGAGCTGGGGCTATTTCCGCGCCATGGGTATCGCACTCATCGCGGGCCGCGATTTCACGCCCGGTGATCGCCGAGAAGCTCCCCCTGTCGCCATCGTCAGCCAGGCTCTGAGCCGTAAGTATTTTGCGGGACAGAATCCGATCGGGAGACACTTTGAGTGGGGCGGCCGCGGAATGTTCACGATCATCGGCGTTGCGGCGGACGTGCACATATCCTCGCTCGATAGTGATCTGCCTCCGATGATCTACTTCGACATGTTCCAGATTCAAAGCGGAGTCAGCGGCAAGACCGCTTTCATTCTGCGTGGAAACGGCGCCAGACCGGAGCTTCTTCCAGCAATTCGCGAGCAGGTGTGGTCACTTGACCATGAACTTCCACTTTATGAAGCGGCGACACTGCAATCGTTGATTTCGGAATCGGTGGCGCAGCGAAGCTTTACGCTTGTGCTGCTGGGAGCCTTTGCGGCCATTGCGCTGCTGCTGGCGACAGTCGGTATTTTCGGGGTGATTTCATATTTGGTTGCGCAACGGAGCCGTGAGTTTGGAGTGCGCGTGGCGCTCGGAGCAACTCGCTCACAAATCACTCATCTGGTGATTGCGCGCGGGACATGGATTGCCGTTACGGGATGTATTTGCGGACTGGGGCTTTCAATCTTCGCGTCCCGGCTGCTGCGGACGAGCCTTTACCAGACCAGCCGCTTCGATCCGGTGATGTTCTGCCTAGTGCCGCTGTTACTCTTTGTGGTCGTGATGCTGGCATCGTGGATCCCGGCACGGCGGGCTGCGAGGATTGATCCGATGGAGGCGCTCAGAAGCGAGTAGGAATTTTGGTTCAGACGGAGAGGGCCTGCTGTCCTAAAACGGCAGGCCCTACGTATTTTCTGGTTTGTTATTGAAGAGTGAGATCGGCGTGGAGCGGAGTGTTCTCGCTGGAGTCGCCAACGAGAATTACGAATTTACCCGGATCGATGGTCCAGTTGTGTTTGGATTCGTCCCAGTAGCTGAAGGAGCGGGCATCGAGAGAGATGGAGACGTGTTTGGTTTCGCCGGGGGCGAGCTTCACCTTATCGAAGCCTTTCAGTTCGCGTTCTGGACGTTTGGCTTTGGCTGATGGGTCGGAAACGTACAGTTGCGCCACCTCGGAGCCTTCGACGCTGCCGGAATTGGTGACGTCGAAGGTGACGGTTACGGGGGAGCCAGAGGCTGCGTTAGATGGTACGTTGAGGTTCGAGAAATTGAAGGTGGTGTAACTGAGTCCGTAGCCGAAGGGGAAGAGCGGGTGCTTGCCGGTGGTGGTCCAGTAACGATAGCCCACCATCAGCTTGTCATCGTATTTGACATGCGGAATGTCGTAGTCGACCGGTTTGTGGTTGACCTCTGTGACGTGGAGTTTAGTGTCGGCCCCTTTGATCGGGTAGTAATAGTTGTACGAGGGGTCATCCTGCCAGGTGCGATCGAAGCTGACGGGGAGTTTGCCCTCCGGATTGTGTTTGCCGAAGAGTACGTCGGCGATGGCCGTGCCGCCTTCCTGGCCGGGATACCACGCGTGAACGAGGGCGGGCACCTTATCGAGCCAGCTGGTGGTGTCGAATGCGCCGCCACCGATGAAGGTGACGATGGCGTGCGGGTTGGCAGCGGCAGCGGCGTCAATCAGCGCGTCCTGTCCCCAAGGCAGCGTGAAGCTGCGATCGAACCCTTCGCTTTCAGTGGAGCGATCAAATCCGACGACGACGATCACCGCGTCTGCCACCGAGGCGTACTTCTTCACTTCTTCCGAGATCATGTCTGATTCGTTGCTTACGCCGAGGCCGAAGCGATTGCCGACGAACCCAGGAAGGTAGTCGGCGACGACGTTGATGGTCTGGCCGGCGTTGAGATCGATGGAGGCGGATTCAGGGTATTGGCCTTCCACCTGGTTCTGCTCGAGGATCTGCTTTCCGTCGACGCTGACCTTGTAGTGGTCATTGCCCGAAGCGGCAGCGAGGACGAGGTACTTGCCCGCTTTGGGAGCTTTGAATGAGGCGGTGTAGCGGATGCTGCGCGGCGTCTTGTCTTCAGGACCCCACCACTCCTGCTTGTAGTTGTTGATGTCGTGCACCTCGGTTGTCTGCGCAGTGCCAATAAAGTCCTTACTGGGGTAGGTGGATTCTTTGGCTCCGGACTCCCAGTGGGTGCGAGATAAGATGTCGCCCATCTCAGGCAAGCCACGGGTGTAGAGGACATGCGTTTCGGGGCTGAGGAGATCGGCGATGCCGGTGACGACGCTCACGGGTGCGAATGCATCGGCCTGCGATGAACCTCCACCGCCGACAACTGCGGGCCACGCATCAGGTCCGATGATGGCGATGGTCTTAATCTTCGAGGCATCGAGCGGGAGCGTGTGATTTTCGTTCTTGAGGAGCGTGATGCTCTCGAGGGCGCCCTTGAGGGCAACGGGGCGGTCCGCGACGGAGTAAGTGGAGTCTGCGGGATCGAACTGCGGGCGATCAAGCCAGCCGAAACGGAGGGCGACGCGGAAGAGGCGCAGCACCTTGTCGTCGATGGTGGATTCCTTGACAGCGCCGCTCTTGACTGCAGGCAGAAGTGTCTGCTCGTTCATGAAACGCGGGGAGGGCATCTCCAGATCGAGGCCGTTGTTCGCCGCAGCGACGCCGTCGTACGTGGCATCCCAGTCGGACATTAGGACACCGCTGAACTTCCAGTCGCCCTTGAGAACCTTCAGGTTGAGGAAGTTGTTCTGGGTCGCGTGGGATCCGTTAATGAGGTTGTAGGAATCCATGACCGAGCCAACGTCGCCTTTGGTAACGGCGGCTTCGAAGGCGGGCAGGTAAATTTCGCGCATGGTGCGCTCATCGGCAGTTACGTCAACGTTGTGGCGGTTGTACTCCTGGTTGTTGAGTGCGTAGTGCTTGACGGTGGCGCTGACGCCTTGCGACTGCACGCCCTGGATGTACGGGACCACGAGAGCACCGTTGAGGAACGGATCTTCAGAGAGGTATTCGAAGTCGCGGCCATTGACGGGGGAGCGGGCAATGTTGACCCCCGGGCCAAGTAGGAAATTCACCCCGCGGGAGCGAGCGTCTTTGCCAAGGCTGTCGCCGAGTTCCTTCGCGAATTTTCGATCCCAGGTGGCAGCCAGAGCTGCTCCGCCGGCGTAAGCAGTGGTTGGGCCCCAGGTGCGGACGCCGACTGAGGCGTCGGACATCTTGAGGCGTGGGAGATTGATGGAAGGGACAGCATTCGTAAACATGCTGTCGACGCCCCCGATGAGCTTGATTTTCTGCTCGAGGGTGAGCTTGGAGAGAAGTTCTTTGGCGCGGGCGTCGATGGCCGAGGACTCCGGCGCCAAGCCCTGAGCAGTGGCAAGAAGCACGGAACAGCAGAGGCAGGCGAGGACGAGCAGCAATCGTGATGCACGGCGCACGAACGAAAACGTTTGAGCAGTAGGGTTCGGATGCTTTTTCATAACGCGGCAAGCGTAAACGATCAGCCCATGTGGTGTACACCGCTGAAACCGGTCGTACAGAGAAACGGAAGCCGCGGTAAGTTTCGTGTTCTGTTGTATTTGTGACCACAGTCACAGGCTGGGGTGTATATGGTCACTGCCCTGCAAGCGATGCGAGAGCAGACTCATTAACCATCGGGTCTTGTCCCATCGAGGGGCAGTTTGAATGATCGGGGAGTGCGGAAGAATCGCGCTGTTCTCCACCGAAGACGAACGGCGCAAAGAGGGAAGGTATGAGTTTTGCAACCGGCTTGAAGACGATCGTAGTTGCCACTGGGCTGGACGGCAGATCGGACGGCGCTCTGGAGTACGCGCGAAAGCTGGCGGCGGCGTACGACGCGCGCATCGTTCTGGCTCACGGCACAGATCCGCTGGAGTACGCGCTGGTTTCGGGCGTTCCTGGAAAGGTGTTGAGTGTCCTCACGGATGAGGCGCGAGCGGCATTGGACCAGATGGCTGCGGATCTGATCCGAGAGGGCATTCACAGTCACTCGGAAATTAGACAGGGCGAAGTTGCGCAGATGCTTGTCGATGTGGCGGCGCAGTATGAAGCCGGTCTGATTGTGATTGGTACTGAGGGACGGCAGGGGGTCGGTCCGGTGCTGGTGGGAGCAATTGCAGAGCAGCTTGTTCGGCTTGCTAAATGCGCGGTTCTGGCGGTTGCGGCTGACTACAACGCAGGAGCTTACCGGCCTTTGCCCGGTGGCCCGGTGATGCTGGCTATGGAGCAAAATGAGGCAACCCCTGAGGCCGTTGCAAGCGGCTGCTCCCTTGCGGCGACATTTCACAGAACATTGATTGTTGTGCATGCGCGAAGGCCTGCAGAGGCTGTCGCGTTTCTCAACCCTGCTGCGACCACCATGGAGCAGTTCGGCATCGTCAATGAGGGCCGTTTCCCGGTGCGTTGCATTGTGAAGGACGGAAAGCCGGGCGACGCGATCGTGGAAGCCATCGCGCAATATCAACCAAGCGTGCTGGTGATTGGTGTGAAGCGCACCAGCGAAACCTCGGGACCGCATGGCACGGCCTTCACGATTCTCGCCCGGTCACGCGTACCCGTACTTTGTGTTCCGCCAATCGCGGCGACGACAGCGCAGGAACACGAAGCCTGTGCTCACCTGCCCGCAGTTTAGGGGCACCAATAACAACCGTTGACCCGATAGGCGGCAGTGGGTCCAACGGTCACCGCTCTGTTTTCCATCTTGCCAGCACTGAACTGGCCGGAACTGTATCTCGGGTTCCTTTCGATCCGAGGAACCTGGACGACGAGGGTCGTGAATGAGGAGCACAGCCGACCAAGGACGCAGCTGGACCGTGTACCGCAACATGCAAGAGGGAGTCGCGACAATGCAACCAGGAAGAGCATCAGCCATTTCGGAACGGCGGGACGCTGCGGCTGCACGACCGATAGCGGAATTGTTGGCGTGTCCGCCAGCAATGAGCAACCTGTTGAATGCTTCAGCGGAAAGCATTGAGTTTGAACCCGGTGACATCATCTTTCATCAGAACGATTTATGCCAGGGGCTGTATGTGGTGGTTGCGGGACAACTGCAACGCAAGGCAGCGCGCATTGACTCGCGTCTGACGCTCGGCATGATTCGTGCTGGAGAGGTGGTTGAGATAGCTGCAATGTTGGGTGACGTACGTCACACATATACATTGGCAGCTCAAACCAAGGGCACGATTATGCGGTTGCCAAAGGAATCGCTGACTCGCGCTTTTCAGTCGTATGCGCCATTGCGGATGCGACTGCTGGAAGAGCTAGCTCGTGAGGTATCAAGAGCATACGCGATCTGCTGTGCGACGCGAATGGCAGGCATCAGGCACAGAAGTTCATCATCACCGACGGCCTGAGAGCTATCCTGACGCAGATGTTGGATCTTGAAATGCGCCTGGTTTTCCGCCAGGGAAAGGCCAATTTCAGCCTTGGCCGCCTTTGCACCGAATTGACTTGCGCTATACTTTGAACAATTCACCGGGAAAAGTATGGCTGGACTCCATTCACATCACCCTCCGGAAGATTGTCTTAATTGTGAGCACCGCCATCTGCGGATGTTTTGCAATCTCACACCGGAAGCCCTCCAGGATTTTGACAACATTGGAATCATGATGAGCCATGCGCGTGGCGCAAAGCTCTTCACGGAAGGCGATGCCGCGCGCAACGTTTTCATCATCTGCTTCGGCCAGGTAAAGATCTCGTCGACATCGCGTGACGGCAAGACGATGATCCTGAAGATTGCGGCTCCGGGCGATGTGATGGGGCTCAGTGCGGTGCTTGCAAATGTTCCTCACGAAGTGACTGCGGAAGCGATCGAGCCTTGCCAGGTAAAAACGATTCGAAAGCAGGAGTTCATCGACTTTCTTGGTCGGCACGGTATCGCAAGCATGCACGCGGCTCAATCGCTTTCCGGCGAGTACCTGACGGTGTTTCATGATGCGAAGCGGCTTGCGTTGTCGGGTTCAGCTGCTGGGCGGCTTGCGCGGTTGCTGCTGGATTGGGGTCGCGCTGCATCGAATGGGAAGCCGGAGATTCGGTTTACGATGGCACTGACGCATGAAGAGATTGCGAACATGGCGGGCACTTCGCGCGAGACGGTGACGCGGTTGCTGAACCAGTTCCGGCGCGATCAGTGGATTGTGATCAAGGGCGCCAGTTTGACGATCTCAAAGCCGGATCAGTTGGAGAGACTGACGGCGTAGACACTGGGGTGGTGGATGGAAAGGGCTGCAGCGATGGCTGCCGCCCTTTTTGTTTGGTGAAGAGGTTTGCAGCCACGCGATCACTCCTGTGCGGAGGCAGCGCCGGTGGTGCGGCGGGATTTGATGTCGCGCATGGGGGGCTGGCCGAAGAAGCGGCTGTACTCGCGGTTGAACTGGCTAGCGCTTTCGTAGCCGACTTCAAAGGCGGCGCTGGCGGCATCGAGGCCTTCGTTGAGCATGCGCTCGCGAGCCACATGAAGGCGAAGCTGCTTTTGATATTGCAGGGGGCTCATCGCGGT